>ENA-ORXC01000824-ORXC01000824.1-marine-metagenome-genome-assembly--contig:-NODE-824-length-20039-cov-3.441188_pt1 | contig 20039 bp, 20 predicted proteins | sample MGYA00237865_ERZ511478 | MGnify/ENA metagenome assembly ERZ511478 | reverse complement strand
GCGGTGAGCCTCCTCGTCGCTTACGCTCCTGTGGGTCTCACATGTCCCGCTAGTCCCGCAGGAGTCGAGCATCCTTCAGCTACAATTAGCGAAGTGTGGTTTTTTATTTAATAATTAATTCAAAAGCAACAACCTATTAGAAAAGAGCCTTACGTTTAGAGAATCGTCTTTTGAATGATTTTGGTATTTTTTAGAATGTTTGGGTGATTTTATTCGGGCCAAAGAGAGACGAAGGAGGAGTATGCATGCATATTGGCATTCCTGTAGAAGTGAAAAACAATGAGAACCGAGTAGCGATGACACCTGCTGGAGTATTAAGTTTAACGAGCTTCGGCCATGAAGTCTATATCGAAAAAGGGGCGGGAGTGGGTTCTGGTTTTGGAGATGAGCAGTATCTAGAAGCTGGCGCTCATCTTGTTGAAACGGCCGCAGAAGCGTGGTCGAAGGAAATGGTTATGAAAGTAAAAGAGCCGCTTCCTCAGGAATATGGATATTTTCGTGAGGGGCTAATTTTATTTACATATTTACACCTAGCTGCGGAGTCTGAGCTGACACGAGCGCTTGTGGAAAAAAAAGTGATTGGCATTGCTTATGAAACGGTTCAGCTACCAAATGGCTCGTTACCTCTTTTAACTCCTATGAGTGAAGTGGCTGGCCGGATGGCTGCACAGATCGGTGCTCAATTTCTTGAGAAACCCAAAGGTGGACTTGGCATTCTATTAGGGGGCGTTCCAGGAGTAAAGAGAGGAAAAGTTACTGTCATTGGTGGCGGAGTTGTGGGAACGAATGCAGCTAAAATTGCAATGGGACTTGGAGCAGACGTAACGATTATGGATTTAAGCCCAGAAAGAATGCGACAGCTTGATGATATTTTTGGAACTGAAATAAATACGATGATGTCCAATCCACTAAATATAATAGAAGCGGTGAAAGAATCAGATCTTGTTATCGGTGCTGTTCTTATTCCAGGAGCAAAAGCGCCAAAACTGGTGACGGAAGAGATGATTAAAGAAATGAAGCCGGGTTCCGTCATCGTTGATGTTGCGATTGATCAGGGAGGTATATTCGAAACAACGGATCGTATCACAACTCATGATAATCCAACCTATACGAAGCACGGTGTTGTGCATTACGCTGTAGCTAATATGCCTGGTGCTGTGCCACGTACATCCACGATTGCCTTAACGAATGTGACTGTTCCTTATGCGGTTCAGCTTGCGAATAAAGGATACAAGAAAGCCTGTCTTGAAAATGAACCTTTGTTAAAGGGGATTAACACGATGCATGGTTTTGTAACGTATGAAGCAGTAGCTGAAGCGCAACAGCTTGATTATAAAAGTGCTCGTTCACTCCTTGAAAAGTAAAAGAGGTATAAAGCAGCTAGTAGCTGCTTTATTTTTTTACGCCTTGTATAACGGCTCGTTATTATAAGAAGTGTGAATGTAGAAAAGGATTTTCTTCATTCAATACGGAACATGTGTATGGGGAGGTGAAAACATGGCATTTTGGAGAAAAAAGAATGAAAACAGTAAAGTGGATCATCCAACGATGATAGAAGCAAGCCTTCATGAAATACGGCAGGCAGTTGGTAAATTCGCAGAAAAGAAACGTGATGGTATTTCGTTAAAAGTTCTTGTAAAGGATAACAATGAACTTGATGCTTCTCTTCTCGTTTCTCACCTTGGAGGTATTCCGTCTAAACCATATTATATGTCGAGAGAGACGTTTGAACTTTTTGAAGAACAACACCGTCATATTCCTTTTTGGATTGATACAGTTCAGAGAGCGGTGGACTCATACATTCATTCTGAGAAAGAAGCTCCGGTCATCGAAGGAGATCCGTTTCGGAAAATCAGCTTCTTTAAACTGGAAAAGAAAGCTCTCTTAACAGAACGACCCCCACTGGATTTCTATTATACTGAGCAAGAGGGAATGGTTTCTCATCGAAAACCAGAAAAATAACGGGAACTTTTTTAGCGGTGATTCGTATAAAACTATGAGGGTGGGAGGCGAGGAAATGAGTTTTTTATCAAAATTATTCGGAAAGAAGGAAGAAAACACGATTAAAGAAAGGACCGTTTTTTCGATTCAAGTTGGTGATATCGTCACTTATGATTTGGAGGATTATGAAGTTGTCGGATCACTGACGTATCAGAATAATGGCTATAAGTGGTACGCCTATCAGCTGAAATCGGGAGCATCTTCGGTATGGCTAAGTGCCGAAATGGATGACGAACTTGAGCTAGGCATTTATCGTAAGGTGAAAGAAAAGCTTGCAAGCCCCATACCAGAAAAGCTAACCATAGACGATGTTATGTATTATAGAGAAGAACATGGTCGAGCAAAGGTGTCAGGGACTGGGCGTGGTAGTAATTTAAATGGGCAGGAAGTAGAATACCACGATTTTTCAAATGAAGATGAAACAAACTTTCTATCAATAGAAATTTGGGGTTCTGAAGTAGAAGTAAGCAAAGGATATGCTATTGAAGAGTATGAAATTAAAATTCTTGCTGGAAGTAAATGAGAGGATGATAGCAAATGTTTAATATGTTTAAACGAGTTAAAACGATCATGTCTTCTGAACTAAATGCTGCACTTGATAAGGCGGAAGATCCGGTAAAGATGCTAGAACAGTTTATGAGGGATATGGAAGCAGATATTCGAGATGCTGAAACAGCAGTAGCGAAACAAATATCGAATGAAAAAATGTTAAAAAAGAAATGGGACGATGCTAAAGCCATGGTTTCAAAGCGCCAGGATCAGGCGATGAAAGCGCTAGAATCTGATAATGATGATTTAGCCAGAAGAGCGCTTCAAGATAAAAAAGATCATGAAGCAAAAGCGGAAACACTGAAGACATCTTATGAAAGAGCAAAGACTGATGCGGATTCTCTTCGTTCAAAGTTAGATGAGATGAAAGAAGAGTATCGTCAAATGCAGCTGAAGAAAGATAGTCTAAAGGCTCGCGCAGAGTCAGCCAAAACGAAAACGAAGATAAATCGTGCCATGTCTGATATTGGCGGTGATGATTCTAAACGTGGTTTTGAGCGGATGGAGGAAAAAGTTCTTCAATACGAGGCGGAAGCTGAGACAAGTGAAGATATGCGTTCGAAAAGTCGCTCTCTTGATGATGAGCTTGATGCACTTGACAAAAATGACGGTATCGATGATGAATTGGCAGAGCTTAAGAAAAAAATGGGGAAAGAATAAGCTTTCCCCTTAAATGGGGTGGAAGAATGAAATGGCTCACTGGATTACTGACAGCATTCATTCTGCTCTTATCGGCATGTGGGATTACGAAGGATATTCAAGAAATCGTCGAAGATCGTTATCAGCTTGAAGATGTCGTTGAAAGCAGCGTGGATTCAAGCGATGTCTCAAAGGTTTACAATGCTGAGGAAGATATCCCTACTGTTGCCTCCTACTTACAGGAACAAATAAAGCCGAATGAAGTCAGTGAATTAAAAGAAGGCAAACAAATTCTCGTTTATGATGACTATATCGTTACGTTGCAAGAAAATGATGACGCATCGAATACCCTCGTCGAAGTCGCTACAGTTGGATTTGTACGAGATAACTACCAACCTAATTTCTTTGATGGGTTACTAGCTTATTATATTCTAGATGAAATACTGGATGTAGATGACTGGGGAAAAAAACAAAAAAACCGTTGTTTGAACGCAACTGGGAATTGTTATGGAGGATATGGCACCACGGGTGGTACATATAAAGGACCGACAACGATTCCGTCTTTTCGAGGATCGAGTCGCGGCGGCGGTCCGGGAACAGGGAAATAATTGAAGGAGGATCATCATAATGGGACCATTTTTATTAACATTTATTTATTTTATTGCAGCGATTGTTGTTGTAGTTGTTGGATTAATTATTTTTGAATTGATTACGACAAAATACAAGGATTGGGAACAGGTTGAAAACGGAAATACGGCAGTTGCGCTATCCATAGGTGGTAAGATTATTGGAATTTGTCTTATCTTAGCTTTTGCCATTTATCATAGTTCAGATGTTCTCGATACAGTCATATGGGGTGCCTATGGCGTGGTTCTTCAACTGGTGGCTTATTATATCTTTGATTTTCTTACAAGGCGTTTCTCAGTGGAACAAAAGCTTAGTGAAGGTGTTGTATCAGTAGGTATACTCTCTATGTGCGTTTCCATTGGTCTTGGTTTAGTAGTAGGAGCATCAATCACGTAAAAAGAAATGAACAGCTGAAGGTGAAAGTCATGAGCAGGACGTTTAGTAAAAGCAGTCAGTTGTACTGGGCTTCAGGAATTGTATCGATCTGCGGAATTATTTTTGAAGTGCTGTTCGGCGCGCTAGGATCATACATACTAGGTGATGGTGTAAAGCAATATACGTTAACCATTTCGCTCTTTCTGACTGGAATGGGGATTGGCGCATCCCTGAGTGAAAAAGTTGTGAAGAACTTGATTACAAGATTTATTGCGATAGAACTTCTTATTGGTTTAATAGGTGGTTTTTCTAGTTTTACGGTGTTTGGAATTATGGCAATTGCAGGAGAAGAAGCAACTACTATTGTACTCTATACGACCATTCTTATTGTAGGTGGATTAACGGGTCTTGAACTACCAATTTTGATTCGAAAAGCGAATGAAATTGGTGTAGAAATGAATAAAAGTACAGCAAGAGTGCTCTTTTCTGACTATGCAGGAGGACTTGTAGGAGGACTATTATTTGCCTTTTACCTTCGACCAGAATTTGGCCTTGTAAAATCAGCTTTCCTTGTCGCTCTCGTGAACATTCTCGTCGCATTTTGGATGATTTATTCATTTCGAAAAGAGATGGTTTATCGAGCTGCTTATATTGGAATAGCAATACTTTTGTTCTTACTAATGGTTGTCGGTACAATTTTTGGTGAGGAAATGGCTTTCTCTTTTGAGCAGCGTTTATACAAAGATCCGATCATTTACTCGGAAGAAACTTCTTATCAAAAAATCACCTTAACGAGGGAACAGGGAGATCTTAGACTTTTTTTGAATGGACAGCTTCAGTTTAGTTCAAGTGATGAACATCGATACCACGAAACGCTCGTGCATATCCCGATGGCGACAGTTCAAAATGCTGAAAGTGTATTATTACTGGGAGGCGGAGATGGACTAGCCGTTCGAGAGCTTTTAAAATATGATCGCGTGAAATCGATAACAGTAGTAGACTTAGATCCTGAAATGGTGAAGCTCGCTAGAGAACATCACTTATTAACGGAATTAAACGAGCATGCGCTTGAAGATAAACGTGTTCAAATTAAAAATGAAGATGCTTTTCAATATATTAAACAAGAAGAAAAAACATTTGATGTGATCATTGCTGATCTTCCTGATCCAAATAATGAATCGTTAAACAAATTGTATACGTGGGAATTCTATTCGTTGTTACGTAATCATTTGGAAATCAACGGAGCGTTAATGGTACAAGCAACAAGTCCATTGTTTGCAAGAGAAGCTTATTGGACAATTGATCGCACGATCGCAGAGACTGGTTTAATCACTTCAAATTACCACGTCGACATTCCGAGCTTTGGTAACTGGGGTTTTGTGATGGGGACGAGAGAGCCGGTAGATCAAGAGAAGCTAAAGCTTGCTGTAAAAACCAAATTTCTATCAAGCGAGATGATTCCCTCTCTTAGCGTGTTTGGGAAAGATGAAGATCAACAGATGATGAGAGAAGGGAAAAAGGTTCGATTTGAACCTAATACACTTATTCAACCTCATTTAATCGAAAAATATGAACGAGCATGGTTGTATTACTAGTTTAGATCATTACTCAAAGGGAACTTACTGACTAGAGTCAATCCTTCTATATTTTTTTTGGAGGTTGAAAATTCCAACCGTTAAAGGAGCGATACCGAATGAAGGTTACATTTCATGGTCATTCAGTTGTTGAGATTGTCACGGAAAAAGCAAAAATTTTAATTGATCCTTTTATTTCAGGTAATGGACAATGTAAGTTAGACGCTAACGAAGTGAAGTGCGACGTTATTTTATTGACACACGGACATAATGATCACGTCGGAGATACAGTTGATATTGCGAAACGAAATGATGCTTTAGTCGTAGCTCCATTTGAATTGGCTACATACCTTGAATTTAAAGGGGTTAATGCTCACCCTATGGCAATTGGTGGCGCTCACGAATTTGAATTTGGTAAAGTGAAGCTAACGCAAGCATTCCATGGTTCGAGCTATACAGAAGAAGAAAATCAGCAAATTATCTACACGGGCATGCCATCGGGTATTCTCTTTAATGCAGAAGGAAAGACGGTTTATCACGCGGGCGATACGGGACTCTTTTCAGATATGAAGCTATTGTCTGATAAGTCAATTGATCTTGCGTTCTTACCGATTGGTGATAATTTTACAATGGGACCAGAGGACGCAGCTGTTGCAGCGAAATGGATTAACGCAGACGTAACTGTGCCAATTCACTACAATACGTTTCCACTTATTGAACAAGATGGTGAGGCGTTTGCAGATAGCCTTAAAGGAACGAAAGGTAAAGTTTTACAATCAGGCGAAACAATTGAATTATAATCCAACACAAAACCGATGCACTGCATCGGTTTTGTGTTGGATAAGCGTATTAAATTAGCCAATTCAAACATATCCTTTTAGAAAGGCTGTAAGGGGGAATTGGTGTGAAACAACGATTGTTTTTATCTGTATTGTGTATTCTGTTTTTAATGTATGATGCTGTACCACGTTTTCAAATTGATTTAACGCTTGAAGGTGCTTTCTTTAGTCTCTGGCTTCTCTTTGCTGTCATGGCACTTGGTGGAAATCTTGCTGGCTTGTTCTTTGGGAGAAGAGAAACTCAGTTTATATCAGAAGAGGATTTACCAGTCGATTTAAGAAAAAAACAATACAGTCGTTGAAGTTATAGGGATGAGTTATGTATAATGAAGTCAATTCAAACACCACTATAACAGAAGTAGTATATCTACTGATACAGATGTGAACGTAGAAAGTATGGTGAAAGAAATTGACAACGAAACATGAACAGATTCTCGAATATATTGAGACGCTAGAAGTGGGAAGTAAAATATCTGTGCGTCAAATTGCAAGAGAGCTGAAAGTGAGTGAAGGGACAGCCTATCGAGCGATCAAGGATGCTGAAAATAAAGGTACGGTCAGCACAATTGAACGTGTGGGCACAATCCGAATTACAAAAAAAGAAAAAGAAAACATCGAAAAACTCACTTATGCTGAAGTGGTGAACGTAGTGGATGGACAAGTGCTTGGGGGGAGAAACGGCCTACATAAAACCCTTCACAAGTTCGTTATCGGAGCGATGAAATTGGAAGCAATGATGCGCTATGTTGATCCTGGGAGTTTACTCATCGTAGGTAATCGAGATAATGTTCACAAAATTGCGCTTGAAGCAGGCGCCGCCGTTTTGATTACGGGTGGATTTGACGCGCAGGACGATGTGAAAAAAATGGCAGATGCCTATGATTTACCGATTATTTCAACATCCTACGATTCCTTTACAGTAGCAACCATGATTAATCGAGCGATATATGACCGGTTGATAAAAAAGGAAATTGCTTTAGTCAGTGATATCTTAACGCCACTTACGAAAACAAGTTTTCTTGTGACGACGGAAAACGTAGGTCGTTGGCACGAGTTAAATGAGAAAACGCTCCATAGTCGTTATCCTGTTGTGGACCCTAATATGAAAGTGCAGGGAATTGTGACTTCTAAAGATATTCTTGCAGAACGTAACGAAACACCAATTTCAAAAGTAATGACGAAACATCCTTTAACAGTAAATGAACAAACATCGGTTGCGTCTGCTGCCCATACAATGATTTGGGAAGGAATCGAAATGCTGCCGGTTCTCGATCAATACCACCGTTTGATAGGAATTATTAGTAGACAAGATGTGTTAAAAGCGCTTCAAATGATTCAGCAACAGCCTCAAATCGGTGAAACGTTTGATGACCTGATTACGAGTCAAATTAAAGACGTGTCAACACCATCAGAAAGTCGCTACAGCTGTGAAATAACGCCACAAATGACAAGCCTACTTGGAACTTTATCATATGGGGTTGTGACTACCCTTGTAACCGAAGCTGGTAGCCGGGTATTAAAGAAATACAAAAAAGGTGATTTGGTTGTTGAAAATATTACGCTTTATTTTATAAAACCCGTTCAAATCGATCATACAATTGAAATTGTTCCTAAAGTACTCGAAGTCTCACGTAAATTTGGGAAGGTCGATGTTGAAATTTATCATGAAGGGTCAGTTGTAGGCAAGGCGCTCATGATGGCGCAGCTCATCGATCGATAAAAAAACCGCCAATTACTGTGGCGGTTTCATTATTCATATCGTGCTTAATTTTGCTTCATCATATTTGCCTCTTCAATGGCAAAAGGAAGGTAGTGACGGTATTTTTTGTAGCCGACTACAACGTTTGCAAGGCCGAGTAAAATGAAGACAGCAGCGACGATAAACGTTACAGTTGATAAAGAAACAGTGAGTGAATTAATCGCAAAAAAGATAAGGAAAAGTCCTAATGCAATACTTGCTTTTGAATGAAGCCACTGTGTCGTTGCTACACCGCTATGACGTACAGCTTTCACTTTGTAGAACAAATAGAAAACAATTGAAAAAACAATAAAAATAACAAAGATAGGCATGGCTGCTTTCCTCCATATTCAAGGTTCTTTTCTATTGTATAGAAGATGATAGGGAAAATCTATGTCAGAACAATAACAATTAGGAACGCAGTCGAAAGGAGAAGCTTCATGAAAGAAAAAATATTAGATGCTATCGAACAATATGAAACGATTATTATTCATCGCCACGTGCGTCCAGATCCTGATGCATTAGGATCACAAGGCGGTCTTGCTGAGCTTATTCGAACTTCTTTTCCTAAGAAGAAGGTCTATACTGTCGGTGAAGAAGAACCTTCACTCACATTTCTAAATCGAATGGACAATATATCAAATGAAACTTATGAAGATGCCCTAGTCGTTGTTTGTGATACGGCTAACCAGCCGCGTGTAAGTGATGAGCGCTATCGAAATGGCAAGCTCCTCATTAAAATTGATCATCATCCAAACGAAGATCCTTACGGTGACCTTCTATGGGTAGATACCTCTTCAAGTTCTGTGAGTGAAATGATTGTTGATTTATATCTAACAGCAAAGGAACGAGGATACGAGCTATCTGAAAAAGGAGCTTTTCTTCTGTATGCAGGAATTGTAGGGGATACAGGGCGTTTTATGTTTTCTAATACGACTCAACGTACCTTTATGTATGCTGGAGAGCTTTTAAAGTTTGGTGTTGACACGGGCTTTCTTTATAAAGAACTATACAGGACAGAGCAGCATATCGCCCGTTTAAATGGCTATGTTCTGCAACATTTTGAAACTTCAGAAACGGGTGCAGGATGGATGAAAATCACAAAAGAAACCGTTGATTCATACGGAGTAACCGCTAGCGAAGCATCACAGCTAGTGAATACTTTCTCCAATGTAGCGGGATTAAAAGCGTGGGTATTCTTTATTGAGGAGGCAGACCAAATTCGCGTTCGCCTTCGTTCGAAAGGTCCTGTTGTAAATCAAATTGCAGCACAGTTTAACGGAGGTGGACATCCAATGGCTGCGGGTGCCACAGTGTATACATGGGAAGAAGCGGACGAGGTTCTTGCTGAACTTGAAAAGGTGTGCAACGAGTAAGTCACAAAAACACAAAAAAGACCGGCATCTCCTTTTTAAAGGGATTTCCGGTCTTCCTTGTTTACACCTGATCGTGTGACTTAGGAATAAACCATGAACCAAAGCTTGTCACGTCTTCGTGCACGTCGATGTTAAGTGATTGCAGCTCCTTTTTAATAAGGGCAGTCATTTCATGGGACTCTGCGTAAGCGGATCGTCCATTCATTAAATCAGCGATTTTTGCTCTCGCGATTTGTTTGCGATCAATAACCATCGCGCCACCTCCACAATTTCTATACTCTTATCATATACTACGCTTGTGAAAATTGCGACTTGTCTGACAAAAGGTCACAAAATAGATCTATTTTCGCTATTGGACGAGCTTGATTGCAAGCTCTACTTCAACTGTTGTCCAAAGAATAAATTGTTTTACTTCAAATCCATATTTTACGTCATCAATAATTAACGTTTTATTTTCGAGGGATGAGATGATAAAGCTTCTTGTTCTCGATATCGCTCCAAGATCTTTGTTGAGAAGATCGTTCAATTCACTTTGAATTTCTTTTTTGAGCTCATGACGGGTTAAGGAGTTAAGTGGTAATTCCTTATCTTTTTCAAAAGTCACGTCAATTTTTTTTACAAGCAGTGTTTTCTCAATATCGGTACTATTGTAATTTTCTTTATCGTCGAGCAAGGTTTGATTCTGCATTTTTAGATCAGAGATTTCAATTTTTTGCTCTTTGATTGTCGTAATCTGCTTTTCGTACATTATACCAAAAAGCATAAGAAAGAAGAGCCAACCAAAAATCACCCCTACACAAAGGCCGGCTAGAAATCGCTGCCAGCCCTTTCTAGAATAAAGAGGGGGGACTCTCATAACGTGGAGCGTTCCTGTGTTAGCCAGTTAATAATTTCCATTCCAGCTTGGGCGCCACCGAGCGCACAGAATATCCATAAAAACTGACGCATGATTTCGTCTGGTGAACCGCTGAGAAAACTTCTTTCCATATTATTGATTGTGTCGAACGTACCTCCAATCGCTGCTGCGATCGCCCAGATTTTTAATCGTTGTGCCACAATAAACATCCAATGTAGCGGAGGTTCACCAGAGAGAAAAGCTCCAATACCTCCGATGAGAGAACCCCCAACAATCACTCCAAAGGCTACAAAAAAAGCAATAATCAAGGTAACGAGCGTTACTCTCTCCATTTTTGATTCCTTCTTTCTAATCAGTTTCATTTAGAATCTTCTTATAAATGAACGAAAAAATAACTTGGCGTATTTAAAGCGAGGCAAATGATTGCATTTAGTACAGCCTATGCAACCATGAGAGAATGTTATGCTTGATAATGTTTGTTTGAGAAGCTTGAAGTATCTATAATAGAGGATAACAGCAAATTGAGAGTGGGATAATCTATGGAATTCGTGCATCTTCGTGTCTACAGTGAATATAGTCTTCTAGACAGTCCGAGTCGTATTGAAGCGCTGATAGAATCAGCAAAACAAAAAGGGTATCAGTCGCTTGCCCTAACGGATAAAGGAACTATGTTTGGAACAATCCCTTTCTACAAAGCATGTAAAGCAAAGGGCATTAAACCGATCATTGGTCTGGATGTCCGCGTGGGAAACCGTACTGCTCTTCATACGCGCGATCAATTCGACCATCTTGTTTTACTGGCTGTTAATAAAGTAGGGTATGATAATTTATTAAAGATCAGCACACACATGCAGTGTGCTACGGGTAATATCCCTTACATAGAAAAAGAAGATTTAGTTGAAAACGCAAGTGGGCTTATCTCTCTTTCAGGGTCTATTTCTAGCAAAATCGGACAGGAGCTTTTACATGGTGAAGAAACGACTGCATTTGAAATGGCGATGGAGTATCAGCGTATCTTCAAGGAAGGGTTTTATCTTGAGATGCAGGATCATTCGTTACGAGAAGAAAGGCAACTCAACTTATTGCTCTCCACGTTTGCAAACAAGGTCAATCTTCCCTTAACGGTGACAAATGCTGCACATTATATTAACCGGGAAGATGGAGAAGCACATGATTGTTTGAGGTGCATAGACGCAGGACAGCGGTTTGAAGACAAAAATCTCGTTGCGCTACCTAACCATGAGTACTATTTAGCGTCTCCGGAAGAAATGACGCAGCAATTTAGAGGGTACGAGACAGCTCTTATAAATACAACTGATATTGCGGCAAGGTGCAATGTAGAATTAAATTTTAATCAAACACATTTGCCTCTTTATCCAGTGCCTGATGGTGTAACGGCTTTTGACTATTTAAAGAAAATTTGTTTCGACAATCTTTCTGAGCGCTATTCATATCAGGATGAACGCGTCACTGAACGGTTGGATTACGAACTTTCTATTATTAACAAAATGGGGTTCAATGATTATTTTCTAATTGTTTGGGACTTCATGAAATATGCGCATGAGCATAAAATGATTACTGGTCCAGGTCGTGGCTCTGCGGCAGGTTCTCTTGTTGCTTACTTATTGCATATAACAGATGTGGACCCTATTGAACACAACCTTTTATTTGAGCGATTCTTGAATCCAGAGCGCGTCACAATGCCTGATATTGATATTGATTTTCCTGACGTTAGACGAGATGAAGTGATTGATTATGTACATGAGAAATATGGTCATGATCGTGTCGCTCAAATTGTTACGTTTGGTACGCTTGCAGCAAAGGCAGCTATTCGAGACGTGGGGCGAGTATTAGAGGTAGATAACAAGCTCCTTGATGCCATGTCTAAAGCGATCCCCTCACGCCCCGGCTTGACGTTAAATCAGGCGAAAGAAGAGTCGAAGGTTCTTAAGGATCTCATCTCTTCATCCAAAGAAGGGAAACGCGTTTTTGAGATAGCTAGTACAATTGAGGGGCTTCCACGACATACGTCCACTCATGCTGCTGGAGTGGTGATTTCAGCAGAGCCTCTCACGCATCATGTTCCTTTGCTGGGTGGTCATCACATTAACTTAACCCAATTTCCGATGAATGATTTAGAAGAGATTGGTTTATTGAAGATGGATTTCCTGGGGCTTAGGAATTTAACCTTAATTGAAGGTATATTAAATGACATTGAAGAGGAAATGGGTCAAAGGCCTTCTCTTTCAACGATACCAATGGATGATGAAGCTACTTTCTCTCTACTACAAAAAGCCGATACGACTGGTGTATTTCAACTTGAATCTGATGGAATGCGTCAGGTACTTAGAAAGCTAAAGCCAACTGAGTTTGAAGAAATTGTCGCTGTTAATGCACTTTATCGTCCGGGACCGATGGAGAATATTCCCCTCTTTATCTCTGGTAAGCACAAAGAAAGAACAATTGAATATCTCCATCATGACCTTGAACCTATTCTTAAATCAACCTATGGGGTTATTGTCTATCAAGAACAAATTATGCAAATTGCTTCTAAGTTAGCTGGTTTCTCTCTGGGAGAAGCTGATCTATTGAGGAGAGCTGTATCTAAAAAGCAGCGTGAAGTTCTTGAGTCAGAAAGAGAGCACTTTGTAAGAGGATGTCTTGAGAAGGGGTATCCGAAAGATACAGCTCTTAAAGTATATGAGTATATTGTTCGATTTGCGGATTATGGTTTCAACAGAAGTCATGCGGTTGCTTATAGTGTCATTGCTTACCAGCTCGCTTATTTAAAAGCAAACTATTCGCGCTATTTCTTTTCAAGTCTTCTGAATTCTGCCGTCGGAAACCAGGATCGACTTACGACGTATTTATCTGAAGCAAGACAAAAAGGCATGATGGTTCAACCTCCATCGATTAATAGTAGTCAAGAGACATTCACGGTGGAGAAGAATACCATTCGATTCGGACTTCTGCCGGTAAAAAATGTTGGGAGAAATGCGATTGAAGAGATCGTGCAAAAAAGAACTCATCCTTACAAAAGTCTTTTTGATCTATGTGCGAGGATTTCGCTGAAAGTGGTGAACAAGCGCGCTCTTGAATCACTTATATTTGCTGGGGCAATGGATGAGTTTGAGGTAAGTCGTTCTTCTATGCTCGCCTCATTAGAGGGGGCAATGAATTACGGATCTGAACAAAGTGGTCAGGAAGGCTTCTTCCAAGATGGCGAAACGGAACCAGCTTACGAAAGCGTTCCCCCTTTTGATGAAGCGGAAATGCTCGCTTTTGAAAAAGAAGCGATTGGTTTTTACTTAACGGCTCATCCGCTTGATCCTTATTTGGACAAATTAAAAGGTTATGTAAGGAACGTTACGAAAGATGCGATAGAGGCTGAGGATCGTGCACCGCTTAGGTTGGCTGTAGAGGTATTGAAGGTCCGAAGTATTCGAACGAAAAAAGGTCAAATGATGTCCTTTCTAACACTTGCTGATGAAACAGGAGAAATTGAAGGGGTGGCCTTTCCTGACGTTTGGGAGAAAATGGAGAGCCTATTGACTAAAGGAGAATTTCTATATGTTGATGGGGTGGGACAAAAGAGAAATGATCAGACGAATATCATTATATCAAGGGTCATGAAGTTAGCGGATATTAAGCCGAAAAAAGCAAAACAAACCCTGTTTCTTAAAATTGAACCGCATCACGAAAGCGTCTTAAGTGAAGTGAAGAAAGTGCTTCACCAACACTCAGGCGACACAGAGGTTGTTATTTATTATAGTAAAACAGATAAAACAGTTAAATTAGGTGAAGGATGGCTAGTGAACCCTGATCCAGACTGTGTTCACACGTTGAAAAAATTACTTGGTGAACGCAACGTCGTGAAAAAGCCGCGATGAAAATCTTTACAGCAAATGGTGATTTGTTATAATGGTGAAAATAGAGTGGTCTGACCACTGCCCAAATGTCCTAGGGGAATTGTTAACATAGTCTAATGCTTCTGAAAAAAGGAGAGTGGAATGATTGTCCATTACAAGAGAAGAAGCCCTACATATTCACAGAGTGAGGCAAGGAAAGTTAGAATCAAAATCAAAAGTACCTGTTCGTAATGCCACTGATTTAAGCCTGGCTTATTCACCTGGTGTAGCAGAGCCATGTAAGGAAATTTATGATGACAAGAATAAAGTATATGAATATACGATGAAAGGAAACATGGTGGCTGTTGTATCAGATGGTACCGCAGTCCTTGGTCTTGGAAATATTGGACCTGAAGCTGCTCTTCCTGTAATGGAAGGAAAAGCCGTTCTTTTCAAGAGTTTTGCAGGGGTTGATGCATTTCCAATTTGTTTAAACACAACAGATGTCGATCAAATCGTGCAAACTGTTAAGTTAATGGAACCTACTTTTGGTGGGATTAACCTTGAAGATATTGCTGCTCCAAACTGCTTTGTGATCGAAGAAAGGCTGAAAAAAGAAACAAATATCCCCATCTTTCATGATGATCAACATGGTACAGCGATTGTAACCGTAGCGGGACTAGTTAATGCTCTGAAACTATCAGATAAGAAGATGAGTGAAATTAAAGTTGTCATTAATGGTGCAGGAGCAGCGGGCATTGCCATTATTAAACTTTTAAATCGTTTCGGTGTAAAAGATATTATTATGTGTGATTCAAAAGGAGCTATTTACGAAGGTCGTTCTTACGGAATGAATGATGTAAAAGCGGAAGTAGCCAAATATACAAATCGTGATAAAGCTGAAGGATCCCTGAAAGAAGTGATTGTGAATACGGATGTTTTTATTGGGGTATCCGTTGAAGGCGCCTTGACAAAAGAAATGGTGGAATCAATGAATGAGGATCCTACCATTTTTGCTATGGCGAACCCAAATCCTGAAATCATGCCTGACGATGCGAGAGAAGCGGGAGCTAAAGTGATCGGTACAGGTCGTTCAGATTTCCCAAATCAAATTAATAACGTACTTGCATTTCCTGGTATCTTTAGAGGTGCTCTTGATGTTCGGGCGACTCACATTAACGAAGATATGAAAGTAGCTGCTGTACAAGCCATTGCAGAGTTAGTTGCTGAGGAAGATCTAAATGCAGACTACGTGATTCCTGCTCCATTTGATCCGCGCGTAGCACCTGCTGTTGCTGCAAGCGTAGCGAAAGCTGCTATGGAAACCGGAGTAGCTCGTATAAATGTTGATCCTGAAGCTGTTAAAGAAAAAACGCGTTCTCTTGCAATCATTGAAGCAGATAATGAATAAGTGGGGAAGAGCTTGACTTTCTCACTTTTTTCTTGCATTTTACTTATGTGCGCGGATTGTATTTTGAGAATACCTGGTGAAAAGCCGGGTTATTCTAACGTTCTCCTGTTCTTAGAGCTAAGAAAGGGTGTTGACTTCCAATGACAACCCAGGGGAAAGTCTATCAGAATATTCTTCAGAAGATAAAGGCGATTATCTATAATGATGGTTTACAAACCGGCGATAAGCTCCCTTCGGAAAGGGAGCTTTCTGATCGCTTAAATGCCGGAAGATCTTCTATAAGGGAAGCGTTAAGATCAATGGAAATGCTAGGTCTTATTGAAACGCGACGCGGTGAAGGGACTTTTATAGCCAATGCTAGAGATCATCGCCTTGTAGAAGTGATTGCATCTTTCATTTTAAAAGATACCAAGTCGAAAGAAGATTTGCTTGAAACGAGGAAATTAATCGAAAAAGATATACTAAGAGTGGCTTGTGAACGGATTTCAGATGAATATATTGATCAATTAAGAACTATGATGGAACATAAGGACAACTCTTCAGATCGAGACATTTTTTCGACTGAGTTTGATACTGCTTTCTTCCGTGTCATTGTTTCATCCACACATAATCACTTGCTTATGCGCTTATGGGCAGAGCTTGCGGATTATCACCAGACAATTTGGCATCAATTGACATTTCGTCCAACTCATTATTATGAGGCTATGATTCATGCGCTCGTTTCTCGAAATCAAGAAGTGGCAATTAATCTTTTGGATAAGTATGAAATGAAAAAAACGGAAGAATAGCCATTAGGATAAGCGAAAGGAATGGTCAACATTGTTAAAGGATTTGTTCAACAAGAAAAAAAAGTATGCGACAGTTCCTTCAGATAAAATAAAACAAGATGTCCCTGAAGGCATCATGACAAAGTGCCCAGGGTGCAAAAGTATTATTTATACGAAAGAACTTGAAAAATCCCATAAGGTTTGCGTGAAATGTGGCTATCATCACCAGATGTCTGCCCCTGAACGCTTAAAAAATACGCTTGACCAAGGTTCATTTAGAGAACTGGACGCAGAGATGATTTCCGAGAACCCTCTCTCTTTCCCTGGTTATGTTGAGCGCTTGGAAAAGGATCAAAAGAAATCTTCATTGAACGAAGCGGTGGTAACAGGTGAAGGAACGATTGACGGTTACAGAACAGCTATTGCTGTGATGGATGCACGTTTTCGAATGGGGAGCATGGGGTCTGTTGTAGGAGAAAAAATCACAAGAGCGATTGAACATGCACATAAAGAAAAAATTCCCTTTATCATTTTTACAGCCTCCGGTGGAGCTAGAATGCAGGAGGGTGTGCTTAGTTTAATGCAAATGGCGAAATCCAGCGTAGCCCTTAAACGCTTTAGTAACGATGGGGGATTGTTCATATCTATTATGACGCATCCTACAACTGGCGGAGTTTCAGCGAGCTTTGCTTCTGTAGGTGACTTTAATTTCGCTGAACCTAAGGCTTTAATTGGTTTTGCTGGGCGAAGAATTATTGAGCAAACGATTCGTGAAGATCTTCCAGAAGATTTTCAAACAGCTGAGTTTTTGTTACATCATGGGCAATTGGACCGTGTTATTCATAGAGCGGATATGAAGAAAACGCTTAGCCAAGTTTTAATGATTCATGGAAATAGAGGTGAGAAATAATGGGGCAGAGGCTTGATTTTGAACGACCGCTTCAAGAGTTAGAAGATAAAATCAAAGAACTTCATGCTTTTATGGAAGAGAAGAAGGTGGACCTTACTGATGAAGTTTCACGACTTGAAAAACGACTTTCTAAAATGGAAGGTGAAATTTACGAGAATTTAACCGCGTGGAACCGTGTTCAATTAGCAAGACACCCTGAGCGACCAACGACATCAGATTACATCGATCGTATTTTTGATGATTTTCTTGAATTGCATGGTGACCGTCTGTTTGGAGACGATGAAGCCATTGTAGGGGGGATCGCTACGTTTGAAGGTAATCCTGTTACAGTTATTGGTCATCAGCGTGGTAAGGACACAAAAGAGAATCTTAGAAGGAACTTTGGTATGCCGCATCCGGAGGGGTATCGGAAAGCGCTTCGATTGATGAAGCAAGCTGAAAAATTTCAGCGTCCGGTTATTTTCTTACTAGACACGAAAGGCGCATTTCCTGGTAAAGCCGCAGAAGAACGGGGCCAGAGTGAAGCGATTGCTAGGAACCTGATCGAGATGGCTGGATTAACAGTCCCAATTATCTGCATTGTTATCGGGGAAGGCGCGAGTGGGGGAGCGCTTGCCATTGGTGTAGGTAACCATGTGCACATGCTCGAAAATTCATGGTATTCCGTTATTTCCCCTGAAGGTGCTGCGGCTCTTTTGTGGAAAGATTCAAGTCTGGCACAACAAGCGGCAGATACAATGAAAATTACAGCACCAGATTTGAAAGAGTTAAATGTCATTGATGAGATTATCCCTGAAGTAAAAGGTGGAGCGCATCGCAATGTGGAAGAACAGGCAAACGCTATTCAGAGCGCACTATCTAAATCTCTTGAAGAACTGACACAACTTACCAAAGAAGAGCTGGTGGATCATCGTTATGAAAAATACAGAAATATTGGACAATATACGTTTGTAACCGATACCATTGGCTTAAAATAAGGGAAGTGCTTTCTCGCAAAAGAGAAAGCACTTTTTTGCGATGTACCTTTGCTATTGTATTAAGGAGCTGTATTTGATATTTTAATAACACAAAGAACTAATGAGGTGAACAGTTATGAAACGTATTGGTGTACTTACCAGCGGAGGAGACTCACCAGGAATGAACGCAGCTATTCGTGCTGTCGTTCGAAAAGCAATTTACCATGATATTGAAGTTTACGGGATTTACCACGGGTATACCGGGTTAATGAATGGAAATATAGAGAAAATGGAAATCGGCTCTGTAGCAGATATCATTCATCGTGGAGGAACGATGCTTTATTCTGCACGTTGTCCAGAGTTCAAGACACTTGAAGGTCAGCTTAAAGGTGTTGAAAACTTAAAGAAGTTTGGTATTGAAGGGCTAGTCGTTATTGGCGGAGACGGTTCTTACCGAGGTGCTCAGAAATTGACTGGGCATGGTTTCCCAACGATTGGAATTCCGGGAACAATCGATAATGATATTCCTGGAACGGATTTCACAATCGGCTTTGACACTGCATTGAATACTGTTATTCAAGCAATTGACAAAATCCGTGACACGGCCACTTCTCATGAGCGTACATATGTGATTGAAGTAATGGGACGCGACGCTGGGGATATCGCTTTATGGTCAGGACTTGCCGATGGAGCTGAATCAATCCTCATCCCTGAGGAGAAGTTCGAGATGTCGGACATTCTAAGCCGTCTCAAGCGTGGACATGATCGTGGGAAGCGCCACAGCATTATTGTTGTTGCGGAAGGTGTTGGAAGCGGCGTTGAAATTGGAAAGCAAATTCAAGAAGAAATGAACATGGAAACGCGTGTAACAGTTCTTGGCCATGTTCAGCGTGGTGGTTCACCAACAGCAGCTGACCGCGTTCTAGCAAGTCGTCTTGGAGCACGTGCAGTCGAACTTCTTCTTGAAGGAGCAGAAGGTAGAACTGTTGGCATTCAAAACAACCAAATTGTTGATCTGGATATTAACGAAGCTCTTGCACTTCCACACGAAGTGAACCAGAAAATGTGTCAGCTTGCAAAAGAGCTATCCATTTAGCAATATGCGGGGCACCCCTTCATAGATAAGGGGTGTATCGTAATGCCTGAAAAAATACATAACATTTCTGTTATGAAGAAAACTAATTGAAGCATAGCTTTTAGGAGGAGACAGACCCATGCGCAAAACTAAGATTGTCTGTACGATAGGACCAGCAAGTGAAAATGAACAAACATTAGAGAAATTGATTAATGCAGGAATGAATGTTGCTCGTTTGAATTTCTCACACGGTGATTTTGAGGAACACGGTAACCGTATTAAGTCTATCCGTTCAGTTGCTGAGAAGCTAGGTAAAAACGTAGCGATTCTTTTAGATACGAAAGGCCCAGAAATTCGTACGAATAATATGGAAAATGGCGGCATTGATCTTGAAGCAGGTCAACAGCTTATCGTATCTATGGAAGAAGTTCTTGGCACAACAGAAAAGATTTCTGTTACGTATCCTGAACTTGTTAACGATGTTCACGTAGGATCTAA
>ENA-ORXC01000823-ORXC01000823.1-marine-metagenome-genome-assembly--contig:-NODE-823-length-20053-cov-4.438526_pt1 | contig 20053 bp, 17 predicted proteins | sample MGYA00237865_ERZ511478 | MGnify/ENA metagenome assembly ERZ511478 | reverse complement strand
TGCCTCCCGTGGCGGATAGAGCGCGGGAAAGTACCGATCGCGCCGGGTCATGCGGGCAGCGGATATTCCTGCCCCCGGACTGCGCCCGGATCGGAACACTCGTTATCAGAACCCGACCGAAAAGGCCGCCCCGGTTTCCCGGAGCGGCCTCTTTCATGACACGAGGGGTAGCAAGGGCGTCGGCCCTTACATCATGCCCATGCCGCCCATGTCGGGCATGCCGCCGCCACCGCCGCCGCCAGCCGCGCCCTTCGGCTCCGGCTTGTCGGCGACCATGGCCTCGGTCGTGATCAGCAGCGAGGCCACCGAGGCCGCATCCTGCAGAGCGTGACGCACGACCTTGACCGGGTCGATGACGCCTTTTTCCATCAGGTTGCCGTAGACTTCGGCCTGTGCATCGAAACCGAAGGTGGTTTCGGCGTTTTCGAGGATCTTGCCGACGACGACGGACCCGTCGACGCCCGCATTCTCGGCGATCTGGCGAACCGGTGCCTGCAGCGCGCGGCGAACGATGTCGATACCGCGAACCTGATCGGCGTTGTCGCCGGTCATGCCTTCGAGGGCCTTGGACGCATGCAGCAGGGCCACGCCGCCGCCGGGGACGACGCCTTCCTGGACTGCGGCACGGGTCGCGTTGAGCGCGTCGTCGACGCGGTCCTTGCGTTCCTTGACCTCGATTTCGGTCGAGCCGCCGACGCGGATGACGGCAACGCCGCCCGCCAGCTTCGCGAGACGCTCCTGGAGCTTCTCCTTGTCGTAGTCCGAGGTGGTTTCCTCGATCTGCTGCTTGATCTGGCCGACGCGGCTTTCGATCTCGGCCTTGTCACCGGCACCGTCGACGATGGTGGTATCGTCCTTGCCGATGCGGATGCGCTTGGCCGTGCCGAGCATGTCGAGCGTGACGTTCTCCAGCTTCATGCCCAGATCTTCGGAGATGACCTGACCGCCGGTCAGGACGGCGATGTCCTGGAGCATGGCCTTCCGGCGGTCGCCGAAGCCGGGGGCCTTGACGGCCGCGATCTTCAGACCGCCGCGCAGCTTGTTCACCACGAGGGTCGCCAGCGCTTCGCCTTCGACGTCTTCCGCGATGATCAGCAGCGGCTTGGACGACTGGATGACGGCTTCGAGCATCGGCACCATGGCCTGGAGCGACGAGAGCTTTTTCTCGTGCAGCAGGATGTAGCAATCTTCGAGTTCGGCCAGCATCTTGTCGGGGTTCGTCACGAAGTAGGGCGAGAGGTACCCGCGATCGAACTGCATGCCTTCGACGGTTTCGAGTTCGAATTCCATCGTCTTGGATTCTTCGACGGTGATGACACCCTCGTTGCCGACCTTCTGCATCGCTTCGGCGATCTTCTCGCCGATGATGGATTCGCCGTTGGCGGAGATGGTGCCGACCTTCGAGACTTCGTTCGAATCCGCAACCGGACGGGCCATCGACTTGATTTCCTCGACGACCTTGAGGACGGCGGCATCGACGCCGCGCTTCAGATCCATCGGGTTCATCCCGGCGGCGACGGCCTTCATGCCTTCCTTGACGATGGCCTGGGCCAGCACGGTCGCGGTCGTGGTGCCGTCACCGGCTTCGTCGTTGGTCTTCGAGGCCACTTCGCGCACCATCTGCGCGCCCATGTTCTCGAACTTGTCCGAAAGCTCGATTTCCTTCGCGACGGACACGCCGTCCTTCGTGATGCGCGGTGCGCCGAAGGACTTGTCGAGGATCACGTTGCGGCCCTTGGGACCGAGGGTCACCTTCACGGCGTTCGCGAGCGTGTTCACACCCTTGAGCAGGCGCTCGCGGGCATCGGCGTCGAATTTTACTTCCTTGGCAGCCATTATAGGGCTCTCCTGTAGTCGAATTTCTTGGGGTCGGCAGGCTGGATCGGTCGCGAGATCAGGTGAGGACACCCATGATGTCGCTCTCTTTCATGATCAGCAGTTCCTGACCGTCGACCTTGACTTCCGTGCCGGACCATTTGCCGAACAGGATGCGGTCGCCCGCTTTCACGTCGGGCGTGACGCGGTTGCCGCTGTCGTCGCGTGCGCCCTCGCCCACGGAAACCACTTCACCTTCCTGCGGCTTTTCCTTGGCCGTTTCGGGGATGATCAGGCCACCGGCGGTCTTCTCTTCGCTTTCGACGCGGCGGACGAGAACCCGGTCATGCAGGGGACGAAATTCCATTATGTCGCTCCTTGGGTATTGCGATAGTCACTGTCTCGCGCCGCTGGCACTCAAAGCCGGAGAGTGCTAGCGGCGTTGACCGGGACATATTCATCGCAGGGGCGAGCGTCAAGGCGTGCGGTGGATCGAAACGAAAAATTAATGACTCGTCGGGACGGGTCCGGCTACGCCCCCGGCACCCAGTTCGTTCCCGCCAGCGGCACCTGCGCCATTGCCGCCGCCTCGACCGTCAGGGCGACAAGATCTTCGGGTTCGAGATTGCGGACATCGGATTTGCCGCAGGCCCGGGCGATGGTCTGGCATTCCAGCGTCATGACGGCGAGGAAATTGGCGAGTCGCTGTCCGGCCTTCACCGGGTCCAGCCGCGCGGCCAGATCCGGCACCTGGGTCGTGATGCCCGCCGGGTCGTTGCCCTCGTGCCAGTCGTCATAGGCCCCGGCGGTGGTGCCGAGCGCGTTGTACTCCGCCTCGTAGGCCGGATCGTTGTCACCCAGCGCCACCAGCGCCGCCGTGCCGATGCTGACGGCATCCGCCCCCAGCGCGAGGCATTTGGCGACATCGGCCCCATTGCGCACGCCTCCCGACACGACGAGCTGCACCGTGCGGTGCATCCCCAGATCCTTCAGCGCCTGAACGGCGGGGCGAATCGCGGCCAGGATGGGCAGGCCGACATGCTCGATGAACACGTCCTGCGTCGCCGCCGTGCCGCCCTGCATCCCGTCCAGCACCACCACATCGGCCCCCGCCTTCACCGACAGCGCGGTATCGTAATAGGGGCGCGCGGCCCCGATCTTGACGTAGATCGGCACCTGCCAGCCGGTAATCTCGCGCAGTTCCGTGATCTTGATGGCCAGATCGTCGGGACCGGTCCAGTCGGGATGGCGGCAGGCGGAACGCTGGTCGACCCCCTCGGGCAGGGTGCGCATCCGCGCGACGCGGTCGTTGATCTTCTGCCCCAGCAGCATGCCGCCGCCGCCGGGCTTGGCCCCCTGCCCCACGACCACCTCGATCGCATCGGCCTTGCGCAGGTCGTCGGGGTTCATGCCGTAGCGGCTGGGGAGATACTGGTAGACGAGTTGCTCGGAGTGCCCGCGTTCCTCCGGCGTCATGCCGCCATCGCCGGTGGTGGTGGAGGTGCCGGCCAGATTCGCCCCTCGCCCCAGCGCCTCCTTGGCCTGCCCGGACAGCGAGCCGAAACTCATCCCCGCGATGGTGACGGGGATTTTCAGCGAGACGGGGTTTTGCGCGAACCGCGTGCCGAGCCGGACGGAAGTATCGCACGCCTCGCGATACCCCTCCAGCGGATAGCGCGACATGCTGGCCCCGAGGAACAGGAGGTCGTCGAAATGCGGCACCTTGCGCTTGGCCCCGCCGCCGCGAATGTCGTAGATACCCGTCGCCGCCGCCCGCCGGATTTCGGACAGCGTATGCGGATCGAAGGTCGCGGAATAGCGCGGCAGGGTGCGGGGCGGGGTGTTTTCGGGGGCGTCCATGGGGTTCGGCCTCTCGCGTCAATACGCATTGTCGATCTTGAAGTTATACAACTGCCGCGCGCTGCCGTAGCGGCGAAAATCCGCCGTATCGGCCTCCATCCCGGCCCGTGCCAGCAGGTCGGCGAGTTGGGTGCGATGCTCGTCCCGCATCTCCTTCTCGATGCAATCGGCCCCGAGGCTGGCGACCGACCCGCGCACGTAGAGACGCGCCTCGTAGATCGAATCGCCCAATGCCTCGCCCGCATCGCCGCACACGACCAGCGCCCCGGCCTGCGCCATGAAGGCGCTCATATGCCCGACATCGCCGCCCACCACGATCTCGGCTCCCTTCAGCGAAATCCCGCAGCGTGCCGAAGCGTCGCCCCCGATCACCAGCAATCCGCCATGGGCCGTGGCCCCCGCCGACTGGCTGACATTGCCGGTCACGCGCACGGTGCCGCTCATCATGTTCTCGGCCAGACCGGTGGAGGCGTTGCCCTCGATGGTCACCGACGCCGCCTTGTTCATGCCCGCGCAGTAATAGCCCGCATGGCCCCGGATCGTCACATTCACCGGCGCATCCAGCCCGCAGGCCAGCGCATGCGCCCCGCCGGGGTTGAGCACGGTGAACGCACCCTCCTCCGCCCCCTGAAGCGCCGCGTTGACCTCGCGCAGGGACAGGCTGGCCAGATCGAGGTCGGTATTACTCACGCCGCATGACTCCACGAATAGATGCGCGCCGGTTCCGGTTCCCAGATCCGGGCGTTCTCCACCCCCGGCAGCGGGGCGATGGCGCGGAATTCGCTAGCCATGGCGACCCAGTCGTCGGTTTCGGCGATCACCGCCGGTTTGCAGGCGATGGGGTCGCGCAGCACGGCGAACCCGTCCCGGGTGCCGATGGCGAAGGTGTAGAAGCCGTCCAGATCCCGGATCGCCCCTTCCAGCGCCTGATTCAGCGTATCGCCCTCGCCCATGCGGTGAGCGAGATAGGCGGCGGCGACCTCCGAATCGTTCTCGGTCTGGAACCGCTCGCCCCCGGCGACCAACTTCTCGCGCAGATTGTTGTGATTCGACAGCGACCCGTTATGCACGAGGCACGTATCGGCCCCGGTCGAGAAGGGGTGCGACCCGGCGGTCGTGATCGCGCTTTCGGTGGCCATGCGGGTATGGGCGATGGCGTGGGTGCCGCCGCGCTCCGCCAGCCCGAAATCCTGCGCCACGCGGTCGGGATCGCCGACGCCCTTGAAGACCTCGATCGACGTGCCGAGCGAGAGCACGGTCACATCCGGCGCATTCTCGATGATCCAGCCCCGCGCCCTGCGCCCGTCTGCCGCAGTCCTGAGAATCGCATGATCCCGCACCGTCTCGACATCGACCGCCGCGCCCGTCGCCGCACCCAGCGACGCGCCGAGGGCCGCGAAATCCGTCGTGCCGGTCTTCGACAGCAGCACCAGCTTGGCCCGCTCGTCGCCTCCGCCGTAGATTGCGAATCCCGCCGAATCCGGTCCCCGCCCGCACATCTCGTGCAGCATCAATGCGGTCAGCCGTCCCAGTTCAGGGTGCAGCGCCTCGTTCTTGAGAAACAGCCCGACAATTCCGCACATTCCGCACCCTCCATGGCCACGATGCGACGCTATCCGCGCGGTCCGGCGCTGTAAATCGCCAAGACGTCACGCGAGTGCTTGACAAGATATGCGCCGGGCCGTATCCGTCCCCAACCACCGGCCCAGATGGCGGAATTGGTAGACGCGCTGGCTTCAGGTGCCAGTGTCCGTAAGGACGTGGAGGTTCGAGTCCTCTTCTGGGCACCATTTTAACTGGTTTTGCTAACGACACAGCTTTCAGGATTTGACGCTGCTATCTGCTTTGAAAAAGCGAGGCAGGGATGAACGGTCATTGTCCGAAATGCGGTTCTGTAGAACGGTCGAAGGCAGGTTTTACCGGCGATGCGCAGCGTTGGCTATGCAAGCAAGGGTTGCGGATGCCAATACACCCGCAGCACGCCGCGCGGGATACCGGTGGAAATCGAACGTCAGGCGCTGCAACTCCATCTTGAAGGACCGGGATTTCGCGCGATCGGTCGCCTTCCGGGCGTGCCCAATGTCGCGGCTCTCAATACGCATGGCATACCTCTCTGCGCTCCCGTTCATGGATAAGCACAACAACACGCTAATCGGTTAGCACAGTCGATCAGGTTCCGGCACCCGTCAGGCTGCTTGCTCAAAGCATGCATCGCCTGCCCCCGTCGGAATTGCGACAACTGCGACCCGGGTGCGAAAACATGTTGCGGATCCGCCCCCGAAGCGCCAACGACCTCGCGAGCGCGCGGTCGGGGCACAGGGCGAGCCGCGCGAGGGAGGCGGCATGACACCGGTAACGCTTGCATCACTGGCCGATCTCGCCTCGATGCCCGTCGACACGATCATAGACGTGCGCGCGCCGGGCGAATACGCGCAGGACCATATCCCCGGCAGCATCAACCTTCCGGTCCTGGACGATGCACAGCGGGCCGAGGTCGGCACGCTCTACAAGCAGGTGAGCCGGTTCGACGCGCGCAAGCGGGGCGGGGCGCTGGTCGCGCGCAATACGGCGGCGCATCTGCTCGGGCCGCTGGCGGACAAGGGCGGCGGGTGGCAGCCGCTGGTCTATTGCTGGCGCGGCGGGCAGCGGTCGGGGGCCTTCGCGACCATTCTGGACCAGGTGGGGTGGCGCGTCCGGCTGCTGGGCGGCGGGTATCGCAGCTATCGACGGCTGGTCACCGCGATGCTCTACGACGATCCGCTGGAGGGGCTGGATCTGGTCCTCGTCAGCGGCGGCACCGGCACGGGCAAGACGGCGCTGCTGCATGCGTTGGCGGCGCAGGGGGCGCAGGTGCTCGATATCGAGGGGCTGGCGGAGCATCGCGGGTCGCTGTTCGGGCAGACCGATACCGGCCAACCGCCCCAGAAGATGTTCGAGAGCCGGCTGGCCGCAAGGATCGGCGGGTTCGACCGGTCGCGCACGGTCTTCGCGGAGGCCGAAAGCAGCAAGGTCGGCGAGCGCGCCCTGCCCCCCTCCCTCTGGGCCGCCATGGCCGCCGCGCCGCGCATCCGCGTGACCGCGCCGATCGCTGCACGCACGCGGTTCCTGTGCGAGGCCTATGGCGACCTGACCCGCGATGTCGCCGCGCTGCGCGCGTTGCTGGATCGCCTGCGCCCCTATCACGGCGGGCAGCAGGTCGAGGCGTGGAAGGCGGACGCGGCCGCCGGGAACTGGTCCGCCCTGGCCGAGGGGCTGATCGTCCGCCACTACGACGCACGATACGAGCGCACCGCCGAAGCGCGGGCGGAGACGGCGGGCAGGCTGGACCTGCCGGATCTGGGCGAGGCCACGCTGGCGGGAGCCGCGCGCGATCTGGTCGCGCGGTTCACCTGAGCGTCAGGCGTCCGCCTTCCCCGACCGGCGCGGTCAGGTGGCCGATGATGTGGCCGGTGCACCCCGCCGCCGCCAGCGCGGCGAGCGTGGCCTCGACCTGCCCCCGTGCCACGGCGGCCAGCAATCCTCCGGCGGTCTGCGGATCGTGCAGCAGCGCGTCCTCCCCGCCCTCCACCGGCGCATCGGCGCGATTGGCGGGCATGAGCGAGGACGCGACCCCCGCATCCGACAGCGCGCGCGCCCCGGCATGGACGGGGATCGCGCCCCGGATCAACTCGGCATCCAGATGCGAGGCCCGGGCCATCGCGCGGACATGACCGGCCAGCCCGAACCCGGTCACGTCCGTCATCGCATGGGCCACCGCGCCCAGTACGCGGGCCTCTTCGTGCTGCGGCGTGGCCATGAGGGCGAGGGCCGCCGCCACGTCGCCCCCCGCCGCCCGGCCCGCCATATCGGCGGCCAGAATGACGCCCGTGCCGAGGGGGCGGGTCAGGATCAGCGCATCCCCCGCCCGTCCGCCCCCCACCGTCAGCGGCATGGCATCGCGCGTGCCGGTCACGGTGAAGCCGATGGTCAGCTCCGCGCCCATGGTGGTATGGCCGCCCACCAGCTGCGCCCCCGCCGCGCCCAGCACGTCGGTCGCCGCCCGCGTGATCTCCGCCACCGTGCGCGCCTGCAACGCGGGCGACATGTGCGGCAGGACGAGGGAGGCGAGCGCCACCTGCGGCGCGGCCCCCATGGCCCAGATATCGCCCAGGGCATGGACGGCGGCGATGCGCGCCATCGTCGCCGGGTCCTCGATGGCCGCGCGCAGGTGGTCGGTGCTGATGACCTGATACCCACCGCCCGGTCGGCACAGGATGGCCGCATCGTCCCCGGCCCCGGCGACGATATCGCCCCGGGGTTCGGCCAGCGTGGCCAGCGCGCCCGACAGCACGCCCTGCCCCACCTTGGCCCCGCATCCGCCGCAGAGCGGCTTTCCGGCCAGCATCTCCGCCACCCCCGCCGCGACCGGGCCGCGCATCCGGGGCGGCGGCATGGGGGGCAGGTCGTTCAGCCCGTCCATGAACTGCGTGTCGATCCTGTCCTTCCAGCGCCACAGCAGCGGCCCTTGCAGCGCGAGGCCGAACTTCTCGGCGAGCGCGGATTTGCCCCCCAGCGATATGATCTTGAGATAGTCCTTCTGGGGCCGCCACGCCCTGCGCGGCCCGCCCGTCAGCGCCGCGCGCAGGTTGCGGTGCAGGACCGGGGCGGCGCGCACCGCGAACACGCCCGCTTTGGGGCGCACGGCACCGGTCATCACCGCGCAATCGCCCACGGCGAACAATGCTCCGTCGCCGCGCACGCCCAGATCCGGTCCCGTCTCGATGAAGCCGCCTCGCTGCGGCAGGTCGGTCTGCGCGATCCAGGCATGCGGAAAGGCCCCGGCGGCCCCGACGCAGAGCGATGCGGGAACCGGCTCCGCGCCGTCGATCAGGACGCGATCCGCTTCCACCCGGCTGACGCGCGCATCGGTGCGCACCGCGATGCCCAGCCCCGCCATCGCCGCCAGCACCCGCCGCCGCGCCGATTTGCCCATGCCGGAAATCTGCGGCCCGGACTGGATGACGGTGACGCGCGGGTCCGTGCCGCTCTCGCGCAGGGCATGGGCCATGGCCATCGCCAGCTCGCACCCGGCCACGCCCCCGCCGATCACCGCGACATCGGGGGGGATCTCGCCCGACGCCGCCCGGCCCAGAAATCCGCGCCACCGCTCGGCGAACACGTCGAGCGGTTTGGCGGGCACGGCATGCTCCGCGAAGCCGGGCAGGTCCATCTTCGCCGTGATGCCGATATTGATCGAGGCGACATCGTAGGCCACCGGCCCGCGCCCGCGCAGGTGCAACACCCCCGCCGCCCGGTCGATGCCCGTCACCGCGTCGAGGATCAGCCGCGCGCCCGCATGGCGGCACAGGCGCACCAGATCGATCTCCAGTTCCGCGCGCGTGTAATGCCCCGCGACATGGCCCGGCAGCATCCCGGTATAGGGCGCGGTCGGCCCCGGATTGATCACCGTCAGCCGCGCACCGGGCAGCGGGTCCATGCCCCATGCCCGCAGTACCAGCGCATGCGCATGGCCACCGCCGACCAGCACCAGATCGCGTGTCAGGGGAACGGTCGTCATCATGGAGGATAGGTCCTTGGCGCATGGGTGTGTCTGACCCCACCCTAGCACCCGCCACGCGGCAGGGTAGCCCGGTCGAGACGCGGCACACGAAATAGAGATCGGGGACTGCCGCTGCGGGCCGATCGCGGGTCGCGACGCACCATGCATGGCGACCGGACCCGCTCCAGGCTGTCCGGCTCCCCTCACCGACCGGGAACGGAGGCAGGCGCAGATCGACGGATCGGTCGTCGCATACCGGATGCCCCGCAGGAAAACACGCGGTTTCCGGCATTTCATGAACCGCAGATGAACGGATCGTCGAACCCTCGGGTTTTTGCGCATCCCGCCGCTATATCCTCTTGCAGACATCCGCCTCCCGGATGCCGGCAAAGGAAACATCATGAAGAACGCTCCCCTCGTCGCCGCCCTCCTCTCGACCGCGCTGCTCGGCGCGCCCGCCGTCGTGCTGGCCGATGCCCATTCGGGCATGGTCGGGGACGACGTGATCGCGGCACAGCGCGCGGCCCTGGCCGACAGCAGCGACGGCGCAGGCTTCGGCCCGCAGGCTCCGCGCGATATCGACGTGCTGACGGGCGACAATCCCCGCGTGTTCAGCGAGGCCCCGCATTTCACGCGGATGAACCTGTGCAATATCCACTTCCACGCCAATGCCGAGCACAAGGGCGGGGATTTCACCAAGTTCGCTGGCAACGGCGACGGCGAGGGCCACGGCACCGGGTTCGAATACGCGGGCACGCTGACGGAGGCCGAACTGGCACCGCTGGACCGCGCCATCGGCGATATCGGCCACGGCGCGCTGGAGCCGGGCGACACGATCGAGGTGCATTACGTGCACACGACCGCGCAGGTCGAACCCGGCCCGACGCTGGGCGCGTGCCTGAGCGAGTCGGTCATGAACCCGCAATTGCGCGTGGAAACGCAGGTCTACGTGCTGGTCAACGATCCTGCCGCGCTCGACTTCGTGACCCTGACCAAGCACGGCACGGTCGACGGCCTGCACCAGGCCCTGAACATCCCCACCGATACCGGCGCACCGGTGCAGTACGAAGGCTCGACCACGGGGGCGGGCTATAACGAGGTCGCTTCGCCGCTCAAGGTATCGTGGAGCGTGCGGCCCCGCGTCGCCAAGGTGTCTATCAAGTCGGTCGGGACGTGGCTGGACGGGAACGCCTTCGAGGAAGCCGGGGCGCACAGCGTCCGCAACCTCGTCGTCAACCCCGCGCTGCTGTCGCGCATCGACTGACTGCCCCGGGTCGACGGCGCGGGCATGCCAGCCCGGGCCGACGGCGAATCACTCCATGTCCATGACGTCCTGCGTGACGACGGTGCGCGCCGCGATGCGGGTGCCGTCGACCAGATAGTACGAATGGTCGTTGGTGCTCAGGTTCACGGATATCTCGTGCTCGCCCGGCGGCAGGTGGGGGATATGGAAGTGGGGGCCGTAGAGCCGCGCGATCTTGACACCGTCCACGTAGAGATGCGCGTGGCCGGTATTGTCGACGTTCTCGCCGTTCACGTCTTCGGGCGTGAAGCTGAAATTGCCCGTCGTCAGCGTGACGTTCCAGCCGTTCATCGGGTCTTCCGTGACCGCGATCGCGACCTGGGGCGCGCCCACGGCGGGAACTTCCAGCAACCCGTGCGGCATGTCGTGCTGCATCATGCCGGCTGCCGTGCCCTGGACGGGAAGGTCGCGGAACAGGGGCGCGAGGATCACGCCGATCAGGATCGCGGCGACGCCGAAATAGATCAGGTAGGGAAAGCGCAGGGAGATCTCACGCATCGCTCGGCACCCGTATCGTTTTCATGGTCGTGTTCTTGCGCCTCTGCGGCAACAGCATCCTCAGCTTCCACCGCTGCCCCGCCCCCAGCAGGAGCAGCACGAGCGCGACGCCGATGACGGGCATGTGACCCACGAATTCCACCAGCGCGGCCTCGTTGTTGCCCTCGACGAGGAACAGGATGTTCGAGGCCAGCAGCACCACCGACAGCGCCAGCACGTTCAGGCGGGTCGTCGTGCCGAGGACCAGGATGACCCCGAAGACGACTTCGGTGAACCCGGCGGACAGCGCGAACAGGCGGTCGGTGAAGAAGTCGAACCCGAGGGCGGGCAGGAAGTTCCACGGATTGGCGGCGAGGAAGCTTTCGGCCATGATCGCGCCGAACAGCTTTTCGGCCAGCCCGAGCGTGATGAGCGAGACCCCCGCGAGTATCCGCATGATCGCCACGGAAAACGGCTTGTACCGCTCGCGCAGTTCCGCCGTCGGCAGGGTATTGATCAGCAGGAAGATCGCGATGCCGACCATGATCGCGTATTCCAGCGCGGCGAGGATGCCGAACTGGACGGTCAGCCCCAGATGCAGCAGGATCAGCAGGATCGCCGCGTGCCGCACGAAGCGGTTGGCGATGAACAGGATTCCGATGACCGCCTGGAGGAAGACCAGCTTGGTCCCGAACGCGCCGTAGGCGATCAGGTGCGGGGCGACGATCGCGCCCTCGTATGCCGTCAGCAGCATCGACATGCCGGTGAAGATGCGCAGGATCTCGATGAAGTCGTGCCGCGTCTCGCTGCCGACGACGCGCACCTCCGGCAGCACCGCATCCAGCACGACGGACGCCCCCACGAGCGCGCAGGCGATGGCGATCCAGATCAGGACCTCCGGGTCGGTGATGCGGTAGGCGACGAAATTCTCGACCGTCACGTTCGTGTCCACGAACCAGCGGACATGCGCGAGCGCCTCCGTGGCCCCGAACGCCAGGATCAACGTCAGGATTATTGCCAGCGATACGCCCGGAACGGCAAGGATCGCGGGGCGCGGACTGGACCCGATAAGCGGCATTGGTCGTTCCTGAAAATCTGGATATCCGGGAGAGTAGCCTGATGCGGCGGACGATCCAGTCGTCGATCGGCCCGCCGCCCTCCCCTGTTCCGTCGATCCGGAGCGGATACCCGCTCCGGGGCGTTCTCAGGTCGTGGTCGTCACGAAGACGGCGAGGACGCCGAGTGCCGTTCCGATGATGCTGGCCTTGCCGAACAGTGTCATGTCGTGTTCTCCGGTGCTGGATGAAGTCGGTTTTCGTTGCTGCGGGACATATCGCGGTGACGGGGCGGGGCTACGCGGCGTCGCCCGTACGGCCATATCCCGCAAGGCGGATCTGTCGCATGATCAGGGCCGCCCGATCCTTGGCCCGCACCCGCAGACGCTTGAGCGTGCGCACGCGGATCGTATCCGGGGCGGGGCGGCGCAACTCGTCGTCGAGGCGCTCGCCCAGGGCCGCGCGCTTGCGCAGCAGGGCGTCGAGGCGGTCGCGCAGTTTCGGGGCGGGGTGGGTCATGTCTTCCTCCGTTCTGTTGTCGTGATGTCGATATGGGCAATCATACCTCGAAAAAAAGCGATATGATTTCTGATTTCGATAGGATAATCCTATCGCCATGAAACTCCACGGCACCCCGGCGAAGATCACCCTCAAACAGTTGCGCTATTTTGCAGTCCTGGCCGATACGGGCCATTTCGGCGAGGCGGCGCGCCGTCTGGGCATCAGCCAGCCCTCCCTCAGCGCCCAGCTCGCCCTGCTGGAGGAAACCCTGGGCCTGCAACTGGTGGAGCGCAGCCGACGCGGGGTTCATCTGACGCCCATGGGCCGCGATGTCCTGACCAGGGCAGAGCGCGCGCTGAACGAGGTCGAGGACATCGTGGCCTTCACCGAAGCCGCCCGGTCCGAACCGATGGGGACCATCTCGCTCGGCGCGAACCCCACGCTCGCGCCCTATCTGCTGCCCCATGTCGTGGTGCACCTGCACAGCGCGCACCCGTCCCTGCGCCTCTATGTCCGCGAGACGGTGCCCCGGGATCTGGAGGACGAGCTGCACCGGGGCGTGCACGACGCGATCCTCGCGCAACTGCCGCTGAACATGCCGGGCGCGCTGGAAACGCGCCGCCTGTTTCGCGAGCCGATCTACGTCGCGATGGCGGTGGATCATCCGCTGGCGCGGAAAGACAGGCTCGACCCCGCCGACCTGCGCGGTCAGCCGGTCCTGACGCTGCGCAGCGGCTATCACCTGCACGATCAGGTGCGGCGGCTCTGCGAGGACCACGAGGCGCAACTGTTGCAGCAATACGAGGGGACCAGCCTCGACGCCCTGCGCCTGATGGTCGGGATGGGGATGGGGCTGACCTTCATGCCCGCCCTCTACGTCCGATCCGAGATCGCGCAGCGCAAGGACGTGGTGGTGCGCACGCTGACGGGACCGCCGATCGTGCGCTCCATCGGCATGGCGTGGCGCGCGGAAGCGGGCAGCAACCCGGCCTACGAGAATATCGCCCGGACGATCCGCGACGTCGCCCGCGCCGATTTCGACGATCTGGTGATCGAAGGCTGAACCTCGCGCGGCGCGGGCGGAACGGGATGCGCTTCGGCGAGGCTCTCGGGATCAGCCTTCGCGCATTCCCGCGATCGCCGTGGCGGTCATGTCACGGCCTTGCGTGCAGCGAGTTCGCGGTTCAGGACGCGCTCGTTCTCGGAATAATCGATCGGGGCCTCGACGAGATGCACCCCGCCCGCCTCGTAGGCCGCCTCCAGCGTCTTCTCGAAATCCCCGGTCGCCGTGATCCGGTGGCCGGTCGCGCCGTAGCTTTCAGCGTATTTCACGAAATCGGGATTGCCGAATTCCAGCCCCCAGTCGGGGAAGCCTTCCTTGCCCTGCTTCCAGCGGATCATGCCGTAGGAATCGTCGCGCAGGATCAGGACCACGAGGTTCAGCCCCAGGCGCACCGCCGTCTCCATCTCCTGGCTGTTCATCATGAACCCGCCATCGCCGCAGATCGCCATCACCCGGCGGTCCGGGTAGAGCATCGCCGCCATCATCGCCGAGGGCAGCCCCGCCCCCATCGACGCCAGCGCATTGTCGAGCAGGATCGTGTTCGGCTCCATCGCGCGGTAGTTGCGGGCGAACCAGATCTTGTACATCCCGTTGTCCAGCGCCAGCGTGCCCGAGGGCGGCATCACCCGGCGGATATCGGCAACGATGCGCTGCGGGGCCATGGGAAAGCGCGGATCGTCGGACCCTTCCTCGATATGGGCGACGGTGGAGGCGCGGATCGCGCGGAATTCCTCCAGATCGTAATCGGGCGCGCGGTCGACGGTTTCCGTCAGCTTCCGGAACGTCGTGGCGATGTCGCCGATCAGTTCCAGTTGCGGAAAGTAGACGTCGTCGACCTCCGCCGTGTTGAAATTGACGTGAATCACCTCCTTCTCGCCCGGATGCATGAAGAAGGGCGGCTTCTCGATCACGTCGTGGCCCGCATTGATGATCAGGTCCGCCGCGTCGATGGCATCGTGCAGGTAATCGCCTTCCGACAGCGCCGCCGTCCCCATGTAGAGCGGGTGATACCCGGGGATCACCCCCTTGCCCATCTGGGTGCAGAAGAAGGGAATTCCGGTCTTCTCGATGAAGGCCAGCAGCGCCCCGACGATGCGTTTGCGGTTCGCGCCCGCCCCGATCAGCAGCAGCGGCTTCTTCGCCGCCACGATCATCTCGGCCCCGCGCGCCAGGGTGAACGCCTCGCAATCGGGGCGGCGCACGGTGGAGGGGTCGAAAAGATGCACGTCATGGGCGTCGTGGCCCGCGATGTCCTCGGGCAGTTCCAGATGCACCGCGCCGGGGCGCTCCTCCTCCGCCAGCCGGAACGCCTCGCGCACCAGGGACGGGATGGTATCGGGATAGACGATCTGCTTGGCGAATTTGGTGATGGGCTTCATCATCGCCACCACGTCGATGATCTGGAACTGGCCCTGCTTGGATTTCGTGACGGGTTTCTGCCCCGTGATCATCATCATCGGCATCGCCCCGAGCTGGGCATAGGCGGCGGCGGTGACCAGATTGGTCGCGCCCGGGCCGAGGGTGGCGAGGCATACCCCCGCCTTGCCCGTCAGCCGCCCGTAGGTCGCCGCCATGAACCCCGCCCCCTGCTCGTGCCGCGTCAGGACCAGCCGGATGGAGGAGGTGCGCAGGGATTCGAGGAAGTCGAGATTCTCCTCGCCCGGCACGCCGAACACGTATTCGACGCCTTCGTTTTCGAGTGCCTTGACCAGAAGGTCGGAGGCCTTGATCTTCCTGATGACCTGCATGGGGTGCTCTTTCGTGAGGATTGTGCCGACGCGCAATCGGAGGGAGGCTTTCGGGATCGTCATACCCCGACTTGATCGCGGTATCCATCCTGCACCGGGCGGGACAGGGACAGGGGCCGGTGAATCCGGTCACCCGAACGGGGAGCCGGTCCGGTCCGGGTTGCGGATCTTCAGATACTCGTCCTCCGGAATCCTCACGATACCCTCGATCCCGAGCCGGGATCTGTTCTCTGCGTCCAGTTCCGCAATCGCGCGTCCCACGGCACCGAAGACGAGGGCGGGGTCGTTGCCCCGTGCCGTGATCAGGGGCAGTCCGGGTGTGGGTGTCGTCCAGTCCAGAACGCGCAGGCCCGCCGCGAAGGGTTCGTACCTTTCGACAAGGCGCCACGTCACGGCATCGAGGGAAGCGATATCGGCGCGCCCGGTCGCGACGGCCCGCGCGGATTCCAGATGCCCACCCGTATGAAAGCGATTCCCGAACCAGAACCCCGCAGGCTTCAGATGCCGGTACGGGGCCGCGTAGCCCGATTGCGAGAATGTCTGGTTATACGCGAATACCGCATCCTCGAACGCGGCGACCTGCATTCGCGGATCGTCGGCGCGCACGACGACGGCGCTGCGATAGTACCCCGCCGGACAGTCGGCCAGCCCGTAATCGGGGGTGCCGACAAGCTGCACCCTGTCATGCAGCCACATGCGATAGGGCATGCCGCAGGTCTGGCTCAGAACCAGATCGGGGTGCTTCCAGACGAAGAATTCCTCGGCATCCTGCGACAGGGCTTCGGGGCTGTCCATTCCCGCAGCCTTCAGATGCCTGCGAATCAGCGCCCAGAAGCGCGCATGCGCCTCCGCCAGTTCGGGCCGCCGGTACATCATCAGACTGGCAATCATGCCCCGTCGTTCCTTTCGGTCATCACACCCCGTGCAGCGCCCGCACATTGCACGGATTTCGGCATCGACGCAGCAGGAAATCGATGCGGAAGCGGATCGACCGGACCGCAGGCATCAGCGGCAGACGAGAGTGATTGCCGCGACGGACATCATTCATGCGCGCCACGGATGCTCCAGAGGAAGAGTTCGAGCTTCCGGCTCGGATTGGCGTTCTGGAACGTGTCCGAGAACGCCTTGTCCAGGATCGACGGGTTCACGACCGTTTTCTGCGCCAGAATCTGGAAGAACTGCGCGACGAGCAGCGCCCGGCGGGTTTCCTGCGGGTCCAGTTCGCCGTCGTCGTCCCGGCGCGATTTGCCGAAGACGCCGTAGCGGTCATTCGTGTAGGTCGTCGGGCTGACCCGGTATTCACACCCCGGAACCGAGCGTACGTTTTCGGTGATGATCTCCAGATCGCCCAGATAGTAATGCACGCTCTTCTCGCAGAATGCCTGCGCGGCATCCATGTGGGTATTATAGGATCGAATCATCCGGAACCCGCTGTTCCCCGGCGAGGACGCCCCGTTCGCGCTGTCCTCGCCGCAGGGTTGGCGTGTGCGCAGATAGGCGATCAGTTCCTCGCGGTATTTCGGCAGTTCATCGAAATCGACGAGGGCGCGCACGCCCCGCGCCCCGGCATTGGTGCCGCCGACCACGCCGATCAGTCCCTCCGTATAGAGATTGCTGCACGGATCGCCCGGCCCGTCGATGCCGCGCTGCGACAGATAGGCGATGCCGGTCAGGAACAGCGGCGGCGAGATCGTATAGCCGTTGTCGCGCCGGTCGTTCGAGATGGTGGCCGGGTCGCACAGAACGTCGAACTGCCGGCCCAACCCCTCGGTGAACCGCCGTACCGGTACCGGGCAGATCGCATCCTCGGCGACGGGGTCGAGGGCGCAACCGCTGCGCCGATGCCGCTCCTCGCGGTCGAGATCGATGTCGAAGATGCCGATATCGCTCTTGGTCAGCGGCTTTCCGTTGCCGGTATCGAGGGTCATTTCTGCCAGCGCCGCATCGCATATCTTGACCATGTAACCGGTATAGCCCGCCGCGCGCAGGGGACCGCGCGGGGCATCGCTGGCCACTTCGTTGAGGTTTCCGGGCCGATAGGCGAAGGGGCGGGCATAGCTGCGCACGCCGATGCAAAGCTGGGAATCGGCGCAGTCCTGCGGTGCCGCAACCGCGTCGCTCTGCTGCGCGAGGGCGCTCGTGTCGCCGAACGCCATGACGCACAGGGACAGGGCGAAGGCCCGAATGGTCCGTCGCATGCGCCTCACCCCTGCTGCCATCTGAAGATCCGCCCGATTGCCTGCCGCCACCGCCGCCGTCCGATACCCTCGGTGACTTCGAGGAACAGGCCGAAGAAGACGAGGAACAACGCCGGATAGACCGTCAGGATCATCGCATCGCGATAGACCTTCGTGATCCGCGCACCGACGACCTGCTCGTCCGGGGTGACCGGCGTGCAGTCGAGGGACAGGGGCGAGAGGCTCCATCCCCACCCGACCACGCAATCGCGCATGGCCCCGCCCGTCGGCGAGGTGACCGACCCCATGAGCCACCGGTACAAGAAGCACAGGACGGCAAAGGTGATCGCGACCAGCAGCGTGAACAGCATCCACGAGGAATCGTGCTTGTCCATGATCGCCAGCGCACCGATGGCAACGATCATCCCGAGGAAGAAATGCGCGATGAAATACCCCCAACGCTCCCGGAAGAAATTGGCGACCTGCGCCTCCGAAATGGTCAGGCCCGCATCCCAGTAGTATTCGGCCAGATCGCCCAGCGTGATCGAGACGACGGCGATCAGCCCGGGAATGAACGCCATCGCGCACAGGCGCAGGAACGGGATCTGGTGGAATTTCCAGTGCTTGTCCCAGGATTGCTGTTCGATGCGGATTTCCCGCGACACGATCGCGAAGGCCACGCTGGTCACGACCATGAGAGCGGGGCGCATCACATCCCAGAACGTCTGCTTTATGATTGCCTTGTAGAGGTCCTTGCTGATTTCCTCGTACCAGATCGTATAGATCTGGAAGACGAGGATGGCGGAGAAGCAGACCGCGAAGACCGCCGCGAAGGCAAAGGAATTCTGCTCCGAATTGTAGCTGGACTTGATGAATTCGCGAATCCTGTCGATCGGATCGCGTGTCTGCGCCCGGGACCGCACGTTGAAGATCGACCGATTGTTGCGCACGAACAGGACGGCGAACACCGCCATCGTATTGGCGCGCAAGGTCATCACGCTGGAGGAAAGCTCGCCGATGCGGCGGGATTTGTCGGATGACGAGAGTGTCTCGATATCGGCATCGTTGTCGACCCGGTCGAGGGCGTCGATCTCGTCGCGGACCTGTTTGACCTCATCCTGAAGCTTGGTCGACAGAGGGATCAACGCCGTCATGCGGCGGATCGGGAAGTACAGGGTCTGGCTGTCGGGTCGGGTGGCCGGGGACAGGCAGTCGATCGCGGTCAGCGCCGCCTGGATTTCCGCACGCTCGTGCTGCATCGCGTTGGTGTTGTTCCGGAACAGGGTCTGGCTCTTGACGATATAGGCATCGCGGATGGGGGTGGGAAAGCCCTTGGCATATGCGTCGTAATCCGCAGAGCGCAGCCCTTCGATCACGGCATATACCCCGCGCGGAATGCCCGCGAAGCGATGTGCAATGCCGCGCAATGTCCGCTCGATGGGTTTCACCGCCCCGATCGAGAGGCAGGAGATCAGGAACGCGGAGATGAAGATCGGTTTGCCGTAGACTTCGGAGGACAGACCCAGTGCATCGCTGAGGGGCAGCGGAACCGCCCCGGTCGCCCCGATTTCCGAACTGGCCAGGTTCGCGCGCTGGATCAGTTCGTAGATTTCCGTGGAACTGAGAATGACGCCGTAGATCAGCAGGTAGAAGAAGGCGTAGAAGAAGAACCCCGCCACCGCCTCGCCCGGCGTGCAGAGATTCTTGACTTCGATGTCGCGCAGGATCGGGTGAAGCGCGAAGGGGGATTCGTCTGCCTGGGAATTGAAGTTGCGAAACGCCTCGATCAGCAGAGTCACCGCTCCGGCGAGCACGACCAGCCAGTAGAGGAAATCGCTATCCATGGAAATTCAGCCCGGAATCATCACAGACATTCCTGAACTTCCGGGTTGCATGGCCCGGCGGCGATGGTCTGCTCGCTCTCGTTCCCGCCCGGCATCAGCAGCATGTAGGCGATTGCTCCGCACAGGGCAAACATGGCTAAATAGCGTATCATTTGGATACTCCACCATTAAGGATTTATCGTTGTATAGCATACGATTCTACTTTAATAAAACACCTCTTCGATTTTTTCTCGCTATGGTCGTATTGCAACGGCGGATCGCGGCCATGGGTGTGCCGGAATGGCCGGAGGCATGCAGCCTTGCCAGTACAGCCATCCAATCCGGTGATCGACCATACGACCTGCAGTGCGATGGTTTCTTCAACGGCGCTGCATCTTCTATGGCGGTCTGGATTGTCCGGGTCTCTGGACGGTTTTCCGTCGCGTGAGGGATATGGCGACAATATCCCCTGCCCTGCCCCGGTGGGGTGCCATGATGTCTGCGCGAAAAACGATCTTCCCGCCATATCGAGGGTAAAGATTGCACGAAACAACCAACAAGAAAAGTCGCCGATCCTTTCACACGCCCGCTCTCGCATCCGTCGCACCCTTGCGCGCCAGCAGGCCGTAGACCGATGCATGCAGGCGCAGGGTGCCTCGTTCGGCGCGGCGGGTCATGGCGCGCAGGGCACC
>ENA-ORXC01000817-ORXC01000817.1-marine-metagenome-genome-assembly--contig:-NODE-817-length-20126-cov-15.373435_pt1 | contig 20126 bp, 21 predicted proteins | sample MGYA00237865_ERZ511478 | MGnify/ENA metagenome assembly ERZ511478 | reverse complement strand
GCATGAGCCGGGGACGGGTCGTGAACAGTCACGCAACACCCCCCTAGGGGGGTAGCGTGGGACAACCCCCTTGGGGGCGTGTCCAGGGAGCCCCAGGGCCACACATGAAACGACCCCTCTAGAGGGGCATGAGGCGGGGAACACCCGATCGGGCCCCCCTGGAGGGGGTCTGACACACGCAAGGGAGACACACGTCTTCCCGAATCCGGGCCCTCTGGGGGGATCGGGAAGCTTGTGGAAGCTTCCGCAATCCGAGCGTAAGCCGGACCGAGATAAGATCTCGACCCGCAAAAGAACACCGTCAATCTTGCGGCGAGATGTAACCATATGGCTCTATGGGCTGCATTCGACGCGTTTCTAGCCCGGAATCGACTCTCGGCACGGCATGATTCGACCATCCCATAGGTGCCGATGGGGCCACCAATCAGACGCCGAGAAGTACCCCTCCACAGGGCCTTGAAAGCGGCATTAGGATTTGGTATCGCTCCGGTTTTACGGGCTCGACCCTGCAATTTAGCGGGCTCGGGCTCAATTCTGCGGGCCCTGTAGCGGCCCTCTGGGGGGGGCGCCCGCACGTTGGATATCGATCGTTCATTGGCTCATTGTTGCTGTCAGCCAGACCGACAGAGGACCTGCAACATAGCTGGACAAATCACATTCAATCGAGATCAGGCCCTGGACCACTGGTGAGAGGCTGGTGGTCCGAAAGATCTCTCGAGGTTGCCCTCGGGAGTGGGGACGCTGGCCAGCGTCACTGGGCGCACTTCGCTGCTGCCGACGCGCAACCCTGTCACGCGACCGCGCCCTGTCGCACCTGGTAGCGGGGTTCTCGCTGCCAGCACGGCGGCACCCGCCGTCGCGTCCGCCGCCGCGCCGGCGCCCGCGTCCGCCGCCGCGCCGGCGCCCGCGTCTGCTGCCGCGCCGGCGCCCGCGTCCGCCGCCGCGCCCGCTGGCCCGCCCGCCCCCGCGCCCGCTGGCCCGCCCGCCCCCGCGCCCGCTGGCCCGCCCATCCCCGTGGCCGCTGCGGGCGCCACTACCACACCACCCTCGCCCGTCGCAGCGGCCGCCCTTCGCTTGGCATTCCTCCACCGGCCGCTTGGCCTTGCGCCCCGGCAGGTGCGGTTGCGCTTGTGCTACCTGCGGCTGTGGTGCCACCTCCGTCGCCGTGCTCCCGCCGCCGCCGCCCACGCCTCCCGCTGCAGGGGCGGCCGCTGCCTCCCGCGGCTGCATTGTGTGGCGTCGCGGAGGTTCCCACATGCTGTTGGAGCTACTAAGCTATGCGGCAGTCTCATCTTCGCTGCGGCTTTGTGGCCAGCCCACCCGTCTTTGTCGACGGGCCTGAGGACATCATCCTGATCGGCTCCTCACTATATCCTACGGCAGTTGTACCCGGGGACGTGCAGGCTGTGGACGGCGACGACGGCGACGATGGCGATGTTGGCGGAGCACTTGGGGTGGATGGAGGGCTGGTAATCAACCGTGGGGGGGGCACCAACGGGGGGGGAGGGACCGACGGAGGGGCCTCCACCGACGGGGGCAGGGCGACCGACGGTGCGGGAGGCACTGAGAACGGCGAAGGGCTCGACGGGGGCGGCGGGAGAGACTCCCACTCCGGTGCTGGCCCGACGGCGGCAAGTGTCTCCGGGGCACGTGTAGCTGGGGTCACGGCGCCTTCCAGCGCAGCTAACGCCAACGTGGTCCCAGAAGCAGCCCCTGAAATGGCGGCCGACGCCAACGACGCCAGTGAGGGCGATATGGCTGCTTTCTCTGTCGCGGCGACTGCCCCTAACGTGGCCTCCGGGGCTCGTACTTCCAGCCGCGTTTCGCACCCTGCTCTCGCTCCTGGTGCGCTTGTGTCGGGGAGTCGCCGTCCGCCGGCCGCCCCAACCGCCGACCGCCTTCCACTTGGGGAGGATGCCCTCATGGAGTTTTACAAGACGGAGGTCCTCGTGGCCGTCGGTTTGACGGCGCGGATGGGCACCACGCCGGCCGTGACGGGCGCGTGCGTACACGGCGCCCAAGTGCTCATTGTCATCGAGGCGTTCGACCCCATCGTGACGTGGTCATCATACGTCAACTCCTGCATCTTGACGTTTTGCAGCTGCTCGGGCGTGCTTGGCAACGGCCGCTCGGCCTTTACGGGGGTGGTGATGGAGTACCCCCAGATGCAGGCGGCGCTGGGGCAGAGCAGCACGTGTCGGCATGCGTCGGCGCTCCTGCGGGCGTATGACTCCATTGCTATCGATGTTGGCGCCTCGACCTACTTCGACCTTTGCACGATGCTCCCTTTGACGCTCGGGCCGCTGCGCGGCGATGAGAGTGACGAGGAGCTGGGGCCGACAACAACCTACTATGTGACGATGGCCGGCAGGCGCAGGAACGTGCCCATCTACGCCGTCCGCTATGACAACATGTGGACGGCGGTCGTCATCCGACCGACGAGCAACAAGTTCAAGCTCGCCACCTGCTGCCAGCTTTCGTGCAAGTCGCGTCCTTGGGGCTGCATCCACGCCAAGGCGGTTAACAAGATCACGCGCGTGGACGCGGAGTCGGCGGGGGTACGGGCGGAGATGGACCGAGAGGACGGGCTACCGCTCGGCCCCGACGGTGTGCTTGACGCGGAAGTCCCTCGTGCTCCTGCACCTGGCGCTGCGCCCCGGCCTGCCGCTGCTACGCCCGTCCTCAAACCCGACAAGCCCTCCCAACAGCGCCGCGCGAGGAACATGTTTCCATGCGCGGCCGAGGTGGCGCTGTGCGACGCATACAGCGCCGCCGTGGACCGCTTCCGGGACGCCGGAAGCTTCAGGCGGCTGGATCACGTGCACGTGGAGCCTGAGTGCCTTGTGTGCGGGCTGCCGAGCCGTGGACGCGACGTCCTTTCCTGGAAGGCTGACCTTTACACAATCCGCGGGCGTTTGGAAGTCGTTGTCGGTGCGTGGACGTGCAGCAGCGGGCACCTGGTTGAGTATGACGGCGCCGAGGACGGTCTTTTTGCGGCTGGCCCCGAGACGGTCTACGCACGCGTCTTTCTGGACGCGGTGCTGGGGGTGTGCGTCATTGCTCGTTCGACGATGGCAGCGGCATCGGAGTACCTGACCAGTGTTCTCCGCAACACAGGTGCCTACGCTGACGGGGAGGACGGTCAGGCGCGGCAGCAGGTGTCTAAGGCCGTCGGCGAGTTCACCGAGACGCTGATCGTCCCCGACGTGGCCTTCCAATGCGGTGACTGCGGCGCGGATGAGGCGGATGGTGGGCGCTTCAACTGCATCCTCGGAGACGGGCAGATCCTTGCGGTGTTGCAAGACTACATCAAGCCCATGTTGCGGCCGGGAATGGACGCCCCAAGGGCGGACATGGCCATTACCTACGCCTGTGGCGTCCGCAATGCCACAGTGCGGGCGGTGATCCGGCACCGCGTGCGCTCGAGCGCGACGGACACGGTGGCGGTGACGGCGGATGAGGTTCTCAAGTTCCGCTCTTTTGCAGAGGTCCTGAGCGAGGCCCCACCTGCCCCTCCACCTGCACCGACCGAGGAGAGCCGGGGAGTGCGCACGCGGGAGCAGCATGAGAAGGCCCTGCTGTGGGCGTCGGCGATACTCTTCCACGAGTTCTTCTTCGTCCGCAACCTCCACTCTCCTACCGCAGTCGTCGCCACTGATGGCGCCGCGGGCGACACTGATGGGGAGGAGCAGTCGGACGGAAGCGAGGCCGGGAGCCTTGTGGACTTGGTGAGTGATGGTGATGGCGGAGACCAACGCGCGTCGGCGGGCAGCTCCTCGGAGTATTCGAGCGGTGTCTTGGAGCACTCTGTCGGCGAGAGCACCAGCAGCGGCACAGAGGAGGGCGCTCCCTCATCTGAGGGAGGACGAGCTACCGAGGAGGGCAGCGCTGATGACGGCCATCTGCTGCCTGACTCTACAGTTGGTGGTGCAGTTGACGAGCGCATAGCACTGGGCTTGGGCGTGCAGACGATGGCGCTAGAGGCCGTTGCGCAAGTGTTGCCCGTCTCGCCGCCCCCTAGTGGTGACGGCTTGGAGTTTTTGCTTTCAGAGCCGGGCGGCACGGACGGCGCGGCTGAAGAGCAGTGTGTCACGGAGTCCGTCAACGCGGCGGGGCCCAAGACCAAGGACTGCTGGCGGGTGCCTCTGTCGTCGGTTGAGCAGACGGAGGCCGCGGCGGACGCCAACAGCGACAACCCGGTGGCTATCGACGATGCCGACCCGGCATCTCCGCTGACGCAGCGCGCCGTGCGTGCCACCTTGGCGGCAGCCAAACGGCGGCGCACTGGCAACCTCTTCACCATCGTGCAGGTGGGCAAGATCCCCATTGCGTTCAAGGAGATTGAGCGGCTCACGCCCTACAACTGGCTCAACGACGAGTGCATCAACGCGATGGGCACCCTGATGCAATGGCGGAATGACCGCACTGTGGTGGACGACCCGTCGGCGCCCACCCACTACTTCTTCAGCACGTTTTTCTACACCAAGCTGTGGCACCAGGACCAGTACTCCTACCACGCGGTGCGGCGTTGGACGAAGAACTTTGACGCGTTGGCGATGGACAAGCTCTTCATCCCTGTCAACGAGTGCAACACGCACTGGATCCTGGTCGTCATTGACAAGGGTGCGGGCAAGATCTTGTTGTACGACTCCTTGGGCGGGAGGAACCGACGCGTCGCAGAGAGCTTGCGGCTCTGGCTGGCCGACGAGGCCCACTACTACAAGACGCCACCACGCGAGTGGGCGGTTGAGCACGCATGGTGCCGGGCCCAAGAGAACTCGGATGACTGCGGCGTCTTCACGATCGAAAACATGAACTACATCTCGCAGGGCATGGACCTGAAAACCATGAGGCGGAGCACGGCGTACTACCGTCGGCGCATTGCAGCGGAGCTGCTGGCGATACGAGTAGGGGGAAAGGGGTAATAAGGTGGTGGTGCCAGTCGGAGGGACGGTGAGAGTACCTGCCTTTTTCTTTGGTCGTACATGCCAGCTTTCCGTTTGGTTTCTTTTTCTTGTCACACTATAGCAGACAGACAACATTGTAGATACACGTGCACACCCGACCGAGTACGTGTTATGTCGTCCGTTGTAGTCATCTGGGACTTGGGCGTGGTGCCAGTCGTCTTCTTCGCGCGCACATCCTTCCGTGGTCATGCGCTAGATGGGCAGGGGGGCAACCTTACGCTCACCGATTGTAAATTGAGTCCACAAGTACAGAATTACATAGCCCTTCCGTGTACAGCGCATCAACCCCCCCCCCGTCACACTGGTCCAGAGGAGGCCCAGTCAATATCTCTGGACAATGTGACAGCAACTGTGTTGTATTTCAATTAGAAAGGTAGCGCCCCGCTGCCACACAGCCGATGGAATCTGCCAGCAGCAGACTGTCCACGGCCATCTGCGAGCGATCCGTCCGCCCAGTCTCAAACGGCCTCCCTGAACTGCCGAGGTGGTCGAACGATTCTGTGCCACAATATGTTCTGGTTCCTAGCGGACCACTGACAGCGAGGAACAGTGCCGTTGCGCTTTGGGGTGACGGATGGTCCTCATACGCGCCGTTGATTCCACGCACTCGTTCGTTCACCCTCCGACGGGCGGGCGGTGACTCGTTGTCCGCCTTCTCTTGCGCGTCTCTCGTGGAACTGCCAGCCTCGAGTCGCGGGTTAGCCAGCCTCTCTTCTTTCGCTCAGCCCCCGTGGTGGCGACTGTCTGCCGCCACACCCCCCCCTCGTGACGGCCTCCGTGGACCCTGTTCCCCGGCCGTTTGCTTCATCGATTGTCTCTGGGTGCCCCGCCGCCCGCCTCCCATGACGCCACTCGTCGAGGCCGACCTGGCGACCGGCCATTGCCCCATGAGCTGCCGACACGCACCCTCCGCTGGGGCCCCAGACCTTCCGCGGGAGGTCTTCTGGGGCCCCATAATCGTGAACCCCACGTCCGGTAAGCCCTGCCCCATGTCTGCCTCGCCACCTTGTTCCCCACCCGCCCCCCGACCAGCCCTCCCGTCCGCCTCCCCATCGTCCCTTCGACGCTTCCCCTCGCTGGAGCGCGTATCTGTCTGGAGTCCTGCCGTGCGTCTGCCTCCCAACCATCTCTCGCCACCCTCTGACGCGCTCCACTCCGCCGTTGACTGCGGCCCTGCCGCTTGTGTGCCTCCCCACCCACTATCTCCTCCACCCTCCCTCGCGCTGTACCCTGCCATTGGCAGCACCCCTACCCCTCTTTTGCACCTCGAGTTTTCTCCCACACTCCGCCGCGCTCTACCTTGCCGCTGATTGCGCCGGTAGGCCACGTGCCGGCCTCCTCGTCTCCCCGTCATGCCGGGGGCAGCGAGTGGCGCCGCAACGAGAGGCCGAGCCGTTTGCTCGGCAGCGGCCATTGATGCCGTGGCCGCCGCAGCCGACGCGGCGACGGCGGCGGCCGCCGCCGCGGTCGCGGCTGCAGCTGTCATGGCGTCTGACGCGCAGCCCCTGAGCGCCAACGTGCTCGACCGTGGCCTGAGTTCGGTCTCTGGCGTCGCATTGTTCCGGGGAGGGGGGGCGGCGGCGGATGCCGTGTCAACCGGTGAGGTCTTCATCGAGAGCCAGGCCGAGTCGTCGGCTCCCTTGGGGTCGACCGTCGTCGAGGAGGCGGTCGTCGGTAGGCTGGGCGTCATGTTCGAGGAGGAGTTGGCGCACGATGCGAGGTCGGTTGTCGTCGACCACCGCACCGATGAGGTAGCTGCCGAGCCACCTGGAGCGGTGCCACCGTTCGTCGGAGGCGAGTCGATTGGCCACACGGGGCCGGCCGAAGGCTTACTACCGGTCGCCCGCCCCGAGTCAGCAGCTGTACAAGAGGTAGAGGAGGTTCTATGCGTCTGCACCGACTTCTTCGCCGAGTCGGGGGATGCTGACGTCGACAAGGATCGGTGGATGACCGTGCGGTCTTTCGTGGCGGCCATGCTTGCCGAACCCGTACTCAACATGTTCGGCGGCTGCGACCTCGTCGACGTGGAGGTCCTGGCGCGGGCGCTCATCTCGCGGGCGCCCAGCTCCGAGTGGATCCAACTGGCGCGGTGCGTTACGCCTGTTGTGTTCGTGTGGCAGTTCCTCCTTCTCGTGCGCTCGGCCATGGACGCAAAGCCCAACCTCTGCCAAGCGGTCGGCGAGCTAATGCTGTTCGCTGTGCTGGCGGAGGAGGAAACGATGGTGCGCTGGGAGGCCAAGGCCAAGCCCGTGGCTAAGGCGTATCGCGACAAGTGGGAGGTCGGCGACGCCGCAACCTACCAAGAGTGGCTGCGCTGTCTCGGTGTCCAGCCGCCTGTGTCTCACGTCGTTGCCAAAGGGCGGTCGAAAGACCGCGTATTGGAGCAGGCCGACGAGCTGCGGACGGGCCAGTCTTGGCCGGGCAGGCCCATCCTACGCGGCTTCCCGGAGGACTCGACGGCAGAGAAGCAGCGCGCCAAGGCAGCGGTCAAGCGGGAAGGCAAGAAGGAGGACAAGGTCAAGGGCGGGACCAAGGAGGGCAAGGCTAAGGAGGTCAAGGCCTGGGACGTGGACGACTGCCGGCACACGTTCCCGGACAGCGTTCTTCGCGCGCCCGGGGTTGTGACGTTTGTGTGTGGCTGCGGCTACATTGTCGGGTTTGAGTTGCTGCGCGAGACCGAGAGCCCTGCGCACGTCGTGGCGGCCCTCGTGCAGCGGTTTAAAAGGTTTCCCCGCGTCATTTACTTTGACACCGCCTGCCAAGCTCAGCGCAACGCCCTGCGGCGCGTGCCCTGGATGATGGAAGGCGTGTGCACCGCCTGGTTCATCGACCGGTTTCACCGGTGCAACCATACATGCTCACCGGTGTTCAACGCGGACCAGTACCCCGACCTCACGCGCGGCCACGACACGTCCGGCGCCGAGAGGCAACATTCGATCAAGAAACGGTCGAAGAACAGCCTGTCGTACATGACCCAGCGCCGCTTTATTGTGCGTTCCCGCATCATTGCGGCACACAACAACATTAGGACTTCACAGCGGCGCGAGGCAACCAAGCAGGCTAACGCGGCGCGCCCAGCTGGGGAGCCCACGATCAGTGTTGAGATCCAGCACAAACCTGTTGAAACATACTACCATCACTTCATTGTGAGCCATTGTGAGATGGGTGACGGGTGCCCGTGTAGAGACGAGGTGAAGCGTGAAGGGCCTACGGGGTTGGAGAGAAAGGTGTAAGAACGGGTACAAGTAAAGAGATGATGCAGCGTGCTCGACACGCCATGGACACAGTCGCATCTACTGCAATGGGGAGGACGCGAAAGAGAACTGCCTGATAGAGGGAACCACTATGGAAACGAGCATCCTTCTACGCCGTCCCGCTGTCGAGTGTGATGAGGCTCCTGACATTGTTCTGTATCAAACAAACGGGCAGATAAAATAGGTCGTTTATACGAAGTTATGGACACGCAGAGCTATTGGACAGCAGAAATGCCTGCAGACACGTCTGTACCAGCCCGCATCGCGAACGCAGCCTCTGCCGCCTCGGCAGGAACCGCCTCCTGCCTCAGGATTCGGTCACGCAAGTCACCTTGCCAAGTCACCTCTGCCTAACGACTACGGAAAGGAGACACGACCACACAAACGTCAAAGAAAAGAAAGCTCATCGCGTGCATTCGAACGGTAGTCAGTGGACTACGCCGGACAGCAATGCCCCACTCTCCTCCATCTCCTCTGCCGGCCGGAGGCTGAGACTCCCGTGGCATAAGACTGCTCTCGGCGAGTGACAGCTCAACCGTGCTCGAGCAATGCCCTCAGTGTCAAACAGAGGCCAAGTGATACAGACAATTTAGCACACAATGAGAGAAGTAAGCGACGCTCACTTACCTGCTCGCAGGGTCCCAATGAGTGATGCGGCAGTCCGAGGAATGGAGCCAGATCTCCATCGGGGCAGAGCACTGAGGCGGGCTCCCACGGCAGCAATGGTTGAGGTGAAAGAAGCGGTCCATAGGCATCCACGCCATCGAGCCCACGGGAAACAAGAGGGGGCCGCGACCGAGGCCCCACCATCTCCAGCAGCACGCGCCGACGACGCCCACCGTACCCTCACTGCCAGTGCGCACCTCCATGACTCTAGCGTCAGGTGCACCACCGGAGCGATACACAGGAGCAGTCTCAGCTGTGGCTGACGGAGGTGGCGTCGCCGGGGGGTATCGTCCAGCACACACCACGGCCAGGAGCAGCATAGGCAGCCGGTTGGTGCCGGTTAACGAAAGAGAATCGCTGTCCGCCTTCCACGCCAGCCTACATGTGGCTGACAGCCGCCTTCTGGGGCAGCGCTGCGCCACCATGTGGCAGACAGCTCAGATTGGGCTCGCACGCGCCTCGAGACCACTACAACCAGTGCCGGCACGCATGCCCAGCGCCAACGGGGCCGTTTACAGCCAAGCGACCCTTCGTGCCATGCAGCGATTGCGTACTTACGGGCTCCGACTTAGCATCGGACAACAGCTCGAACGCAAGCATCAGTCACGACAAATGTTCTGAGTAGCCCCCCCCTGTTCTCGCTTGAATCCAGCAAGCCAGGACATAGCCCGGGCTGCCCCCATCGCTACAGAAGTCGCTATGGCCTGCTTGCTGACGCTTACCCGTAGGGAACTCGGGGGGGCGTAGCCAGGATGACAGTTTGAGGGAGTCTCACAAGCCTACGCTGTTGTGCAGCGTGGCCAGGGACGTCATTTTTGCATTGCAAGAAAAAGGAGGTCTGACAGGCAGCCTCGGTAGCGTAGAGAGGTTCACTATGGAGGTGTCATAGTGGCTACAGAGAAAGTGCGCATGAGACAGTGCGTCGAGTGCACGTGGATATCATTCATAGTTGGTCACGTTTCTGGTGCCGCTGAAATGCGCTGTGCCCGTTGGGTTGCAGTGGACCCGGGACCGTAGCGCAGCAGGTAGTCACGACCGTACAGGAGGTGAGCCTCGAGGCGATCAGAGCGTTGCGGCTATGTGATCAGTTCCGAGGTGTGACCGATGGCGTCCGACGTGTTTCCAATAGCGCCTCTGTGTCGGCCCGGGTCGGGCGTCCGGAAACTGCTGTCTTCCTCGTGGTCCAGCACAGAGCAGTCAGCATGTGCGCATGCGTGAGGGCGCGACACACGAAGAATTCCCACCGCGCCGAGCACCTATGGTCACACATGTCTCTGTCTTGTGGGCGGCGCGGGAAGTGTGGTGAGTGTTTATCAAGCAGTAGCACGTCCGTACTACTGTGACTGTCGCCATCGTAACAACTGGCAATGATGAATGAGATAGGAAGCGGCCTCTCATGCCCGGACGGCGGCTGCACTGCCGCTGACTGCGTTCCTGTGGCCCACCAGTCGTCAGTACTGCTGTTTGTCCCATGATAGAAGACGAGGTCAGCATTGTGTGTTTCTTTGTCGTATGCATGCACGTTTACGTGGAGATGCGCTGGCACCCATGTCTGAAGTGCCCGGTAAACCCGCGCATGCCAGTTCCTGTGAAGGGCTGTGACCGTCCGGAGCGATCACCACGGGATCCTTTGATGTTCAAAAAGGAACCACCAATGCGCGCTTCCTCCCGTCGGCGCTACCATCGCCGGCCTCTTTCGTTTCTACAGCTCCACATCCCTACGCTTGTAGCATGTTACAAACCAGGTGCACCACCGTCCGCAGCGGTCGCTCCGCTGCGGTCTCACAGACAGCTGTCTGGTCACGGTCGTACTCTTCTCCCGGCCAAGATAGCCTTGGTCCGGTCACTAAAGTACCCCCAGGAGGAGGCGCCCGTCGCATTCGGCCCCTCCCGACGCACACACGCACAGCCCGCGCGTGTCTCTCGTCTGCCCGCGCGCCCACGACCCTCAACTTGGCGTCCCCACGGTTGGGCTCCCGCCCGACAAAGCCCTCCAATGCAACCACGCGCAAGCACGCCAGCGTCGTCTGTCGTGGCGCCGCGTGGGCCCCACACACGCTGCCCGACACCCGCGGTTGTCAGTCCTGTCGGCAGGCTTCCCAGGGGAGGTCCTTCCCTGCCCCCATCCAGGTGAGGCAGGGGAGTCGGCCACGTCCGCGTAGCGCCACGTGTGGCCTACGCTCGTGCAGCCGCCAACGGGGGGCGCACCCACAGGGAGCCCCCCCTTGTTCTCCCAATTCAACATAGCACCTGGACCCAGGCAGCCGCAGCATCCAGCTGCTGCTCAATGGCAGCAGCGAGCCACCTGTGAGCACTTTTCTGAACAAAAGCACGTCCACAGCAGCGCGCCACCTGTCAGCACTTTGCTGAACAGAAGCACGACCACTGCGGGATGAAGAATATACAGTAACAGACGACGTAAACTTGTAAGCTGATGGGACCACCGAAGCCGGTCCTGCGTGACACTACATCTACCCGTCCTACAACTACCAACTCTTCGGTATCCCCCTCGACCTGCCTCTTCACCACCCCAACCTATAGACCCGCGTAATCCTTGGACGTAAAAAGATTATACATGTACTCCGACACCGTCTTGCTGATGCGGCTGCCCCCCGGCGGAGCCGGCACGCGCGCCAGCAGCATCTCGCCGTCCTCCTTGCACGACACTTTGGCGTAGGCAGCCGCCAAGGAGGCGGGCGTCGTGAAGCCGGCTTCCATGATGTAGTCTATGCGCACCAGGCCGACGCCAGGCACGATATCCAGCTGCAACGCCCACAACTGCTGCAGCGAGATCTCGCCGCGCATGAGCTTGGCGTGCTTCTCCCAAAGCGAGTAGGTCAAGATGCCGCGCCCGCTGGCGGTATCGCCCTTGACGGAGTGGTGCTGCAGCCAGTTGGCCAACCCGTCACCAGTGCCCAGTCGGTCGCCTCGGATCCGCACGAGCGCGGAGTAGTAGATGACTGTCTCCTGAATGTTGGCGGTGTGCTGGATGAACACGTTGGTGGAGACCGCCAGCGTCGAGAGGAGCTTGTTGACCTCCCAGAGCATACCTCTGTCGCGCGCCAGGGTGGCATGCACGTCACCCTCGACGACAAGGACCTGCAAGCGGCAGCCGGAGGCCTCCATGAAGTAGGCCTGCTCAGGCATCCGGCCGTCCTCCAGCGAAGAAACAGGATCCGCGACAGTCTTGCGCTCAACGAGGACGTCCAGCATCAGCTCCGTACCCGCCGCGGGGGCGCCGTCAAAAGCGGCCGCGCCGGCGGCCGTCACCCGCGCAACAAGCACAGCGTCGCCCGTCGGCAGGCGACGCGTGAGAACGCGGTCGGCCAGACCAGGGTTGACGCGCAGCTTGGCCAAGAAGGAGCGGCGCGCAGGGCCATTGCCAGCTGTCTCCCGGTCGTCTACAAGAAGAAAGACCTCGGCGGCCCGGGGGCCGCTCAATGAAGGAGGATGAGGGTAGGTAAGCGCCAACGGCTTGGGAGCGAGCGCCAAGCCGCTGCTGTTCCGTGTAGGCGCCTCGGTGGTGCCGGAAGTGGGGAAGCTTCTCAGCAGGTCCGCCGCCGTCTGCTGGTGGGTGCCGACGCGGTCGACCATGGGCCAGCCATACTCATCAGCAGCCGGCGTACTGCCGGCGGCGTCCGTTGCGGATTGGGAGTCGCCATCATCGACAGCGACAATGACGCCGTCGCCGGAGTTGGCCGCCGCCGTTGGAATGGAAGATGAAGCGTCCCCGCGCGCAGAGCGGGCCCCCGTCGCAGGGGGGGGTCGATCGGTGTCCCGCTCGCCGTCAGTGACGACGATGACGTCATCTTCCGCGTCGGCCCCCGCCGCCACCGCGCCCGAGGCCTCCGATCCACTCCCGCGAGCAGCCCCACCACCGCTGTCGCCTTGGTCGCGCGCTCCACCGACGACACCGTGCCGTCCACGTGCCTCTTCCTCGACACGACCGGCGCTGCAAACACCACCTTCTTCGTTGCGGGCACGTCCGACGTCGAAGACAGGTCCACCACGAAGGCGCATGTGGTCCAGGGCGCGATCCATCACGCGGTCCTCCACAGCGAGACCGCCAACACTCACATCGCCGCCGACGAGCTCGGACCCGACGGCAGCCGCGGCAACCGAGGGGGGGAAGCCAAGACCACAAAGACGCCGCACCTGCGCCACACTGTCGTTGATCGTGGAAACAGGATGGGTTCCGTCCTCAGGAAGAGGGGCCGTGCCCGGAGACGGAGCCGGTGCGGCGGAGCCGCTCCCATCGGCGCCAGCCGCACCACCGTCGTCACGACCGCGTCCAGTCATCACGACCACGCAGTGGCCAAAAATGGGGACCAAAGAAAAGAAGGAGTGAGGAGGGGAATGTGAATGGGTGTGGGCCACGAAGAGGCCGGTCGGCAATGTGACGGGGGCGAGCGACCCGGCAGTAGAGGCGGCATCGATGGGGGAGGGAGTGACGGGCCGTAGGCGCCGGTGGCGGTACGTGGTGAACGGCCGGGGTCGCTCAGGCCGCGCGAATCTGTCAGTCGCAGGTGCCTGGGTGTGTGGGCTGTGCAATGTGGGCAGACGAGAGACGCGTGGACCCCGGATCGAGAGCTGCTCGGGTGCTCTGGATCCTACCACGAGCGGCGTCATATCTCGTTGAAGTGCTCAACTAGGGGGGCCTCTTCAGTAGCCAACGCATTCAATATGGGCCTGTCAATGTGTCATTTGTTTTTAAGTCGTAAAGGGCATCATCGCCTTCGAATACCACGCACCTTGGCCGACCGATCCTTGCAATGCACCACTGTCAACGGGTCAGGTCGGGGTGGTGGGACGAGACGGTGACAGGTTCGCTCATCAGCGGGCCCCTGCCGAGGGGGGCTTTCACGGGTGCTGCCACAACAGGCCATGGGCATTGCTGCGCGGAGAGACTGTGCTCGGCGCGCTTCTGTGGAGCTACGCTTGGCTTGCGGCTGCCAGGCCCGTTACCCGTCTTCTGGGATGCTCTGGGTGACGTGGATCCCGCCCAAATATTGAGGGCCACGCGCTCTGCCAGTCCGGTCAGCGCTGCAGGGGAGAGGGAAGAGAGGCCCAAGCGGCCAGCGATCTGGGCGCGCCGCTTTGGCGGATGTGTTATGGCCGCCACTCGACCTGTGATTGGCCTGGTTCCGACTGCACGCATTCACATGAGGGGGGGGGGCATTGCTGTGGTTGCTGCCGTGTCAGCGGCGACACACCACAGAGGGGCAGTGGGCCCGTCTGCTGTCTAGGTGGGGATCTGGAAGAGGCGGGCGAGGCCAACCAGAGAGCCACCTCTTCTGGGCGCGCTGAGACGGCGTGGGCGTGATCCTGCGGCTGGCCTGTGTCTCGCTGTGTACGTTCTGTGAGGGCCCACAGCTGCCGGCACCACCGTGGGGCACCCTGCCACCCCAGCGTGGAGCTTGATGGGAGGGGGCAGCTTGCAGCTGCAACCGTTCTGAGCGCGCTTCTTTCTCGGCAGGAGAATGGTCACCGTAGTTCGACCGCGCGGGCTTGTAGCTTCTACGCGGCGATGCTTGTCTGTGCGGAGAGGTGATCGTCAGCGCGCTTTGGGAGGCGGCAAGTGAGGGAGGGGTGGGACACTGCACTCAACTGTAGCACCGCCACTATCGGACCCCGACACCCATTCGAGCGGCTGGGTGTACTGTTGGCTCTTTAGCCTGCGACGACCCGCCGCGGTGAGCGCGATAGTTGCTGACTCGGAGAGTGTTGGGACGTGGGTGGTGGTGGTGGAGCCTCTGTGCGGGTGGACGCCTCGACGCGAGTGGGTCGAGAGAGTGCGTCGACAGGGAGATAGTGGGCGCGGGTCGTCGTCGCCCCACAATCGGCCACACGACGCCGAGCCGGTGACCGCCGCCGCCAGCTGGCGCCTCACTTGTGCGTAGTGAGAGATTGAGATTGAGAGGCTACCAGCAGTGGCGGCTGGGTTGTGCTCGAGCGGTTGGGTCTACCGGCGTTGGCGCATGGGTGAGGCTGTAGCCTACGCGGCGGTCAATATGGGCCAGAAGCAGCTGCCGCAGCCTCCGCGGGGGGTCGCACGTCGTCAGTACGGCGGCAACACCATGGGGACCGGCCCCGTTGGCGGGCAGTGGGTGCATGAGTGTGAGGGGTGGGTGAGGGGACGGCGAGTCACGTATCGCCGCTTCGTGCTGGCGTTTTTGTCAGCACCGCTTGTGTCACTACTGGTAAAACCGCTGGTTGCACGAACAGTGGCGCAGAGCGGCGCAGGGCAACAGATGCGTGCACTTTTGAGATGGTGACATTGCCGTCACAGAGGTCTCGGGGTCGTTTACCTTGTGCGTCTCGGGATCCTACTCCATCTGTTCTTTGCGCTGCCCATGTGCCGTCCATGCTGTTGACGCTGCCTTTGCGCGCACTCAGTATGTGCATCAAGCTCTCTTTGTAGTCCACTGGGGCAGCAGGCTTTCATGTGCATCTTGTGTCCGCACAGCGGCGCCATGTGTGTGACTGCCTTTCTGCTTCTCTAGTATGCACCCCATCGCGGCTGGGGGCACCCACCACCCCATGGAATTCTTTGTTCAGGGCGGGAGGGTCTCGTTGGTCGAGGCGTTGGTTTGCTGAGCGAACCAGAGGTGGTGCGCGTTATAGATACATCTGCGGTAAAGTGTTTGTTATTGTGCAACAGAAGCAAAAGAAAGGAGAAAGCAGACAATCAATACACAAGCCCGTTTATCGGCCACACTATCACGGAGCCAACCAGTGAACTCAAGCCTACGGCTTTCTTGCCGGTGCCAGGGAGAGGGTACCGCGAGCCGTACGGGTAGGGGTGCTCGTCCAAGACCGCGGTGATCTTGACGGCAACCATGTCCTTGTCAATCCGCCGGCTTTGCATCGAGTGCATGTCCTTGACAAGCCGACCCGTGGCAACCGGCACGGAGAGCTCCGACATGAGCGTGCACGTCTTTGAGTTGGGGATGGAGTCAAAAGCCAGCTCCACCGACGACCGCGTGTGGGTGCTTGGGCCGCCAGAGTCGTCTGCGGTTGAGACGAGGCGGTCTGCCAACCGGCGGGACCTCTTGCGGGGTGGAGAAGATGCTGCACCAGTCTAGGTAGCCGCAGCCCGCTTGCGAACCTGGGCTGGAGCCGGGTCCGAAACCTCCAGGCCAGCAGCTGCGAGGTCGGCGGCGCGCTGACCTCTCTTTGACCTTCTAGTTGCGACCGCCGGAGGAGCACCGGCAGTGGCCGCCGCCGCCCCACCAGCACCACGAGGAGCAGCGGCGGTCGAAGCCGCCGAAGCGAAGGTGAGCGTACGCTCGCCTCCTGCTCGAGGCGCAGCGGCGACAACGATAGCTTCTAACGGGCCCTGCAGCGACACTTGCGCACTGCTTGATGACGGGCCAGTAGTAGTGGCCGCTTTCGACCGCTTGCCCTGGTCGACCAAGCTGGCGCGCACCCCCGTTGCTGAGGTAGTTGCCGCGCCGTCCACCCCAGCGGCCGCGTCCCCAACGTTCCCGTCCCGCCTGATGCCGCTGGTCTTGCGAGCATTGGCTGCATTGGCGATGGCATCGCCTCCCTTCTTGACGGCGGCATCCCCCCCGCCCACTCCGAAAGTACGGCGTTGGCCCACCTTTCCTGAAACAGTGCGTGAGGTATCACTTGATGGTGGAGAACGGCGAGGCGGCAGCGGAGGTCGCCGAGCAGACGAAGCCGCAGGCGTAACAAGACTTGTCGCACCGCGTGGTGTGCCACCGTCGGGTGGCAGAGGCAGCCGCCGTGCACTTGGTGGAGCGGCAAGGCCGCTGCTGCCCGACAATGATGTCGCCGCCTTCCGCTTCCCCGGCGACTCCGACGGCCGGACCGACTGGCGTGTGCTTTCAGCGGAGCTGACCGCCGCGGCAGGCGGTGATCGTTCAGCAGGTGAGCGGCCACCGGATGGTGCTGGTCCCGCGACTGAGCACGTCGTTCGTGAAGGTGACGGCGCCGCCGCAGCACCAGAGGTAGAAGCGCCTAAAGCAGCGGCAGCCGCCACGAGCAAGGCCGAAGGTGCGTCACCAGCGGCCACTTTCGGGCAACTGTCGGCTCCAGCAGGTGTAGAAGCGTCTGCATGCACGACACCGTCGTCGTCTGCAGCTCCGGGTGAGGGCGGCTCAGGAGGAGAAGGCGGAGTAGCAGGAGGTTGGGGAGGCGCCGGTCGTCGTGCAGTCGTACCAGCAGCCGCCGACGCTTGCAACGGAGGCGGTGCCGATGGGGGTGCACTTGGAGGTGTCGAAGGAGGTGCCGCTGGCGCAGGGCGTGGCGGTCGTGAACCGACTGGAGACGCACTTTTTGAAGACCCAGTCGACTGGGGAGCAGGGCGGGGGGACGCCGGTCGTCTTGCAGCTGTACCAGATGCAGCTGAACGTGCCGGATGACCACGAGGCGGCGCGGATGGTGGTGTACTTGGCGTTGTCGGAGGAGCTGCAGTCCGCACAGGAGCTGGTTGTCGGACAACGGTTGGAGACGCACTTGTCGACGAGGCACGCAACGGTGGAGCAGCGGGTTTCGACGTTGATGACTTAGGCGGCGCCGAACGAGCAGCAGCTCGTACACTTCCAGTTGTACCACTTGGTGTTGTCTTCGCAGCAGCTGCACCCGCTGCACGGGCCAGCAGCGCCGCCCGAATGGACGCGCTGTCCGAAGTAGCCTTTCCGGTAGTCGCAGGGGTGACCGTCCCCGTGGCTGCCGCGACAGCGGCGCGCTCAGCGGCGGGGTGGTTGGGGGGCAACGGGGCCGGCAGCTCCTCGGGTGCCAGGCGGGTGTGATGTGTTGGCCGCGGGGACCCGAGTGGCACAAAGCCGGCAGGGCGGAGGGGCCCAGACGAGAACGTCTCGCCGGTTCGCCTCGGAGCCGCTTGTAAGGATGCCAGCGTCGCCGGCGACGGAGCAATGCGCGGAGCCGTCCGCAGTCCGCCCAATACCCCGAGCACGGGCGTGCGCGCCTTACCCTCCATCCGCGCCGACTGTGCAAACCCGGAGATGTACTTCGTCATGGACGCACGCGCTGCCGGAGACTTGTCAGCCAGGAGAAGGAACTCGGCTAGCCGCTGCGTGACTGTTGCTTCGCGCTTGAGGGTGATCTCCCACAGGACTGCCGTAACCGTACTCGTCTTGATCTTGGACGACTCCTTGGCGCACGCCGACGCGATAAGGTCCTTGTCTACGACCACCCCCAGTGGCCACGGCGCGTCCTTGTTAGCCTGCCGCGGCCACCAGGGCAAGCAGAGCCGCAACCGCCTTGTGGACATCCCGCCCGCCACGGCCGCGTTGCCCTTGACGAGCGCACTACGTAGACGCGTCAGACGGTTCGTAGAGGCGTCCAGCATGACGCGGAGCAAGTCCTTTGCATCGGACGTGGGGATGTGGTTGGCCGGTGCGTAGTGCATCACGGGGGCTAGGCGCTGCCAACGGTGCCGCTTCTGGGGCCGGCCGCCGACTTTCTTCCGCTTAGACTTGCCACCAGCGCGTCGCATAGCGCTCGGCTCTCCCTCCAACGAGGAGCTCGACGAGCTGCTAGAGTTGCCTGAGTCGTCCTCATCGACGTTGTCGCCGCCATCGACAGAGCCAGTAGGGTGTGGGCCGCCATCCGCGGCAGGAGGTGGGGCGCCTCCACCCGACGAGGCACCGCCGCCCACCACGACACCACCACCCCCCACAACCACGCCGCCACCCCCCATAACCACACCACCACCCCGCACAATAACACCATCACCCACCGCAACCACCCTACTTCCCAGGGTCGGGCCGAGCACCCCACCACCCGCAACCTCGCCATCGGCATCGTCTGCGTCCTCATCGACCTCCAGGACCGCTGCGGCAGCAGCTTGAGCTCGAGCAAGGTCGTCGGACGCGGCTTGAGAAGTTCTCGCCGCTGATGCCGTGCCGACGCTGCTGGGGACACCGTTGGGGGCGCGTTCGGCGCCGCCTGCTGTGGCCCCACCCCTACCAATGGCCGCCCCAGTCGCGCCGACACCACGCCCCCCTCTCCCACTCCTCAACTTGCCGCTCGCGCGTCCTCCGCCCCCTGCTTCTCCGCCCCCCGCCCCTTGGCTCGCAGACGCGACCAGCTCGTCGCCCAAGGTGGGCGGCAGATGACCGATGTCAAGCGGTTCGCCGCCGCCACAGGCAGCCGCTGACCTGGGCTTGAGCGCCAGAAGAGAGCCAGACGCCGCCATCATGCCGTCGGCGCTCTCGATGTAGCGGTACAACATGCTCAGCACTTGCGTCGCGGGAGCGCTGTCCACCACGTTCGGGTCCTCAAACACCGGCAGCCAGAAGATCTTGCCCGTGGTGTCGTAGCCCGACACGTGTACGTGAAAGTTGAAGTTGGTGTTGTTGTTGGAGAAGAGCTCGATCATGCCCAATATCTGCTCCAGCCGTGCCAGGGAAACGGGACCCGTGCGCCCTGGGCCGACGAAGCGCAGCAACTGGCTCCAAGTCCGCGCGGCCGCGGCACGCACGGCTGCGGACACCATGACGCCTCCCACGTGGTACAACGAGAAGCGGTTGAGAGGCAGCGGCAGCACCCAAGAGCGCAGCAAGCAGGTCACGAGCGCCGCGAGCAAGACGGAAGAGCGGGTCTCACCCACACCGGCAACACCAGCGAGTGCAGTCCGCACCGCCCAGCGCGGGCGGCCGCGGCGACGACGCGGGCAGGCCAGGAGAGGTGCACCCCGAGGGGCCGTGCGGGACCGGGCCAATCGCCAACAGCGCAGGGCGCGCTGGCGCGCGCTGGCGGGAGGGGAGAGAATCTCGCGCGATCGATGGGCTGACGCACAGGGGCATTCACGAGACACCCAAGCGTCCCCTGCAGGCGCCCCCGGGGCAGCGCTCACCACCCTCGAGGACCCCAACCGAGAGCGTGGCGGGCCCATATCACCCGCCGACGGGTGCCCCTGAGCCAACGGGAGGGCCAGTCAATGCCCCAATCTGAGGCCCGTCAAATTGCAGGGGCAAAAAACACTGTAAGAACGTCGGCACCCTAGCGCTGCATGAGCCCAATTTATTCTGCAGGCGGAAAGCGCCAAATTCGAGCGACAGCCAGAGCGGCCTGAGGCGGCGTTCAGGAGGGGTTATCCTGGCTTCCTATTGGCTGAATCCGAGGCACGGACAGAAACTGGCCGTTTCGTGCCGTGCCGAGAGCCGAATGCGGGCTGGAAACGCATCGAATGCGCCCCTTGGAGACTGGTGGCACCTTCTCGCCGCAAGAACGGAGGTCTTCCTGGGCC
>ENA-ORXC01000816-ORXC01000816.1-marine-metagenome-genome-assembly--contig:-NODE-816-length-20129-cov-3.852484_pt1 | contig 20129 bp, 19 predicted proteins | sample MGYA00237865_ERZ511478 | MGnify/ENA metagenome assembly ERZ511478 | reverse complement strand
CCCGCCCTCTCACCCCCCGCTTCCGCGCCGACGGGGGCACGCCCGCCGAAAATGTGGCGTTGCAAAACGTGCAGGCGCGCCTCCGCATGGTCCTCACCTACCTCCTCGCGCAGCTGCTGCCGTGGGCGCGCGCCCGCGGCGCCGGGCGGCGGGCGGCCCCCCGCCCCCTCCTCGTCCTCGGCTCGGCCAACGTGGACGAGGCGCTCCGCGGGTACTTGACCAAATACGACTGCTCGGCGGCGGACGTCAACCCCATTGGCGGGGTCGCCAAGGCCGACTTGGCCGCGTTTTTGCACTGGGCCGCCCGCCCCGTGGCGGCGGGCGGCCTCGGCTACCCGTCGCTCGCCGACGTGGCGGCGGCGGCGCCGACGGCGGAGCTCGAGCCCGTCCCCGACGCGCCCGCCGGCGGTGCCGGCGACGGCGGCGACGGCAGCGGCGGCGACGGCGGCGGCGGCGGCGGCGCCGCCGCCGCCGCCGCCGCCGCGCCCGCCCGCCAAACCGACGAGGCCGACATGGGGTGCACGTACGCGGAGCTCGGCGCCTTTGGCCGCCTCCGCTCCCTCGGCCGCTGCGGCCCCGTGGCCATGTTCCGCCGCGCCTACGCCATGGCCGTGGCGGGCGGCCGCGCCGGCGTCAGCGGCGGCGCGGGCGTGGACGGCGCCGGGGGCGGCGGCGGCTTTGTGGCCGCCCCAACGGCGGCGGCGGTGGCGGCGCGCGTGCGCTTCTTTTGGCGCGCCTACAGCGCCAACCGGCACAAGATGACGACGCTGACGCCCGCGTACCACGCGGAGGGGTACTCGCCAGAGGACAACCGGTTTGACTTGCGCCCGTTTTTGTACAATGTGCGGTGGCCGTGGCAGTTTGCGCGGATGGACGAGCTCGTGGCCGAGGCGACGGCGGCCGAGGAGGCGGCGGCGGCGGCGGCCGAGGAAGAGGCGGCGGCGGCGGCCGAGGAAGAGGCGGCAGCGGCGGCCGAGGAAGAGGCGGCAGCGGCGGCCGAGGGGAGAGCGTGTGCGGGGAGTGGGGGGGGCGGGGGCACGCAAAACGGGGTACCATAGGGTACCTCGAGCGGGGGCGGGGATCGAGTCTTGGGCAGACGCTTGGGCAGACGCTGTTCAAAACACAAGGTTGCCGTCGACGACTGGCTCCCGAGACAAAGAACAGGAGAAATGGGCACACACCTAGCTTCTTTTTCTCAGTGTCTGGAAGGGAAAGAGCATAGGTGCGACACGGCCAGTGGTTGGCTCCCCTAGCAAGCGCACCCGCAACAGCAACGCGTGCAGGCGCGATTAGCAGATGCACACCACGGTACGGGTCCCACCGACCGCCCCCCCCCCAACGCCCATTCGCGCGCCCCCGCCCCCCCCTCACTCCTCCTTGTTGGCGTTGAGGTAGTCGAGGAGAAACTCAAAGCCCGCCGAGCGCTCGCCAAACTGCTTGACGACCGCGCAGGTGCAGCCAACCACCTTGGTCGCCACGCCCTCCGCGTCAATCTTGCACAGGCCCGCCCACTCGCCCAGCTGCTTCTTCTCCGGCACCCGCACAAAGTTGATGCTGTGCTCCGCGCACAGCGCCTCAATGAGACGCGTGTAGGCGGGCTCATCGCAATCCTGCGCGAGGATGCACAGCTGCGCCTCGCGGCGGTCGAGGGCCTTGGCGCACTCGCGGAGGCCGCGGACGAGGCCGTCGTGGACAATGGCTTTTTTGAGGATTTCTTGGAGGGCCTTCATCAGGTCCATGGCGCCGCCGGCGTCGGCGGCGGCCCGACGGCGGCAATGACCGACCGTTTCGGGAATATCTCCCGTCACTCCACCCGGTGGATGAAATACCGATCCGCCGACACGCCCTCCGGCAGCGGCTCCTGCGCCCTGCCCGGGAACGGGCCGTTCGACAGCAGGTATGCGCCCGGCACCAGCAGGCGCAGGATGCGCGGGGCGAGGCTTTCGCGCAGGGGGGTGTCGTGCTCCGGCACGCCGACGCCGAAATCGTAATGGGCCAGCGCCACGCTGCGCCCAACCCGCTCGAACAACTCGTCCAGCATCGCCTCCGCCTCGCCCTGAAGGAAATGCGCGGCATCGGGGGCCGAGTCGGGATGGGCGTTCATCTCGCGGTCGATCACCCAGATCTCGCGATCCGGGGCGATTTCGCGCATATGGTCGTAGGTGCGCCCGTTTCCGAGGCCCATTTCCAGCACGGCCCCGCCCGGCGCACGGTCCATCACCGCCTCCAGACAGTCGCGTTGGGCGGAAAGTCGGCGAATTGCACTGTCCAGTCTGCTCATCCATGCTTCCTAAGCCGTCCCGGGGGCGCTATCAAGGGGGGATGATGTGGACCCTGCCCAATGCCCTGACCGTCGTGCGCCTGCTGGCGGCGATCATCCTGCCGCTCGGCTATGTCGTGCTGGCACATCCCTATTCGGACGCGCTGGCCTTCGTATTGTTCACGAGCGCGGCCCTGACCGACTTCCTCGACGGCTGGCTCGCCCGCCGGTGGGAGCAGACGACGGCGCTGGGCCGGTTGCTGGACCCCATCGCCGACAAGGCGATGGTCGCCGTCGCGCTGCTGGTGGTCTGCGGATTGTACGGCGCGAGCTGGGTCGTGCTGATCCCCGCCGCCATCATCATGGTGCGCGAGTTCGCGGTGTCGGGCCTGCGCGAATTCCTGGCGGACAAGCAGGTCGTGATGCCCTCATCGATCCTGGCCAAGTGGAAGACGACGGTGCAGATGACCGCCATCGCCCTGCTGCTGCTGGCGCTCTACCTGAACTTCGCGGGGTATCAGACGACCTGCATCGTCTGCGGACGGCCCGCGCTGGGGGTGGTCGATCTGGTCGGGGTGATCCTCCTGTGGATTTCGGCGGCGATGACGGCGATCACGGGCTGGCAGTACTTCGCCCGGGGCATGGGCACCATCACGGCGGAGGAAGCGCGCTGATGCGGGTGCTGTATTTCGCCTGGCTGCGCGAGCGGATCGGGGTGGGGTCCGAGGAAGTCTCGCCCCCCGATACCGTGGCGACCGTGGCCGATCTGGTCGCCTGGCTGCGCACGCGCGAGCCGCGCTATGCCGCCGCCTTCGAGGATACCGCCGCGATTCGCGTGGCGCTGGACCAGGAACAGGCCGATTTCGACGCGCCGCTGGCCGGGGTGCGCGAAGTCGCCCTCTTCCCCCCCGTCACCGGCGGCTGACGATGGCCGTGCGCGTGCAGGAGGCCGATTTCGACATCGGCGCGGAACTCGACGCGCTGGTGGCGGGCGATACGGATATCGGGGCGGTGGTCAGCTTTACCGGGCTGGTGCGCGGCACCGGCGGCACCCGGGAAATGACGCTGGAGCATTATCCCGGCATGACCGAAAAGGCGCTGGAGGCGATCGAGGCCGAGGCGCGGGGGCGTTGGCCGTTGCAGGCCGCCCTGATCGTCCATCGCATCGGCCCGCTGCCCCCCGGCGCGCGCATCGTCCTCGTCGCCACCGCCAGCCGCCACCGGGGCGCGGCGTTCGAGGCGGCGGAATTCCTGATGGATTACCTCAAGACCCGCGCCCCCTTCTGGAAGAAGGAAGTCGCGGCGGACGGCACCGCGCACTGGGTCGATGCGCGCGAGAGCGACGGGGCGGCGGCCGCGCGGTGGCAGCAGGAGTAGGACCGCTCCGCCCCGGGCAACGACCCGGGGCCTCGCAGATCCGTGCTCTGCTCGTCGAGGCCCCGGGTCATTGCCCGGGGCAGAGTATCCCTGCTTCCCCTACCGCAACCCGTCCTCCCCCACCGCATCCCCGTGCTGCAACCCGCCGACCCGGGGCAGGGGCCGGCCGCTATCGGTCACCGCGACCGCCACGACGATCTCGTCGGCGCGCGGGGCATCGGGGATACGGATCTCGACCGCATCGAAATGCGACCGGACATAGGCCGCATCCTTGTGACCGAGCGGGATATCGAGGCTCGCGCCCATCCCCCCGCGTTTCTTCGACGACGGCACCAGCGCGGCCCCCTTCGACACGGCGGCCCGCAATGGTGCGCCCATCGACGGGTGCAGCAGGGCGGCGGCGTGCTCCAGTTCGCCGTTCTCGCCGACGATGGCCCCCTTGCCGTAGCCCTGCGCCTCCTCCGGCGCGATGCCCAGCGCCGCGACGCAGCGCGCGCCCAGCAAGGCACCCAGTTCGGCCCCGATCGCCATCAGGTCGGACAGATCCTCGCGATACGCGCCCGCATGGGGATTGCCGATCACCGCCATGGCCACCGCCTTGCGCGTGGGGGGCGCGATGGCCTGCCCCGCCTCGCGGTACGTTTCCTCGATATGGACGCAGATCTTGCGGATCGTCACGGGCATGTCAGGCAACCTTTCCGGTTTGGTATTCATCAAGGACGACGCCGGACCCTACCACCGCCCGCGCACCGCGCAGGAACAGCGCCGCACCGATGACCAGCCCGCCCCGCCGCATCGTTTCGGCCACCCGCGCCCCGGCCTCCACCGCCGCGCGCGCTTCTGCCGGAGATAGCGCCCCGACGCCGACCGTGACCGCCCGCGCGCCCAGATCGCTGTCGGGGTCGCGGGCCGAGGCGGGGTCGCGGCGAATCGCGGGGTGGCCGGGCAGGTCGACGGCGTTGGCGATCAGGGTCGCCGCCGCATCCGCCTCCGCCGCATTGACCGCCAGCACCGTCACGCTCTCCGCGATGCCGCGCGACAGGCTGCGCCCGCCCGCCCCGCTGGTGGCGATGCCGCCGATGCCGTCTCCGTGGGTCAGCCGCACCCGCCCGTGATCCGCACCCTCCACCCCCGCCATGGCGATCCCGAACCGCGCGCCGGGGGTCAGGTGCACCGCGATATCCCCGCCATTGTTCACATACGCCCGGTGCAGGGAGGCCCGCGCCACCATCGCCGCCAGCACCTCGTCCGCCACCGCCCCGGCCACCGCCGCCATGCGCGTGACGAAGGCCGCTTCGCAATGGGGCCGGGTCGCCGCGTGCATGCGCCGGGCCACGCGCCCCCCGGGCGGCGGGGTGCCGGGGGAGAGGGGGGCGCGCAGGGCGGGCAGTTCGGCCACCAACCCCTCCAGCACCCCGTCGAAACACGCCTGCGCCGCCGCGAAGCCCCCCGCCCGGTCCCCCTCCGCCCCGACGATCAGGTCGATCGGCCCGTGGTGCAGGTGCAGCCGCGCGCCCCCCTCCAGCAATGCCGCCTGCGGTCCGCGCATCACGGCCCGGGCCGCGAGATCCGGCGCACATCCGGCGTCATCACTTCCGCGAGGGGCCGCACGTGGTCCGCATGTCCGCCCAGCGCGAGGTAGTCATCCAGCCGCAGGGTGAACTCGATGGGCGCGACGAGGGCCGGGGTGGGCACGTAGCCGAAAGCGTTGTCCGGCATGTCCATCACATCGGCCATCAGCGTGATTCCGCCCCCCGGCCAGATATACGACCGCGCGCCGCCGCAGGTCACGGTCGTCAGCGCGTCCTTCACCGAATTGGTCAGCCGCACCGGATTCTCCGTCACGCCCGAGCGCAGCGACCCCCCCGCGCCCCCCATGAACAGCACCGAGCACAGCGACGGCTCGCAATTCTCGGCGATGCGCTCGACGGAAGTCTTCAGCGCGTCGGGCAGGGGCCGGGCGACGGGGGCGAGCGCGTCGTCCAGTTCGAAATACGCGGATTGCTCGCCCGTGGTGGACACCATCAGCAGGCGCAGGCCGGGCCATGCCGTCTTCGAATCGGCATCCTTCAGGATCGTCAGCGGATCGTCGATATCGGTGCCGCCCCAGCCGGTGCCGGGCTGCGCCACCTGGAAATACCGCCCCGGCGTCGATTTGCGGCCCTTGATCCTGATGCCGGAGGGCGGCAGGTCGAGCATCTTTCCGGCCTGATGCTCCGACAGGACGCCGGTGATGTGGTCGTCCACCACGATCACCTCGTCCACATGCCCGATCCACTGCGCGGCGAACATGCCGATGGTGGCCGACCCGCAACCGACCCGCATCAACCGCTCGGCCACGCCGTCCACCACCGGCGCGCGGCCCGCCTGCACCAGTACCGTCGCGCCCTCGTCTATCGTCACCTCCACCGCGAGACGATTGCACAGGCGCAGGAGGGCGTCGCAGGTGACACGGCCCTCCTTCTTCGACCCGCCGGTCAGGTGCTCGACGCCGCCGAGGGATAGCATCTTCGACCCGTATTCGCTGGTCGTCACGTGGCCGACCGGCTCGCCCTCCACCCGCACCACCGCGCGCTCCTCGCCCAGAAAGCGGTCCGTGTCGATCTTCACCTTCACGCCGCAATAGCTGAAGATCCCCTCGGTCACGACCGTCACCATATCGGCCCCCGCGACTTCCTGGCTGACGATGAAGGGGGCGGGCTTGTAGTCGGGATAGGTGGTCCCCGCGCCGATGGCGGTGACGACGGGCCGGTCGGCGCGCAGGATATCGCCATCCCACTCCGCCCCGTCCAGAAACGGCACCGCCGCCGCCCCGCCCTCGATGACCGTCAGCGGGTCGAGCCGCACGAGCGCGCCGCCGTGATTCGCGTACCGGTCGCACGCGCCCGAGCGTCCCTCGGCGATGTAGCACAGCACCGGGCAGGCATCGCAGCGGATCTTCTCGGGCTTGTCGCGCGGGGTTTCAGCCACGGCCCTGCTCCTTCAGCGCCGCCGCCAGCCGCGACGGGATCACCGGCACCCGCGTCATCCGCACCCCGCAGGCATGGCGGATGGCGTTGAGGATGGCGGGCGCGGTGGGAATCAGCACATGCTCGCCCAGACCCTTGGCCCCGTAGGGACCGTGGGCGTCCGGCACCTCGACGATGAGGGATTCGATGGGCGGGATGTCGCCGATGGTCGGAATCAGGTAGTCGTGCAGGTTCTCGGTCCGGCCCGGGATATATTCCTCCATCAGCGCCATGCCCAGCCCCTGCGCGATGCCGCCCTGTATCTGGCCCTCGACCAGCATCGGGTTGATCGCCTTGCCGACATCGTGGGCGGCGACGAACTTCAGCGGGCGCACGGTGCCGAGGGCCGTATCCACCTCCAGCACCGCGATCTGCGCCGCATAGCCGAACTGGGCGTAGGGCGCGCCCTGCCCGTCCGCATCCAGCGGTTTCGTCGGGGGGTCATAGGTCGCCTCGGCCTCCAGCACGTACCCTTCGGCATCCGCGACCATCGGGGTCAGGTCGAGCGTATGGTCGCCCGCCGCATCGGTGAAGCGGACGGCCCCGGCCTCCACCGTCAGCGCGGCATCGGGTGCGGCGTTGACGGTCTGCAACAGCTTGGCCCGCAGCGCCTCGCCGCAGAGCCGCGCGGCATTGCCGGAAACGAAGGTCTGGCGCGAGGCGGAGGTCTTGCCCGCATCCGGCGTCACATCGGTATCGGGGCCGACGAGGTGCAGCGCGGTGGCCTGCACCCCCAGCGCGGTGGCGAAGATCTGGGCGATGACGGTGTTGGCCCCCTGCCCGATATCCGCCGCGCCCTGGTGCAGGGCGATGGTGCCGTCGGCGCGGATTCCCGCCCTGATGGTCGACGGATTGGGCAGCGAGGTATTGCCGCAGCCGTACCACCCCGACGCGATGCCGACGCCCCGGCGCAGGGGACCGGTCTGCCGGGCGTTGAACCCGGTGGCCGCCTCCCGCTCGCTCTCCCATGCCGGGCGCAGGGCGTCGAGGCAGGCGCGGATGCCGACGCCCTGCTCGAAGACCTGTCCGCACACGGTCGGCGCGCCGTCCTCCAGCACGTTCGCGAGCCGGAATTCCAGCGGGTCCATGCCCAGCGCCCCGGCCAGATCCTCGAACACGGATTCCTGCGCAATCGCCGATTGCGGCACCCCGAAGCCGCGAAACGCGCCCGAGGGCGGGCAATGCGTATGCACCCCGCGCGACTGCGCCCGGTAATCGGCGACGGCATAGGGACCGGAGGCATGAACCGGCACCCGATTCGCCACTGTCGGCCCCCAGGACGCATAGGCCCCGGTATTGAAATCCCCCTCGAAATCGAAGCCGCAGATCCGCCCGTCGCGCGTCGCCCCGACCGTCAGGGTGATGGCGGCGGGGTGGCGCTTGGTGGTCGACTGCATCGATTCGGTGCGGGTCAGGGCAAGGCGCACGGGGCGGCCCGTCTTCAGCGCGCCCAGCGCCAGATACGGCTGGATCGACAGGTCGAGTTTTGAGCCGAACCCCCCGCCGCACCCGGTCGGCACGATCCGCACCTCGCGCTTGTCGACGCCCAGAATCAGCGCCATGGATTCCTGATCCATCACCGGGGCCTGGGTGCAGGCATGGATCTCGACCCGCCCGTCCACCACTTCGGCGAATCCCGCCTCAGGCTCCAGATAGGCATGCTCGACGAAGGCGGTGGTGAAGGTGCCCGACGCCACCACATCGGCCCGGGCCAGCGCCCCCGCCGGATCGCCGCAGGTGACGAAGCCCTCGCACATGACGTTGCCCGCGCGGCCCTCGTGCAGCAGGGGCGCGCCATCCTCCCTGGCCGCGTCCATCTCGGTCACGGCATCCAGCACGTCCCACGTCACGGGGAAGTCTTCGGGCGCGAAATCGGCGATGGTATCGGGCTGGCCGACCACCGCCGCCACCGCCTCGCCCCGGAACCGGGTTTCCCCTTCGGCGAAGACCGGCTGATCGACGAATTGCGGGATGACGCCGAAGCGGTTCGCGCCGGGGATGTCGGCGGCGGTCAGCACCGCGTCGATGCCGTCCCGCGCCGCGCGCCACGCCTCCAGATCGCCGAACGCGAATGCCGCCCGGGGATGGGGCGAGCGAATCACGCGGATGGCCAGCACGTCCGCCCCCGCCACATCGTCCCCGAACCGTTCGGCCCCGGACAGCTTGGCCGCCCCGTCCAGCCGCCGGATCGCATCGCCCACCCCCGCCCCGGCATCCGGATGCGCGGGAACGGAGGCGACCGCGTCGATGATCTTGCGATACCCCGTGCAGCGGCACAGCACCCCGGCCAGCGCCGCGCGGATCGCCCCCTCGTCGGGGGTCGCATTCTCGCGCAGCAGGGCCACCGCCGACACGACCAGACCGGGGGTGCAGAAGCCGCATTGCGCCGCGCCGTGATCCTGGAACCGCTCGCCCAGCGCCCGGGCATGGGCATCGCCCCGCGCCAGCCCCGCCGCCGTCTCGACCGTGCGCCCCGCCGCCTGCTGCGTCGTCATCAGGCAGGCGCAGACCGGCGCGCCGTCGACCAGCACCGAGCACGCGCCGCAATCCCCCGCATTGCAGCCGATCTTCACGTCCCGCGCGCCGAGGCGCTCGCGCAGGGTTTCGGACAGGCGCTCGCCGGGGGCGGGGTCGACCACGACGGGGGCATCGTTCAGGGTGAACGCGATGGCATCCGTCCGTTTCAGCATCCCCCGGCCCCCGCCGCCTGCCGGATGGCGCGGGTGCAGAGTTCGGCGACGGACCCGAGCCGATACGCCGCCGACCCGCGCACGTCGCCGAGCGGGGCGAGATCCGCGAACCAGGTATCGTCCATCGCACCCAGGTTCTCCACGGCCCTGCCCACCATCGCCACCTCCAGCCCGGGCAGCCGCACCGCCACCGGCGAGCACGACCCCACCGCCACGCGCAATTGCGCGATGCGCCCCCCCTCGACCCGCAGGTTGACGGCGACCATGGCAATGGAGATCACCATGTATTTTCGCGCGCCCAGCTTCAGGAACGCGCTCGCCCCCTCGCCCGCAGAGCGCGGAACATGCAGCGCCGTCACCATCTCGCCCGGCTCCAGCGCCGTCGCCCGGACGCCGGTGACGAAGCGCGCCAGCGGCATCCGCCGCAAACCACCCGCCGCCGAGGATATCTCGACTTCCGCTTCCAGCGTCAGCAGGGGCGGCATCCCGTCGGCGGCGGGGGAGGCGTTGCAGATATTGCCCGCAAGCGTCCCCGCATTCTGGATCTGGATCGCCCCGACCTCGCGCGCCGCCGCCTTCAGCGCGTCGAAGGCGGGGGGCAGGGGCGCGCGGACGATATCGGTCCAGGTCGTCGTCGCCCCGATGCGCCAGCCCGCCGCCGTTTCGGACACCCCGCGCAGCCCCGCCACCCGCGTCAGGTCGAGGATCGCGCGGCACGGCCTGCCCATCGGCTGCGAGGGAAAGAAATCGGTACACCCGGCCACGACCCGCAGATCGCCGCCCCGCAGAAGCCCGAGCGCCTCGTCCATGGAATCGGGCTGAAAATATCCCACCGTAATCCCCTTTCGCCTGTACCGTCCCTCATGTCGTACCATCGCGCCCGCGACCGCAACTGTTTTTGCCGCCCATGCATGTCTCCCGACAGGATCGGCGCGCTGACCGAAGGAGATGCCCCATGGAACTGAACGCCGATTTCGACCGGCGCGTCCTCGTGCATGCCGATGCGGTGGACTGGCTGCCCTCGCCCATGCAGGGGGTCGACCGGCGCATGCTAGACCGGATCGGGGGCGAGGTGGCGCGGGCGACGACCATCGTGCGCTATGCACCGGACAGCCGCTTTTCGGCCCATACCCATGCGGGGGGCGAGGAGTTCGTCGTGCTGGAGGGCGTGTTCCGGGACGAACACGGCGACTATCCCGCCGGCACCTACGTGCGCAATCCGCCGACCAGCAGCCACACCCCGGGTTCCGCCCCCGGCTGCACGATCTTCGTCAAGCTGTGGCAGTTCGACCGGGACGACCGCACGCAGGTCACCCGGCGGATGGACGAGGGGCTGGCCGATGCGGGACCGGGCCTGCGCGCGGCGCTGCTGCACGCGGACGCTCGCGAGACCGTGCGCCTGATCGAGATGGACCCCGGCGCGACCCTGGCCGAGGGAATGCCCGGCGGGGCCGAACTTCTGGTGCTGGGCGGCACGCTGGCCGAAGGGGGGGATGCCCTGCGCGCGTCCTCCTGGCTGCGGATGCCGCAGGGGGCGCGGATCGCGGCGGTCGCGGGGGCGCAGGGCGCGAGGATCTGGATCAAGACGGGGCACCTCGCCCATGCCCGCGCGCCGGATGCCGGGGGGTGAGGGATGCCGGGGGGTAAGGGAGGAAGCCGATATGACCGATATTCCCCTGCCCCGGCCCCCGCGCCGGGGCCTGTCGAAACAGGGCACTCCACCGGAACAGGCCCCGGCGCGGGGGCCGGGGCAGGGTTTTCGGTCCCCCCTCAGCGCACCCGCGCATCCGTCTGCGAATCGAACACCATCACCCGGGCCGGATCGATGCGCAGGCCGACGCGGTCGCCTTCGGTCGAGCGGATGTCGCCGCGTTCCTCGACGGTGATTCGCTCGCCCGTATTGCTGACGAGATAGGCGTAGGAGACCCCGCCCAGCGCCTCGGACAGGTCGACGGTGTGGGTGTCGCCGCCCGTATCGATCTCCAGATGTTCGGGGCGCATCCCCACCGAGACCTGCGTGCCGTCGGTCGGCATCGCGACGGGGGGTGTGATGTGCATCCCCAGCGCCGGCACCGAAATCGCGCCGCTCTCGACCGTCCCGTCCAGAAAGTTCATCGAGGGCGAGCCGATGAACCCGGCGACGAACTTGTTGTCCGGGTCGCGGTACAGTTCCAGCGGCGCGCCGACCTGCTCGACCCGGCCCATGCGCAGCACGACGATCTTGTCGGCCAGCGTCATCGCCTCCACCTGGTCGTGGGTGACGTAGATCATCGTCGCGCCGATCTCCTTGTGCAGGCGCGCGATCTCGATCCGCATGTCGACGCGCAGTTCGGCATCGAGGTTGGACAGCGGCTCGTCGAACAGGAACACCTCCGGCCCGCGCACGATGGCCCGCCCGATGGACACGCGCTGGCGCTGACCGCCCGACATGGCGGCGGGTTTGCGCTCCAGATAGTCGTCGAGTTTCAGGATGCGGCTCGCCTCGGCGACCTTCTCCTTGATGGTCGCCTTGGGGACGCCGTTCATCTTCAGGCCGAAGCCCATGTTCTCGCGCACCGTCATGTGGGGATAGAGGGCATAGGTCTGGAAGACCATGGCCACCCCGCGCTCGGACGGGTCCATGCGCGTCACGTCGCGCTCGCCGATGGCGACGGTCCCCTCGGATATCTCCTCCAGCCCCGCGATCATGCGCAGCAGGGTGGATTTTCCGCAGCCGGACGGGCCGACGAAGACGCAGAACTCCCCGTCCGCGATGTCGAGGTCGACCCCGTGCATGACCTGCACGTCGCCGTAGCGCTTGATCACGTTGCGTATCGTCAGTCCGGACATGGGGCGTCTCGCTTTTCTTGTGATGGCTCTTCTTCGGGAAATCGCCAGGTTTCGGCCGCAGCGGCGATCCGGCGGGCGGCGGTGTCGATGCGCGGCACGAGGGCGCGCAGGGTGTCGAGGCTGTGCCGGGCGGGGGTGGAGGTGACGCTCAGCCCCCCCATCACGCGGCCCGCGCGCGACAGGACGGGCAGGGCGACGCAGAGGATGCCCGGCTCGTGCTCCTCGTCGTCGAAGGCGTGGCCCCGGGTGCGAATCACCTGCAATTCGGCGCGCAGGGCCTCCGCATCGCCCAGGGTATTGGGCATGAAGCCGTGAAAGCTCTGCTGCGCGATCAGGCGGGTCAGCGTGGCGGGGTCGTGGAAGGCGAGCATCGCCTTGCCGATCCCGGTGCAGTAGGCGGGGCCGACCTTGCCCGCCTGGGCGAACATCTCGACCGGCACCCGGGCATTGCGCTTGTCGACATACAGCACCTGCCCGTTATCCATCTGCGCGAGGTGGACCGTCTCGCCGACCTCCTGGGACAGGGCGTCCAGATGCTCCCGCGCGACGGGGGCCAGCGAGGCCCGCTGCCACGCCGCATGGGCCAGGCGCACCAGCCGCATCCCCGGCGTGTAGGTCTGGGTCGCGGGGTCGAAGGCGAGCATGCCCTGGTGGGTCAGCGTCTGGACCAGCCGGTACAGCGTCGCCTTGGGATACGCGCTGCGCGGCAGCAGTTCCGAGAACCGCACCGGGCGTTCGAACGCGGCGACGCAATCCAGCACGTCCAGTGCCTTGCCGACGGTCCCGTCGCTGTGTCCCGCGTTCTGCACGCAGCATCCCCCCTTGGTGTACTTCCCGTCTCTGCGTACGGATAAGCATGTTGACAAGCCTAACCGGTTCGCGATTAACTTTTCAATATCCGAAATTAAGTTTCAGATAATGGAACTTGAAACCAAGAAACGACCAAGGGAGACCACCATGCGTTCCATTCTCAAGGCGACCGTCGCGTCGCTCGGCCTGATGTCGCTCGCAGTGACGGGCGCGTTCGCCGACGCCCATGGCGAGAAGCTGACCGGCACGCTCAAGATTTCGTCCGACATGTCCAACCCCGCCCCCCGCGCGGTCATGGAGGACATGGTCGAGCGATTCGGCAAGATGCATCCCGATCTGGATATCGACCTGACGGTCACCGACCGCGAGGCGTGGAAGACCCAGATCCGCAACGTCCTGTCCGCCAACCCCCCGGATGTCGCCAACTGGTACGCCGCCAACCGCATGCGCCCCTATGTCGATGCGGGCCTGTTCATGGATATCTCCGACGTCTGGGAAGGCGAGGAGATGGAGGCGCTGGCCTCGACCAAGGGCGCGATGACCCTCGACGGCAAGCAGTGGGGCGTGCCGTACACGTACTACCAGTGGGGCGTCTACTACCGGAAGGACATCTACGACGAACTGGGCCTCAAGGAGCCGAAGACCTTCGAGGAGTTCAAAGAGAACTGCCAGAAGATCCTCGATGCCGACAAGAAATGCTTCACCATCGGCACCAAGTTCCTGTGGACCGCCGGCGGCTGGTTCGACTACCTGAACATGCGCACCAACGGCTATCAGTTCCACGCCGACCTGATGGCGGGCAAGCACAAGTGGGACAGCCCCGAAGTGCGCCAGACCTTCGCCAACTGGCGCGAGTTGCTGGATATGGGCGCGTTCATCGACAACCATACGTCCTATAGCTGGCAGGAATCGCTGCCGTTCATGGTCAAGGGCGATGCCGCCGCGATCCTGAAGGGCAACTTCGCCGTCGCGCCGCTGCGCGAGGCCGGTCTGGACGACGACAAGCTCGACTTCCACCAGTTCCCCGCCATCAACCCCGATGTCGAGATGGCCGAGGATGCGCCGACGGACACCTTCCACATCCCTTCGGGTGCCAAGAACCCCGAAGCGGCCAAGGCGTTCCTGAAGTTCGTCGTCTCCGCCGACAACCAGACGCTGATCAACAACGGCGAGAACCTCGCCCAGTTGCCGGTCAACGCCAATTCGTCGGTCGATGACGACAAGTTCCTGAAGGAAGGCTTCGAGATGCTCTCGAAGAACAGCCCCGGCGGCGTGGCCCAGTTCTTCGACCGGGATGCCCCGGCGGAGATGGCCAAGGTCGGCATGGAGGGCCTTCAGGAATTCATGGTCAAGCCGGACAATCTGGACAAGATCCTGAAGCGTCTCGATAAATCCGCCAAGCGGATCTACGACAAGAAGTAAGCACCGCACGACCCTGCCCCGGACATCGATCCGGGGCCTGTCGAAACCGGAACACCGTTTCCGCGCTCGAACAGGCCCCGCATCAGGTGCGGGGCAGGCACTCATTCCACGACTACCGCGACCCCGCGAGAGCGCACCCGAAAAACCGCGCCCGCGACACGACCCGGCGAAACAGGGGGGAGAACACGGCCATGACCAATCCAGTCGTCGTGCCACAGACGGATATACAGGGGGGCGGACCACCGCGCTCCTGGTACAAGAAGAACGAGATATCGCTGACGCCCTGGCTGTTCCTGATCCCGGGGGTCGTGTTCTTCGCCATCTACGTCATCTTCCCGATCTTCCAGTCAATCAACGTCTCGTTCTACCAGTGGGACGGGCTGGGCGAGGCGACCCCGGTGGGGATGGACAACTATGTCGAACTGATGGACGACGATGCGTTCTACACCTCGCTGCGCAACAACTTCATCTGGCTGTTCCTCTACCTGCTGGCGATCCCTGCCGGGTTGTTCATCGCACTGCTGCTGAACCAGACGGTCATGGGCATCCGGCTGTACAAGTCGCTGTTCTTCTTCCCCTTCGTGATCTCCCAAGTCGTCGTCGGCCTGGTGTTCTCGTGGTTCTACGATCCGACCTTCGGGTTGTTCAACCAGTTCCTGGGGTTGTTCGGGGCGGGGCCGATCAACGTGCTGGGCGACGAGAAATACGTCACCTACGGCATCATCGCCGCCGGGCTGTGGCCGCAGACGGCGTACTGCATGATCCTCTACCTCACCGGCCTGAACGCCGTGGACCCCGAACAGATCGAGGCCGCGCGGCTCGACGGGGCGAAGGGGTTCAAGATGCTGTGGTACATCGTGATTCCGCAGTTGAAACCCGCGACCTTCATCGCCTTCGTCGTGACGATCATCGGCGCGCTGCGCTCCTTCGACCTGATCTCGATCATGACCAATGGCGGGCCGTTCGGCGAAAGCCGGGTGCTCAGCTTCTACATGTTCGAGGTGGCCTTGAGCGAATACGGCTTCCGCATGGGCTACGGCGCGGCGATCGCGGTCGTCCTGTTCATGATCATGATGGTCTTCATCGCCTATTTCCTGTGGTCGATGTACCGCGAAGAGCGGGGTCGCTGAGATGTTTCCGAAACCGATAGAAAAAAGCTCCGCAGGGGTCCAGACCGCCTACAAGGCGATGCTGCCCATCGCCCTGCTGCTGTGGCTGATGCCGCTGCTGGCGATCATGATCTTCTCGGTCAAGCCGGGGGTGGACTTCACCAACGGCAATTACTGGGGCATCCCGTCGACGTTCAGCTTCTTCGAGAACTACGGCAAGGTGTTCTTCGAATCGGACATGCCGCGCTACATGCTCAATTCGTTGATGATCACGGTGCCGACGGTCATCGGCTGCATGATCCTCAGTTCCATGACCGGATTCGCGCTGGGCATCTACAAGTTCAAGTCGAACCTGTGGATCTTCTTCATGTTCGTGGCGGGCAACTTCGTGCCGTTCCAGATCCTGATGGTTCCGGTACGCGACCTGACGCTGGATATCGGGCTGTACAACACCATTTCCGGCCTCGTATTGTTCCATATCGCGTTCCAGACGGGGTTCTGCACCCTGTTCATGCGCAACTTCATCCGCGCCCTGCCTTTCGAGCTGATCGAGGCGGCGCGGGTCGAGGGCGTGGCCGAGTGGCGCATCTTCTGGTACGTGGTGCTGCCGCTGATGCGGCCCGCGCTGGCGGCGATGGCGGTGCTGATCTTCACGTTCATCTGGAACGATTTCTTCTGGGCCATCGTGCTGACCCAGGGGGTCGAGACGCAGCCGGTGACCGCCGGGATCACGTCGTTCAATGCGCAGTACCGCGCCGCCTATCACCTGATGAGCGCCGGCTCCATCGTCGCCGCCCTGCCCCCCGTGCTCATGTTCTTCCTGATGCAGAAGCACTTCATCGCGGGCCTCACTCTCGGAGCGGTCAAGTAAGCATGGACGGCTACACGACATCGGCGATACAGGCCCCCGCCACGTTCCAGACGTGGCGGCTCGACGATACGCACCAGACTCTCGTTCTCGCCGCCCAGCGGGCGCGTTTGCCCGAGATCGTGTACTGGGGCGCGGCGCTCTCGGAAGACGAGGATCTCGCCACGCTGGCGGCGGCGCATATCCTGGACGTGACGGGGGGGATGCTCGACGAGAATCCCGACCTCTCGATCTGCCCCGAGGCCGTGCGCACCTTTCCCGGCCAGCCCGGCATGAGCGTGCGGGCGCGGGACGGGACGCCCCTGCTGCCGAAATTCTGCTTCGAGGCCGAGACGACGGGCGACGGCGTCCTCGCCCTGCGCTTCACCGATGCGGGGAACGGGCTGCACTACACCGCCCATTACGCCATCGACGCCGAGACGCGGGTGATCACGGCCTCCGCCAGTCTCGACGCGGACCACCCCGTACACCTGCACTGGCTGTCCGCCCCCGTCTTTCCTGCCCCGCAACTGTCCGACGAGATGATGGATTTCACCGGGCGCTGGTGCGGCGAGTTCCGCTCCGTGCGGACCCCGTGGTCCCCCGGCATGCGCATGCGCGAAAGCCGCACGGGGCGCACGGGACACGAGCACTTTCCCGGCCTGATCCTGCCGTGCCGGGGCGCGACGCGGACCCGGGGCGAGGCCTATGCCTTCCATTACGGCTGGTCCGGCGGACACCGCATGATCGCCGAGGAACTGCCCGACGGTCGCCGCCAGATCCAGTTCGGCCATGCCTCCCGGGTCGAGAACGCCGCCGCGACCCGTTTCGCCACCGCGCCGCTCTATGCCACCTATTCGGATGACGGGCTGAACGGTTGCGCGGTCGCGTTCCAGCGGCACCTGCGCATGCGCATCCTGACCCCCGCCAGCGAGATGCCGCGCCCGGTGCATTACAATTGCTGGGAAGCCGTCTATTTCGACCACAAGCTGCCCGTCCTGATGGATATCGCGACCCGCGCGGCGGAACTGGGGGCCGAACGCTTCGTACTGGACGACGGCTGGTTCGGCCAGCGCGACGACGACACCACCTCGCTTGGCGACTGGGAAGTCGACCCGCGCAAGTACCCCGACGGCCTCGGCCCCCTGATCGAGCATGTGCGGTCCTGCGGCATGGGCTTCGGCATCTGGTTCGAGCCGGAGATGATCAACCCGGACAGCGCCCTGCACCGCGAGCATCCCGACTGGGCGCTGGCGTCGGAGGATCAGGTGCTGGGCCGCCAGCAGAAGGCGCTGAACATGGCCCTGCCGGAGGTGCGCGAGTACCTGTACGGGCAGATGGCCGCGATCCTCTCGGCCCATGACATCGAATACATCAAGTGGGACCACAACCGCGTCCTCCCCAGCCCCGATGCGGGCCAGACGCGCGGCTCCTACGCCCTGATCGACCGGCTGCGCGAGGATTTCCCGCATGTGGAGATCGAAAGCTGCGCGAGCGGCGGCGGGCGCATCGATTTCGGCATCCTCAAGCGCACCCAGCGGGTCTGGCTGTCCGATTCGAACGACGCGCTGGAGCGGCTGCGCATGCAGCACGAGGCGGCCCTGTTCCTGCCCATGACCGTCACCGGCAGCCATGTCGGCCCGCGCGTGTGCCACACTTCGGGGCGGATTCTCGATATCTCGTTCCGGGCCTGGGTGGCGGCGCAGCGGCATATGGGGTTCGAGATGGACCCCCGCGAGTTGACGGCGCGCGAAGCGTCGGTCCTCGCGGACGTGACGGCGTGGTGGAAGGGCAACCGGCACTGGCTGCTGGAGGCGGATATCCTCGGTCTCGAAAGCCCCGACCCCGCCGTGATCGCGGAACAGCAGATGCAGGTGGACGGCGCGCGGTTCGTCGTGTTCGCGGGCAAGGCCGACACCTCCGACCAGATCGCCCCGCGCCCGCTGCGCCTGACCCGGCTCGACCCCGATGCGCGCTACGAGATCCTGCTGCTCAACCGCGACGAGGCCCCCGCCCTGTCGCGCGGCGCGCCCGCGCTGAAATCGGGGCCGGTCACCCTGTCGGGGGCGTATCTGATGACCCACGGCCTGACCCTGCCCTGGTCCTTCCCCGGCACGATGTGGGTGCTGGAAGGGGTGCGGCTGTGACCTGCGCTTGGATCGCGGTGGATTGGGGCACGTCGAACCTGCGCGCCTGGGCGATGGATGCGCAGGGCGCGGTGGTCGCCGAAGGCACCTCCCCCGACGGCATGGCCGGGTTGAAGCCGGAGGAATTCGAGGGGCGGCTGCTGTCGGTGGTCGGCGGGTGGCTCGGCGACGGCACCACCCCCGTCCTCGCCTGCGGCATGGTCGGCGCGCGGCAGGGCTGGGCCGAGGCGCCCTATGCCGCCGTTCCCTGCGCGCCCCACGGCGCGGCGGTGCGGGTGGCCACGACCGACCCGCGCCTCGCCATGCATATCCTGCCCGGCCTGAAGCAGAGGGACCCGCCCGACGTGATGCGGGGCGAGGAGACGCAGATCGCGGGCTTCATGGCCCGCCACCCCGATTTCGCGGGCGCGCTGTGCCTGCCCGGCACCCACTCGAAATGGGCCGGGATCGGCGGGGGCACCGTCGCCGGGTTCCACACGGTGATGACCGGCGAACTCTTCGCCCTGCTGGCCAAATCATCGGTCCTGCGCCATTCGGTCGCCGAGGGGCAGGACGAGGGCGGCGGGTTCGAGGCGGCGGTCGCCGAAGCCCTCACCGCACCCGAGTCCCTGCCCGCGCGCCTGTTCGCCATCCGGGCGGCAGATCTGCTGACCGGGGCCTCCCGCGCCGATGCCCATGCGCGCCTCTCCGGCCTGCTGATCGGGGCCGAGTTGGCGGCGATGCGCGCGCATTGGTCGGGCGGGCCGGTGGCGCTGGTCGGCGCGGCGCGGCTGACGGCCCTCTACGCCCGGGCGCTGGCGGTCGAGGGCATCACCGTCACCGTCGCCGACGGCACCGCCTGTACCCTCAGCGGCCTGTGCGCCGCCTATGCGGAGATCGCCCCATGACCCACCGTTCCCTGATCGCCATCCTGCGCGGCCTGACCCCGGACGAGGCGCTGGATGTCGGCACGGCGCTCGTCGAGGCCGGGATCACCATCATCGAGGTGCCGCTCAACTCCCCCGACCCGCTGGACAGCATCCGCACCATGGCCGAGGCGTTCGGCGACGATGCCCTGATCGGGGCCGGAACCGTGCTGACCCACGAACAGGTGAGCGATGTCGCCGGAGCGGGCGGACGGCTGATCGTCTCGCCCAATGCCGATATCGACGTGATCAGCGAGACGGTCGCCCTGGGCCTGCAAAGCTGGCCCGGCGTGCTGACCCCCGGCGAATGCTTTGCCGCGCTGAAGGCCGGGGCCACGGGGCTGAAGGTGTTCCCCGCCTTCCAGATGGGGGTCGAGGGGCTGAAGGCCGTGCGCGCCGTGCTGCCGCCCGAGACGCCGATGTACATGGTCGGCGGCGTCGGCCCCGCCGATTTCGCCATGTGGCGCGCGGCGGGGGCGGACGGCTTCGGCATGGGATCGGCCCTCTACAAGCCGGGGCGGTCGGCGGACGAGGTCGGGCGCATCGCCGCCGACATGGTCGCCGCCTATGACGAAGCCTTCGCCGCGTGAAGCGCACGCTCGGCGTCTGCTACTATCCCGAACACTGGCCCGAGGATGTCTGGCCCGAGGATGCCGCGCGCATGGTGGAGGCGGGGCTGACCTGGGTGCGCATCGGCGAATTCGCGTGGTCGCGGCTGGAGCCGG
>ENA-ORXC01000815-ORXC01000815.1-marine-metagenome-genome-assembly--contig:-NODE-815-length-20131-cov-3.195921_pt1 | contig 20131 bp, 19 predicted proteins | sample MGYA00237865_ERZ511478 | MGnify/ENA metagenome assembly ERZ511478 | reverse complement strand
ATAAAGAAGGAACCGTACCACTGAGTACGGGTGGGCAGTAAGGCCCGCACGGCGAGTGCAAGTAAGCTTTGCATCTAAAGAAAATGTGTTTATGCTTTACTTCTGGATACCCTTACATTAGAGGTACCCCAAGTTAAATGATTGAGCTCTAATGAGTTCAAGCCGTGCGGTAGACATCTGGCTCAATTGCTCTCTTTTTTCGTGATCACCACTTAAAGCTTGCATGTGCCTCGCTAACTGATGACTATCCAAAGAGTCGAACAACAACGCAGCATCATCTACTACTTCTCTCTGAGCTGAATTATCAGCAATAATGAGAGGTAATCCTGCTGCCATGGCTTCAATGATTGGAATGCCGAATCCCTCAAAGTGGGAAGCTGATATAAATACCAGGGCATTATTATATAGCGACCAAAGGTCAGTCCTTGTAATATAGCCAGTCAAGGAAATGCCCTCTATGGCTGGTGAAGTGCGCAAAGCCTTGGTGAACGACTTGTTTTTCCATCCAGACTGACCTGTGATGACCAATTGATGAGATTTATTGCTCTTGTAGAATATCTCAAAGGCTCTGAGAATAGTTAGGTGGTTCTTCCTGGGCTCTAAGGTCCCCGATACAAAAAAGTAAGGCTTCGAAATATTGTATCTTGATGAAATGACTTCGTAAGGAACTGGCGCCTGCGCCAGCTCTATATCTGGGTACACCACATCAATAGCAGCAGGCTCTTTACGATAGGCTCTTATGATCTCGCTCTTGGTAAAATTGGAGTTTGTTATAATATGATCAGCATTCGCTACGATTTTAGGAAGGCTGGCTTTCTGGACCAGCTGACTTGGCAGGCCGTGGTATTGCGGGTGAGTGATGGGGGAGAGGTCATGTATCACGGTCACCTTCTTTATCGTCTCTGGCAAGCCAAATGGGCCAAAATGGGCTAATTCTATTACAATGTCAGGATTAAGTGATTTGACTCTTTTGGGGATAGTTGTCATCTGCCTGATTCTCAGATGCTGCGGCATTCTTGAATTGATCGGTATGATGTGTTGCTCGAAGTCAAATGCTTCAATGCGTGCAGAGGCAATCAGGTCATAGACATGGTCGGGATAAGCGGACATCATCTTCTGGATGAGCTGAATGCCATAATAGTGAATCCCAGCCCGCTGCGTACTAATGCTGTCCGCTAAGAAAATGACTCTTTTACTCAATCCTTGGTGCTTATTAACTTACTTATTAGCTGAAATATCTTTATAAAGATCGATATATCCTTGCACTGAATCCTCGAGTTTAAAATTTTTCTCTGGGAGAAACTGCCATTCTCCACTGATCGCCTGTAACATGGCAGATGCCAAACCTTGCCCTGAATAAGGCTGAAAGTGTATATGGTATCCTGATATCACCTCCTTAAGCGATCCCATTCCTGATGAAATGACAGGAATACCCAGGGCTCTGCTTTCCACTGCCGTAAATCCAAATCCCTCGCTGTATGAGGGGACGATAGTAGCATCAGCCACTTTGATTAACGTGAGCAACGCCAGACGTTCTAAATCGTGATGCATAATGACGCTATCCTCTAGTTCATACTCTTTAATAAGATCAAGAATTTGATTCTTAAAGGAGCTATTTTCTGAAGGAATGACCATATGAAGCTCAAATTCGGCTCCTGCCGACTGACATAGCGCAGCACCTTCTAATAGAATATCTAAGCCCTTTGATATGCCTAAGCGCCCAAAGTAAATGAAGCTATACATGGTACTCGTTTTCTGGACGTCATCTATATTAAATTGACTGTAGTCCAAACCATTATAGATCATTTTAAGCTTATGAGGAGGCACTCCAGAGTCTAATAGCCTGTTTTTAGTAGATTCTGACACTGCGATAAATCGATGAAAGGACAGCTTCAGTAGTAGCCATTCGAAACTGAAGTGTAAAATTTTACTTATAAAGCCCATGAAGGGCAACTTGAACCACAGCCTGCCCCAAACTTCATGAAAGGTAATTAAAACTCGCTTACGGGCTAATAAACCAGCAAAATAGGCTGGAAGAGCTGCATTGTACGAAGTAGAATGAATTAGATCATGTGTTCTAGCCATTCTATAAGCTGGGAAAAAAGCCAATAAGGTGAATAAATATCTATTTCTGTAGGGGACTCTATGGATTTTAACGCCATTGTGGGTTTCTTTCTTAGCGAGCCCCGAGTGGTATTGATTTGTTAAGACAGTGACTTCGTAATCGCGACTTGCCAAGCTTTCTGTGAGATCTTTGAATAAGGTTTCCACCCCACCTACATGCGGATAGTGGTATTCTAAGACGAATAATACTTTCACAGGTTCAAGAGTCCTTGGTGATAGATTTATCAGGGGATTGTTGCTCTATTTTGTCTTCGATCAGCTTTTTCTCGTATTGGCTCAGCTCTTCTCGTAGGGTTTGATTTTCAATGGCTAATTTTCTGACGACTTCGGTCATCTGCTTTTCTAATTTTTCAATCGTCGCAGTGAAGAACATGTTAAATAGAAAGAGAACCGCAAGAGCAATGAATATGACGGCATTGATATTATCCTTAAAGCCAAGAATATTAGCAAGACTGACAGAGGTATCGTGAGGCACTAGCGCGAGAAAGCTGATTACGATCCAAAAGACCAGCCAAATGACTGTGCTACGAATAAGTCTTTGTTTTTTAACATATTGGCGGTAGATCTTTACTGAGTAGTAAATAGCTAATAAAGGAACGAGCCATTGATAAAATTCCAAATGCTAAAAAGTTGAATTACTTAAAAAGAATTGCAAGATCCAATTCAAAAAGACATAAGCATGACAAATATATAGAAATTATGAGCATTTTCGCATAGATAAATACCCTTATATGTTCACAATATGCTTTACAGGATTGCTAATACTGAGAAATGGCTTTCAGAGTATAGAAGGAAACCCTCGAGTGAATTTCACATTTGGTCCTATTATAAACTTACGTGGATTCTCTCAGCTCCTTAACCCTTTCGGCCTCTTTTAGCTTCAATTGGTCTCCCATTTGTTGTGATGCAATAAATGAAGCCGTCATCTGAGACAGCATATCTGATCCAGCATTTGGATTGTTGGGTAGTAGTATCAGGTTACTATTCGCATTATCACCCATGGACTGCAGCGTATCATAGTGCTGAGTGACGACGATAAGCGCCGAGGCTTCTTGAGAATTAATACCTACTTGATTAAGCACTTCTACAGAATCTTCTAAGCCTTTGGCTATTTCCCTTCTCTGATCTGCTATCCCTTGGCCTTGCAGCCGCTTACTTTCAGCTTCCGCTTTTGCTTTAGCGATAATTCTAATTTTTTCAGCCTCACCCTCATATTCTGCTGCCAGCTTCTCTCTCTCTGCTGCATTGATTCGATTCATCGATATTTTAACAGACTGGTCTGGGTCAATGTCAGTGACCAGCGCCTTGACGATCTGATATCCATAGCCAGACATGGCCTCTGATAATTCGTTCTTGATCGCATTAGCGACATCATCTTTTCTGACGAATACATCATCCAACTTCATTTTAGGCACTTCCGCTCTTACTACGTCGAAGACATATGAGGTAATCTGATCATGAGGATTTTCTAACTTGTAGAAAGCCTCATATATTGATTCATCTATAATTTTATACTGGACCGAAACCTTCAGTTTGACGAACACGTCATCCTTAGTCTTAGTTTCTACCATCACATCGAGCTGCTGTATTTTAAGCGAGACTCTGCCGGAGACCTTATCGACTACAGGGATTTTAAAGTGCAGTCCAGGACGACGAACACTATGAAATTTGCCCATCCGCTCTATAATGGTTCGCGTCTGCTGTTTCACTGTAAATAGTCCGCTAAAGAATAGAAATACTCCCAGAAGGATGAGCGGAATAAGTTGAATTGGAAAATCCATATGCTAAGTTTTATTTTAAGATAAAGGCCTTTTCTCTAAAGGTAACGATGTAATCTGCCAATTCCAATAATATATAGATGAAGTGGTTATCATGCGATGATTCTGGTGTTAGGTTATACGGCGCATCTTATATTATACAAATGACGAAGTATGATGAGACCTTGAATATTCAGCTGAATAAATACCCTTTTCTTATTTGTTAGAGTCAGTTGGCTTTCCGTGCATTGATCAGGGTATCTCAGTATAATCATATATAACATATCAACAGAGCAACGCATCATTAGGTTGAGTAGTGATGGCAAAAGTTATGCTACTAATGATGTTACATCAGATTTCGAAGTAAGTCATAATTGGGTCGCGACAGGGTAGATACTTATCCTGTTCTCTTGTGATATGCTTATAGATTTCAGGGCTACTTTCCAAGAGGAAGAGACTACATCCCTAATACAGCCGGCTCCATGCCCATCTTCGAGAAGCCTCCATCATGATAGAGATTTTGCATGGTTACCATTCGCGTCAAGTCGGAGAACATCGTAACACAGTAGTCAGCGCATTGGCTACCTAAAGCATTACCAAGAGGCGACATTTTATCAGCATAGTCATAGAAATCTTGAAAACCTTTCACTCCTTTTCCAGCGGTAGTCAGGGTAGGGGATTGTGAAATGGTATTAACTCTCACATGATTTTTCTTCGCGAAGTGATAACCAAAGCTCCGAGCATACGATTCTAAGAGACTTTTGGCTTCTGCCATTTCATTATAATCTGGGAATATTCTTTGTGAGGCTATGTAGGTTAATGCGAGTATAGAACCCCAGTCATTCATGATTTCTTTCTGATATGCGAGTTGCATGACTCGGTGGAAGCTGATCGCGGAGATGTCTAAAGTCTTGTGATGCCATTCATATTTTAAGTCGGTGTAATCTCTCTTTTTTCTGACATTGAGGGACATACCGATGGAGTGTAAGATGAAGTCTATTTTGCCACCCAACACATCGACTGACTCATCTAATAACTTAGTCAAATCTTCATTTGAAGTAGCATCAGCTGGAATGACCTTAGCATTGAGCTTTTCGGCTAAAGCATCAATCTCACCAAAACGGAGTGCGACTGGCGCATTAGTGAGCGTAATTTGTGCTCCTTCTTCGACACATCTTTCTGCTACAGCCCATGCGATTGATTGATCATCCAATGCTCCAAATATGATACCTCTCTTTCCTTCTAATAGATTATTAGCCATGATTTTGTCTTTTTACGATAAGCTCCAAAGGTAACAAATCATCTTTCTTTGATGATATAATAGCCTAATATTACCTGCCTATTCTACTGCGATATCGAATTGTTTTCCTTGATACTAAAATTTGAGTTTACTCTTAATGCCTGTGAGGGTGGCAGCGGATTTCCAAGCTCTGGTCATTTCTCTTTTGCGACCTGGCCCAGCTAAAGCCTCGACCTGAAAGCCCACAGATTTAAGATTTCTCTTGAAGCTTCCTTTTGAGCAGTAGGTCACTAAGAGTCCCTCCTCAGCCAGTGCGCTATACATCTGAGAGAGCAGACCACAATCCCAGAGCTCAGGCTGCGTAGCGGGCGCGAAGGCATCAAAATAGATTAGGTCGAATTGATTTTGATAACTTAAGTTCTCGAAAAACATATGCTTTTTGAGAAGCTCAAAGTTATTGATTTTCAGCATCTTATCTGGGGGAGCTTCATACATCCTGATAAAGACATCGGAAAATTCTCCATCGACAATGTGAGCAGGGTAATCTAATAAGCTGACCACAGATGGTGGCACCGGATATGCCTCAATGCCAGTATATTCTATTAGAATATCGTGTAGTGTATGGGTTCTGATGTAAGTTAGAAATGCATTAAGCCCCGTGCCAAATCCAATTTCTAATATGTTAATTTTCTTGTATCCACTGAGGAGTAGTTTGTCAAGACCAGCACTTAGAAAGACGGTGATACTCTCATCGATAGCTCCTTGCAGTGAGTGGTAGGAAACTTGGAATTGTTCTGAAAAGAGCGTAAATGAGCCGTCATCGGTGACGACTGGTGTCAAGTCCATGGTTAGTTAGCACTGTGCTCGATCTCTTTCAGGCCGTCGTGGACCTCACTGACCTTAATATCTAGATGGGATACGTCATAGACAGCCGCACCATTTGATACGACGATCATTTGCGGTGATTCGTGGTGCACGCCCAGCAGTTCTGCCAAGTATGTCGAAACTGATCTTTCTGATTTTACATCAATATAATAACTTGGGAGATCTTCAAAGTCCCAATCGTCTTCGAGACGCATCTTAGCTATTCCACTGATTGGGCAGGTGGTAGAGTGCTTAAATATCATTATCGGCTGATCGTGAGAGGCCTGCACTGCGGATTTGGCATCTGCTTCCGAGCTTATAGTGTTCCAGTTAAGCGGCATGATATGTCTATTTTGTATGATTAAAATGCATTAGGACATCCGACTCCTCTGTTACAAGAGACGAATACCGCAGCTATGCATAATAATACAATACACTGTAGAATAAGTTTAGTAGACTTCTGATTCATTGTAATTAGGTTTAATGACTTTTAAACTGTAGGTCAATATATAATTTGAAAACCACAGCGCTTGACTAATCCCCATAATCATGGTTCATAGCTAAATTATACATCAATTAACGCAGTTTTTCTATTAGTATTATGCTGCAAATCTAAGGAATCCACCTGGTATACTGTAGCGCGGCGGAGACTACTTGAATAGCGTATTTTTAGTCTTCTGCTAATTCACAGCTTTTATCTTTCAGGTAAATTCGACTGATTATAGTCTAACCCCTCCACTTGATGCATCAAGATGTCGTAATATGTTAAAACTGTGGTATTTTTTGGCGGAACTTCATCGCACCAAACAATCTTATGAGTTAGATCACCTTGGACAATATGGATGAATTTATACATGTTTCCTGGCACATGGTAATCTATCTTCTTGAGCTCTTGACTTTGGATTTGATTGAATAGTCGTTTAGTTGTCAGTTTATCTTGAGACTCTAAAGTTTGCCATCTTGCATTCTGGGCCGTTCTTACAAATAATTGGCCATTTGATAAGAGACAATACTCTGCCAGACTTCCCGCAAATCCACCTCCGAAGCCAAACCTGATTTGTTCTTGCGGAAAAGTATCTGGAGTGTAGACAGCTGTCTTACACATCAGAAAGCTCATAATAGAAGCAACGCAAGTGATCACATAAATGGACTTGGTAGCAGTGATGTTCATTAAAAAAAAATTCTTGTATGAATGATTGATAATACTCTTTATTATAATAGGTCTTGCTGATTAGCGTCTACGATTCAGCACCCGCCGCTCTTTTATAAAGTCTGGATGCAATCCAATCCTGATGCCAAATTTAAGCATAGAAATGCTGGTATCACTGTTAGGATTGGACCGATTTAAAATGCCCTGCTCTAAAGCAAAACCTTCCCAAGTGGCAATTGGATAATAGTTGACTGATGCTATGGGTGAGATGGTCAATAGATTAGAAATACCGATATCTAAGCCTATTCCAACGCCTACATCGATAAGTACCGAGCTATCATTCGTATTAGCAAGAAAAGTTGCTTCCTTGTTCCAATATGACGCAGCTGCATTGAATTGCAGATAGAGACCTTTCTTAAGTAGCCCTCCTTCCTTTCCGAAGGTGGGGCAATCACAATCACCATTGAAATCAAGAAAATATACATTAGTATTTACTCCCAATCCGAAGCCATTGAAATTATAAACGCTCTCATTTCCACCTGGAGATATCAATGCAGTAGAATTGCTCAGATACCTACCCTCAATAAAAAATTCTACTCTCTGGTCTAAAGGTCTTCTAAAATTATAATCTATAGCCAACTCCATATTATTATCCCACAGACTGCCACCATTGATACCTTCTACAACCTCTGACCAATATCCGAAATCGTTTGTTGCATAACGAGCTGACATGCCAAACTGCGCATAGGTATGTAGGCATATTCCTATCATGCAGCAGGTCAGAATAACATTTCTGAAGATCATATTGAACAAACGTCTTTGTGTTATTAAAAGTATCTTTGCGTTTTTATGAAAACGAAGGAAACAAAAGATAAAGTAAACGTCATCACACTCGGATGCTCCAAGAATTTAGTTGATTCTGAAAATATCATCACACAGCTCCAAGCTAATGATATCACTGCCGAACACGAGAAAGATGGTGATGAGGCTAATGTCATTATCGTTAACACTTGTGGCTTTATAGAGACGGCTAAAGAGGAGTCCATTAATACCATTTTAACCTATGCTGATGAGAAGATCAAAGGTAATATTGATAAACTATATGTGACTGGATGTCTATCGCATAGATACAAGGAAGACTTGGAAAAGGAGATCCCAGAAGTAGATGCTTACTTTGGAACGATGGAGCTGCCAGGACTGCTATCCAGATTTAATGTCGACTATCAGCACGAGCTGATCGGCGAGAGAAGAATAGCCACCCTATCACATTATGCGTATCTAAAGATATCAGAAGGGTGTAATCGCACATGTTCCTTCTGTGCCATCCCACTGATGAGAGGGGACCATGTGTCTAAGCCCATTGAAGATGTCATCACAGAAGCCAAAAATTTAGTGAGATCGGGAGTGAAAGAGATCATGCTGATTGCTCAGGAGCTGACTTACTATGGTCTTGATATATACAAGAAGCGAGCACTAGCAGATCTGTTAGTAGCTTTAGAGTCTGTAGAGGGTCTCGATTGGCTTAGGCTACACTATGCCTATCCGTCTAAGTTCCCTAAGGATATTTTTGATGTAATGGCTACATCCAAAAATCTTTGCCACTATTTGGATATACCATTACAACATGCGAATGATGCTGTGCTGCATCGGATGAAGCGTCAAATCACACAGGCTGAGATGGTAGAACTCATCACTCATGCACGTCAAGTCGTCCCCGATATTCATATCAGAACAACACTATTAGTTGGATTTCCAGGTGAGACGGAGGAGGAATTTCAGGACCTTTGTGACTTCATAGAGTCACAGCAGTTTGAGCGCTTAGGTGTATTCCAATACTCACATGAAGAGGGCACTTCGGCTCATAATTTAGTTGATGATGTGCCAGATGAAGTAAAGGCTGATCGGGCCAGTAGAATTATGGAGATACAGCAGGCCATCTCATACCAAAAGAACAGAACTAAGATAGGTCAGGAGTACAAGGTGCTAATCGATCGTAAAGAAGGGGGTTATTATTATGGAAGGACTAAGTACGACTCCCCCGATGTTGATAATGAAGTACTGATAGATGCTACAGAGCATTACGCTCGCATAGGTGATTTTGCTCAAGTCAAAATTATCGATGCTCAAGAATACGACCTGATAGCTAAGGTCTTGCTATAAAAACAATTATTAGCTACGCATGTTCTTTTATCATGGCTGCCACAAAAGAAGTAAGTATACACATTCCGCCGTATATCCAGATTATGGGCATCATTACAGTCATGGTGATATTCATTGGCGGAGGACTTTTCATGGAGAGCATGGGATGGTCCAGAAAGGATCCTATTTTTCCTTGGACTGTTTCGGCTTCTATGCTATTGCTATATGCTGTTTTTAATTGCGCTTTTAGCCTTAATTCAGAAGATGCAAATAAATACTGGCTTCAATCTTTGATTTGCTACGCAGTATTAGCCCTATCAGGAGGTGTTGTTGCCTATCTCTTTACTGGTATTTCTATCTATGACGCTAAATCTGTGAAATACATATACGTTGTGTTTACCTTCGGCTATTTGGTATTTCTATCAATCGTAAATACTATGAGAATCATTGTTCGATTAGCCAAGAAAGAGGACTCCAGGCTAAGGGGTGGAGATTAAATGGCATCGTATCTCCAATGATAAGAGTGTATAGTCGGGCCATCGAGATGCTATATGAGTGAATCAACCTAAATATATTATAATAATGAAAACATGTTTGATATCAATGCTAACTATGCTAATAATCAGCTTAGTAGCCTGTACGCCTAAAACCCAGGATGTAGCCAAGGTAGACATAGCAGCTGTAGTTGATCTTCCCACAAGTCTGGATAAGGTAGTAAAAACGGATGAAGAATGGAGGAATCAGCTGACTGAGCAAGAATACTACGTGATCAGAGATAAGGGCACCGAAAGACCAAATACGGGTGCGCTTCTGAAGAATGATAAGGCAGGTGTCTATACTTGTAAGGCATGTGCTTTGCCCTTATTTAGCTCTGCTACAAAATATGATTCTGGAACTGGTTGGCCAAGTTACTACGAGCCAATCAACAAAGAATATATCGAAGAAGATACCGATTATAATTTGGGCTATGCTCGTACCGAAGTCTTGTGTGCACGCTGCGATGGTCACTTAGGTCACGTATTTAAGGATGGACCAAAACCTACAGGATTACGATACTGTATTAACTCTGTTTCCTTAGCATTCGAGCAAGCTGATCAGGCTGAAGATCAGCCGTAGCTGCTAACGCAGATAACTAAGCTGCTAAAATGATCATGTGCTTTTTCTTCTTCCCATTCTCAATGAATAGGTATTTACCTTGTAGAAGGTCAGTGGATTTAATTACTTGATCGTGAGTCGTCACTTTTACTTTATTTAGAGAGATTGCGTTACCCTTCACAGCTCGTCTTACCTCTCCCTTAGATGATAGTATACCTGATTCTGTCAACAATTCATCCAGTAGCATACCATCTTTTACCTTGTCTGGATTCATAGTGTGAGATGGTATCTCGTCGGAGATCATCTTCAATTCGCCTTCTGACATTGATCTAAGAGTTTCTTCGTTAGCTTTATGATTGAATACAATTTCAGAAACATTCATCGCCGACATATAGTCTGCATCAGAGTGAACCCGCTTTGTGAGCTCTTCTGCCAGTATTCGTTTTAGCTGATTTGGATTTCCCTGATGCTCTGATTCTAATGACTCAATTTCTTTCTTGGATTTGAAAGAGAAGTAGCGAAAATATTTATTTAGATCGGCATCATCCGCATTAATCCAAAACTGAAAGAATTTGTAGGGGCTAGTCATTTTAGGGTCTAACCAGATATTGCCACCTTCAGATTTACCAAATTTTGATCCATCAGCCTTTGTCAACAGCGGCGTAGTCATCGCGTAGGCTTTACCGCCGTCTACATTTCTTCTGATGAATTCTGTGCCAGAAGTGATGTTTCCCCATTGATCTGAGCCGCCCATCTGCAATATGCAGTTATGCTCTCTGTATAGATGAAGAAAGTCGTTAGCTTGTAGTAGCTGGTAGCTGAATTCAGTGAACGACAGTCCTAAATCCAACCTTTTTTTGACCGACTCTTTGGATAGCATATAGTTCACAGTTAAATTTTTTCCTACGTCCCTGAGGAAGTCCAATACATTCATGCTCTTGTAAAAATCCAAATTATTAAGGAATACAGCTGGATTATCCTTACTCTCAAAATCCAAAAATTTTGCAGCTTGCTGACGCTGAAATTCTAAATTTCGATCTAAGTCCTCATAAGATTTGAGTTCACGCTCCTTATCCTTGCCTGAAGGATCTCCGACTCGACCTGTAGCTCCACCTAAGAGAAAGATGGGCTGGTGACCATGACGCTGAAACTGTGCGAGCAGCATGATCTGGACATAGTTGCCTATCGTCAGAGAGGGGGCCGTTGGATCAAAACCTATGTAGCCAGTGATGGAGCCTTCAGCTAATTTTTCAGCAAGACCCGGGGTGCAGTCGTGCAACATCCCACGCCACTCTAACTCTTCAATAAATGTCATGATCAACTATTTTCTCCAAAAGTAGAATTTTGCATCTTAAATATCAGAGATTGACTCTGTGATTTGTGAGCGGCATCGCTTAATGTGTGAACACGCCAGAATACGAGTTATCATAGGTCACAGACTGAGCTATATCTTCAAGCTGATTGAATCAAATACTCGGATATATTTTGAATCAGTTCATAATTTAAGTCAGTATATTGCCGCTTGTGAATATTGAGCATTTTATAGCTAATAGAATTGCCTTCTCTCAGGGCAAATCATTTACCAGGACGATCATCAGATTCACCATAGCCAGTGTTGCGTTGAGTATAGCCGTCATAATATTGACTTCGGCGGTTATTACTGGTTTTAAGAATGAAATAACCGAAAAGATCTTTGGTTTCTGGGGGCACATTGATGTCACGCACAATACCATACGTCGTAATTTTGAGGCGGTGCCATTTGATCAGCATGCAGCATTTGTCGATTCTATCAGAGCCATAGAGCAGGTGACTATAGAACGGTATAATGAGGATGCGACAGGTCTACCAGAACTGACAACCGCAGAGACGGGCATTAAACATGTGCAAGCCATCTGTCTCTCGCCAGGCATCATCAAGACAAAGACGGACTTTGAAAGCATTATCGTCAAAGGCATTGGGAGAGATTTTGATTGGTCTAATCTGGAGTCCTTTATTTTAGATGGCAGGCGCATCGAATTTGCCGAATCAGGAGCATCAGATGATATATTAATCTCTGAAGTCACTGCAAGACGTCTATCACTTGAAGTGGGACAAAGCATTATAGTTACTCTCTTCAAAAACAGAGATCAAATACAGCGCAAATTTACTATTTCTGGCATTTATAAAACAGGGCTGGAAGAATACGATAAGCGCTTTGCGCTAGCAGATATGAGAGAGATTCAGAACGTATTCGGATGGGAGGATAATCAGGTGATGGGGCTCGAAGTCTTTGTGGACGACATTGATGACTTGGAGCTGATGAACGAATATGTGAATCACTACATACTGCCCCATTACATGTACTCAGAGACAGTAAGACGCAAGTTCCCATGGATATTTGGCTGGTTAGATTTACAAAATATCAATGAATATGTCATACTCATTCTGATGACTGTGGTGACCATTATCAATATGATCACGGGGCTGTTGATATTAATTTTGGAGCGCACTCAGATGATAGGTGTACTGAAAGCCATAGGATGCTCTAACTGGAGTATTCGCAAAATTTTCCTGTACCAGGCCATTAAGATTATTAAGTGGGGTCTTATCATAGGCAATGCAGCTGGGCTCATCATTTGCTTCATTCAGGCCAAATTTAAGATCATCAAGCTCAATGAGGATAACTATTACCTTTCATCAGCACCCATAGAAGTAGATCCCTTGAGGATTATACTGCTCAATATGGCGGTCGTGCTTATTATATTGCTCTTCTTAGTCATTCCTACCTATTTAATAAGTCGAATTTCACCAGTCAAGGTTCTGCATTTTAAATAGCTTCTATGTTAATACATCGGAGTCGCTATTATTCTAATAGTTTGGGCAGACGTCTAAAGCGCATTACAAGGCATCTGCTATTCAGTGATCTCGGTGTGCGTCAGTCAGGCAGCAAACGTGTACTGCTATGGCTGCCTGGACTCGTACTATTACTTTTGGACTTGATAGCTCTGCCAGAGATATATGACTATCTTTCTAATATCCTGAAGTCAAGCTCTCGATACCTCAATACTCACGAAATACAAATAGCAAAGTCAGTCTACGGAGACGCTCTCGCCTATGAATACCTGCGGATAGATGAGAAAGCCCTCATAGGACCGAAGCAGGGTCATTTCGCATATGTGAGCTATTTTACTATTAATTGCTATGGCTCTTTGTCTCGGCATACTTTTATTCATGAGTTGATGCATATTTGGCAGTATCAGGAGTACGGATCCTTATATATTTTACATGCACTGTGGGCACAGCGGACAAAAGAAAGCTATAACTATGGAGGTCTGGACCGTCTAAGAGAGATAAAGAGGATGGGAGGTCAGCTGTCTGAATTCAATTTCGAACAGCAGGCGGATATTATAGAAGACTACTATCTAATCAAACATGGGTATCGACCTCAGTGGGGTAGTGCTGGACCCGAAGATCTGCTATATTATGAATACTACCTAAGGCAGGTGAAGGTATAAGGCAATATTTCCACTGTGTCCTGAGTGGACAAGATTTTCAGCAGAAGCAATCAGGGACGCACCGCTTAATCAAGAAAGGAATATGGACAATATATACTTTAGATCCAAAATCCAACCACAGTGAGACATGATATAAATTTGAGATACGCAACGCTCTGAGTTCAAAGCAGTGGTAGATACGTGACGGAACAGCTGCACAAGTTTTGTAGAAGCAGATTAAGTGCGACACATGGCCTTAGTGGTAATGATAAATCGGCTAATGTAGACGTGTACAGCTTGCTTTCCCTTAAAGTTTGGGTTCGATAAATATAGTTACTATGTTTGCAGCACATTAAATATTTTGATGTAAATTTTTTCTCATGGAGTCTGAGCCCGGCAGTTATGATCCAATACTATGCGCAGCAAAATTCCCAATTGGAGGAGATCCAGACGTTACAGCCATTCTGCTGGATTAACATCCAGCCGCCGTTTAATCACGCAGAGTTAGAACACTTAGCCAAACACCTTCACTTTCCATTAGATTTTCTCACTGATTCACTTGATATAGACGAGCGCTCCCGTTATGAGCGTGAGGAAAAGATTAAGCTCATCGTAGTGAATACACCCGTCATAAATGAGTCGGGTACTGACAGCGAAGCAATTTACATCACTGCACCGATTGGGATTATCTTAACTGATGAGAATATTATAACTATCACCGCGGTGGACAATCCAATCATTCATAAGTTTTTAGAGGGTCGGGTAAAACATTTTAATAGTAGTGACCATAAGATGTTTGTACTTCAGCTGTTCGAGCAGACCGTATTCCGATTCTTGGAGTGCTTGAAGAAGCTTAATCTCAAGCGTAACCTGATAGAACAAGAGCTTTATACGAGTAGTAGAAACAAAGAGTTGCAAGAGCTGCTCCGGATAGAAAAGAGTCTGGTATACTTCGTGAACTCTCTTAGCTCTAATGAGCTACTGAAGATGAAGATGAAGCGAACAGACCTCTTGACGATCAGAGGTATGGAGGCACACGAAGATCTCTTCGAAGATATCATCATCGACAACAGTCAGGCACTGGAGATGTCTAATGTATACACTAATATATTGAGCGGAACTATGGAGGCATACGCATCTATCGTATCTAATAATCTAAACAGTGTCATTCAGCGTCTTACCATCATCACCATAGTCCTGATGGCCCCCACACTAATCGCCAGTCTATTTGGAATGAATGTTCCACTGCCAGGAAAGGACAGTCCAGCCATGTTCTATGGGGTTATTTTAATCTCTATTTTATTTGGTGTATTGATCATTTGGAGCTTAAAGAGGAGAAAAATTTTATAGTGTATTTAGCTTTGGGTGAGCAAATATATGAGCATCAAATTTTAAGCAATTTCCATTCAAAACACATATTATACTGATTTTTAATATGTTACACTTATTACTAACAGTTTGTTGAAAACTTAATAAGAGCTCAAATCCTCATATTAGCTTTATTTTCCATTTATTTGTATTCTCTAAGAGAGCAATCAGCCTTCAGCCCAAAAGCTACACTTGAGATACAAAATGTTGATTATAAGTAATTAACACATTTGAATTGAAAATATATATAAAAAATCATAATGAGTCTTACCAGCAAGATTTATTATTTTGATATATTAGAGATTCTTTAAATATGAATAATCTTTTTGACCCATTTAACTTAACAGACCATTTGCATGAGCAATAATACTAGAGTTGCAGAACCATTACTTGAAGAAAACCCGAATCGATTTGTTTTATTCCCCATCAAGCACGATGACATCTGGAATTTTTACAAGAAATGTGAAGCAAGTTTCTGGACTGCTGAGGAGATCGATTTACACCAAGATCTTACTGATTGGGATAGTAAGCTGAATGATGATGAGAGACACTTCGTTAAGCATGTCTTAGCATTCTTCGCAGCCAGTGATGGCATTGTGAATGAAAACTTAGCTGAGAATATGGTCAATGAAGTACAGTACACAGAGGCCAAATTCTTCTATGGCTTCCAAATCATGATGGAGAACATTCATTCTGAGACCTATTCACTTCTCATAGACACTTATATTAAAGATACGCAGGATAAAAATTACTTATTTAATGCGATCGAAAATATGCCGTGTGTTAAGAAGAAGGCAGATTGGGCATTTGAATGGATCGATAATGGATCTTTCGCCGAGCGGCTGATAGCATTCGCTGCTGTCGAAGGGATTTTCTTTTCAGGTTCATTTTGCTCTATCTTCTGGCTGAAGAAGCGTGGCCTTATGCCAGGTCTTTCTTTCTCTAATGAGTTAATCTCAAGGGATGAAGGGATGCATTGCGATTTTGCCTGTTTGCTTTACAATAATCATATTCAGAATAAACTTCCAAAAGAAAAAATAGAGCGTCTGATCACAGATGCAGTTAATATTGAAAAAGAATTTGTCTCAGATGCCCTTCCCGTGAATCTCATCGGAATGAATTCTGATATGATGTGCCAGTATATTGAATTCGTTGCTGATAGGCTATTAGCTCAGCTAGGTAATGATAAAGTATACCATGCTGAAAATCCATTTCCGTGGATGGAGCTAATCTCACTTCAAGGCAAAACTAACTTTTTCGAAAAGCGGGTTGGAGACTATCAAAAAGCCGGCGTGATGGCTGATAAGTCTAAGCAGATATTCACATTAGACGAGGAGTTTTAAGAACACTACACCCAAGTCTAACACGCAGCCAACCTAAGGATCTCAAATATGTAGTCGGTAAGGTCTCATTATATAAGACTATTTAGATTCTATTGCTTAAATATTTAAACGCAGGTTCAAATGAAAGTACTCAAAAGAAGTGGTAAGCTAGAAGATGTCAGCTTCGACAAGATCACAGCGCGAATCAAAAAGTTATGCTATGAGTTGGATCCCAATTTTGTAGATTCAATAGAGATATCCAGAAAAGTGATCCAAGGGCTTTATGACGGCGTGAAGACCACAGACCTTGATAATCTTGCTGCCGAGACCGCAGCATCTCTCTCAACTAATCACCCTGACTTTGCCAGGCTCGCCGCCAGAATAGCCATATCTAATCTTCATAAAAATACTGATAAGTCCTTTACTAAAACAATGAAGGCGCTTTACAACTACATAGACCCAAAAACCGATGAAAAAGCGGGTCTTATCAGTGACGAAACGATGGCCATTGTCCGTAAAAATGGGGACAAAATAGACTCTGCCATCATCTATGACAGAGACTATAACTTTGACTATTTTGGCTTCAAAACATTAGAAAGGTCCTATCTCCTTCGCATGAATGGTGAGGTGGTAGAGAGGCCGCAGCACCTCCTTATGAGAGCTGCTATTGGCATTCACGGTGAAGACTTAGAAGCAGCCTTCGTGACTTATAATTATATGTCAGAGAAATGGTTTATCCATGCTACACCTACCTTATTTAATGCAGGCACACCTAAGCCACAATTGTCATCTTGCTTTCTGCTGACTATGACTGACGACAGCATATCAGGGATCTTCGAGACACTTTCTCGATGCGCTAAGATTTCCCAATCTGCTGGAGGTATCGGCTTAAGTATACACAATGTAAGAGCGCAGGGTAGCTATATCAAAGGCACAGGAGGTACCTCTAATGGTGTGGTCCCAATGCTTAGAGTCTTCAATGATACTGCTCGATATGTAGATCAAGGCGGAGGAAAGCGTAAGGGCGCATTTGCTATCTATTTGGAGCCTTGGCATGCTGACATCTTTGATTTCTTAGATCTCAAGAAGAATCATGGAAAGGAGGAAATGAGAGCTCGGGATTTATTTTACGCTATGTGGATTTCTGACTTATTCATGGAGAGAGTGAAGGAAGACGGCGAATGGTCGCTCTTCTGCCCAAATGAAGCTAAAGGGCTTTGTGATGCCTATGGTGAGGAGTTTAAGTCGCTGTTTAGATCTTATGAAGCAAAGGGTATGGCGCGAAAGACAGTCAAAGCCCAAGACCTTTGGTTTGCTATCTTAGAATCTCAGATCGAGACCGGCACACCGTACATACTCTATAAAGATGCGTGTAACGAAAAATCAAATCAAAAAAATCTAGGGACCATCAGATCCAGTAACCTGTGTACTGAGATACTAGAATATACCTCTCCAGACGAAGTAGCAGTGTGCAATCTGGCCTCAATAGCATTATCAAAGTTCGTAGACGATGAAACTTTTGATTATGACAAGCTTTACGAAGTATCTCGGGTGGTCACCCGTAACCTGAATAAGGTCATCGATATCAATTACTACCCAGTCAAAGAAGCAGAGAATTCCAACATGAGGCACCGACCAATTGGTATTGGCGTGCAAGGCCTGGCGGACGCTTTCATAAAGATGAGATTTCCATTTGACAGTCCTGAGGCAAAGCAAATGAATAAAGACATCTTCGAGACGATATATTTTGCCGCTGCAACTGAGTCAGCCGCTCTGGCGGAGAAAGAAGGTGCTTACCAAACGTTCAAAGGCTCACCTGCCAGCCAAGGAATACTGCAATTCGATATGTGGGGCGTAGCACCGTCTGACCGATGGGACTGGGATAGCCTGAAAAGGAAGATCATGGATACAGGACTGAGAAACAGCCTGCTGCTGGCACCAATGCCTACGGCTTCCACATCTCAGATATTAGGTAATAATGAGTGCTTTGAGCCTTATACCTCCAATATTTACTCACGTCGAACATTGTCGGGCGAGTACGTCATCATGAATAAACACCTCCTAAAGGATTTGGTTAAACTTGACTTATGGGATGACGATATGAAGCAACAGCTGATGGCGTCCAATGGGTCTGTGCAAGACATACCATCTATTCCAGAGGACCTCAAGAAGTTATACAAGACAGTGTGGGAGATCAGTCAAAAGGTCATTATTGATATGGCTGCTGATCGAGGCGCGTTCATTTGTCAGAGCCAAAGCTTAAACCTATTTGTAGAGAACCCGAACTTCGGCAAGTTATCATCTATGCACTTTTATGGATGGCAGAAAGGCTTGAAGACAGGTATGTACTATCTAAGGTCAAAAGCAGCAGTAGATCCAATCAAATTTACACTTAGCCAGAAGCACCAAAATAAATTAGGCGCAGAAGAGTCAGAGGCAGTACCAGTTAAGCAGGAGGCTGAAGTCTGTACGATGGATGACGGCTGTCTGATGTGTGGCAGCTAGCCAGTGAGACAAATAGGTAAAGGAAATTAGAAAAAGGAGGTCAATGTCAATTGATCTCCTTTCTTTCATCAGGCATATTCAGAAGTAAATATAGTTATGACGTAGATGTAATTTCTGCGTAGCTTTTTACGAGTACTTAGACAAGTAGTATAGAAGGCTTCGGTTGATGATATTTTTGATGAAATCATGATTCCTGAATTTTTCAGTGCCCCGTCTTTCTTAGAAAATTAAGTATCTCAATGCAAATACCTGTGGCGTATTTTCGTCTGACTTATCCGTGCGCCTGAGGCGATAGTAAATCACATATATTGATTCAATTTGACTGCTAAATCGCTGCTCTTAGGAAAAGTCAAATTCAAAATATCGAGCAAAATTTACACTTTAAGCTAGATACACACCTTTATGACAGCCTAATCTCAACTCATCTGAGTCGCAAAGTCTAAAATCGTCTTCTCAATAATATCACAGCAGGTATGAAGTTCGTCTTCTGTCATCACTAAAGGCGGAGCAAAGCGTATGATATTTCCATGAGTTGGCTTAGCTAATAGCCCATTATCTCTTAGACTCATACAAATGTCCCAAGCTGTGCTGCTCTCTTCTTTATCATTTATAACGATCGCATTTAAGAGTCCCTTACCTCTCACTAATATGACAAGTTCTGACTTATCGACTAAGGTTTGCATTCGACTTCTGAATATCTTCCCCAACTTGAAAGCATTAGCTTGAAGCCCTTCATCTTCAATAACTTGTAGCGCTGCTATGGCGACAGCGCAGGCTAATGGATTCCCGCCAAAGGTAGATCCATGTTCACCAGGCTTCATAGTCATCATTATTTCATCATTAGCTAATACGGCTGAGACCGGTAGTACTCCACCAGATAAAGCTTTGCCTAAAATTAAAATATCAGCTTTTACTTCAGGTTTATTTTCGCAGGTAGCATCACAGTTACAGTTACCGCAGGTAGCCAGCAGCTTCCCCGTTCTCGCGATACCGGTTTGAACCTCGTCAGCAATGAAGAGGACATTATGCTCTTTACATAGCTTTGCCGCATCAACCAGGTAATTTTCATCTGGGACAAACACACCGGCCTCGCC
>ENA-ORXC01000813-ORXC01000813.1-marine-metagenome-genome-assembly--contig:-NODE-813-length-20278-cov-64.312113_pt1 | contig 20278 bp, 13 predicted proteins | sample MGYA00237865_ERZ511478 | MGnify/ENA metagenome assembly ERZ511478 | reverse complement strand
GTTGTGGTAGTCGACGATGAAAAACCAATTGCTGATATTTTAGAATTTAATCTTAAAAAAGAAGGATACGATGTATTCTGCGCGTACGATGGTAACGACGCTGTAGATTTAATATATGAGGAAGAACCAGACATCGTATTATTAGACATTATGTTACCTGGTAGAGACGGCATGGAAGTATGCCGTGAAGTACGTAAAAAATTCGAAATGCCTATCATCATGTTAACTGCGAAAGATTCTGAAATTGATAAAGTTTTAGGATTAGAATTAGGTGCAGATGACTATGTGACGAAACCATTTAGTACACGCGAATTAATTGCACGTGTAAAAGCAAACTTACGTCGTCATTATTCTCAACCAGCGCAAGAAGTCAATGACGCAACAAATGAAATTTCTATTAAAGATATCGTCATTTATCCAGATGCGTATTCAATTAAAAAACGTGGTGATGACATCGAGTTAACACACCGTGAATTTGAGTTGTTCCATTATCTTTCTAAACATATGGGCCAAGTAATGACACGTGAACATTTATTACAAACTGTGTGGGGTTATGATTACTTTGGAGATGTACGTACTGTAGACGTAACGATTCGCCGTTTACGTGAAAAAATCGAAGACGATCCATCACATCCAGAATATATTGTGACACGTAGAGGCGTTGGATATTTCCTCCAACAACATGATTAGAGGTTTAGTTGAATGAAGTGGCTAAAACAACTCCAATCCCTTCACACGAAACTGGTCATTGTCTATGTCTTACTGATTATTATTGGTATGCAAATTATTGGTCTATATTTTACTAATAGTTTGGAAAAGGAATTACTCGATAATTTTAAAAAGAACATTACACAATATGCAAAACAATTAGATGTAAGCATTGAAAAAGTATATAACGAAAAAGGTTCGGTCAACGCTCAAAAGGATATACAAAATCTTTTGAGCGAGTATGCCAACCGTCAAGAAATTGGTGAAATCCGCTTTATAGACAAAGACCAAATTATTATGGCAACAACCAAGCAGTCTAACCGCGATTTAATCAATCAAAAAGCTAACGATAGTTCTGTTCAAAAGGCATTATCACTTGGTCAAAGTAACAACCATATGGTGTTGAAAGACTATGGTAATGGTAAGGAACGGGTTTGGGTTTATAACATACCAGTTAAAGTTGATAAACAAACGATAGGTAATATTTACATAGAATCGAAAATCAATGATGTATATAACCAACTTAACAATATTAACCAAATCTTTATCGTAGGTACCGCTATTTCATTATTTATTACTGTGATACTCGGATTCTTCATTGCGCGAACCATTACCAAACCTATTACCGACATGCGTAACCAGACGGTCGAGATGTCTAAAGGTAACTATACGCAGCGTGTTAAGATTTATGGTAATGACGAAATCGGTGAACTCGCACTTGCATTCAATAATTTATCCAAGAGGGTACAAGAAGCACAAGCGAATACTGAAAGTGAGAAACGTCGTTTAGACTCTGTTATCACACATATGAGTGATGGTATCTTAGCGACAGATAGACGTGGAAGTGTCCGTATTGCTAACGATATGGCACTTAAAATGCTAGGCATGGCTAAAGAAGACCTTATCGGTTATTACATGCTAAGTGTATTGAATTTAGAAGAAGAATTTTCATTAGATGAAATTCAAGAAAATAATGACAGCTTCTTATTAGATATTAATGAAGAAGAAGGCATCATTGCGCGTGTAAACTTCAGTACGATTGTTCAAGAAACAGGCTTTGTGACAGGTTACATTGCCGTATTACATGATGTAACAGAACAACAACAAGTAGAACGTGAACGTCGTGAATTCGTAGCTAACGTATCACATGAATTACGTACACCATTAACTTCTATGAACAGTTATATTGAGGCACTTGAAGAAGGTGCTTGGAAAGATGATAACTTAGCACCACAATTCTTATCCGTGACACGCGAAGAAACAGAACGTATGATTAGACTTGTTAACGACTTACTTCAATTATCTAAAATGGATAATGAATCAGATCAAATTACCAAAGAAATCGTCGACTTTAATATGTTTATTAATAAGATTATTAACCGACATGAAATGGCTGCTAAAGATACAACATTTGTCCGTGAAATTCCACAACAAACGATTTTCGCTGAAATAGACCCTGATAAGATGACGCAAGTATTTGATAATGTCATTACTAATGCAATGAAGTATTCTCGTGGTGATAAACGCGTCGAGTTCCACGTGAAACAAAATGCACTTTACAATAGAATGACAATTCGTATTAAAGATAATGGTATCGGTATCCCTATTAATAAAGTAGATAAAATCTTCGATAGATTCTACCGTGTCGATAAAGCACGTACACGTAAAATGGGCGGTACAGGTCTTGGACTAGCCATCTCAAAAGAAATTGTTGAGGCACATAACGGTCGTATTTGGGCCAATAGTGTGGAAGGCCAAGGTACATCTATCTTCATAACACTACCATGCGAAATCATTGAAGACGGTGATTGGGATGAATAGTAAAGAGCACATCAAAACGATTATCCTCGTCTTACTCGTACTAATGAGTATCGTCTTAACCTATATGGTTTGGAATTTCTCGCCTGACTTATCTAATGCAGATAGTACGCCGGAGAATAAGAGAGACAACACTAAACCCATTAGTAAACCAGGAACGGCTAAAATGGATAGTACCATCACACCGTTTCAAATTATTCATTCTAATGGTGAGAAAACAGAAGGTATGCCCGCAACAGGACATGCTATTTCAAAAATAATTAGTCCTTTAAAAGATAAAGATATTGTTTCAGTACAACATTTAAAACGAAATCATAATTTAATTATTCCAGAACTGAGTGATAATTTTATCGTTCTTGATTTTACGTATGATCTACCGTTATCAACATATTTAAGCCAAGTTTTAGATATTGATGCTAAGACACCGCGTCATTTTAACTTTAATCGACTACTAATAGATCAAGACCACGAAGGACGCGTCGTATTATATGCAATTAGTAAAGATAGACATCAAGTCGTTAAAATGAAGACATCCGTTAAAGGTCAAGATGTTAATCAGTCATTAACTAGTCTGAAATCAGATATGGAGAAATATACTGAAATCATTACTAATAAAGAAACAATTGATAAAGCCACACACATTTTTGCACCTAAAAAGCCAAAAGATATTAAGACATATCGTATGGTATTCAATATTATTAACGTTGAAAAAATGAATTCCGTATTATTCAATGATTCAACGATTGTTCGTAGTGCTCAAAGTGGCGTGACAACTTACAACAATAATACAGGTGTAGCCAATTACAATGATAAGAGTGAGAAATACCATTATAGAAACTTATCAGAAGATGAGAAGAGTTCAACTAATATGGAAGATACTATTGGTGGTACATTCGAATTCCTCAATGGTCATGGAGGCTTCTTAGGCGAAGACTACCGTCTGTTTAGCACAGATAATATGAGTGGTGAATTAACATATCAACGCTTCTTAAATGGTTATCCTACGTTTAACAAACAAGATTTAAATGAGATTCAAGTTACTTGGGGTGAAAAAGGCGTCTTTGATTATCGACGCTCATTACTAAGAACGGATGTAATCTTGAATAGTGGTGATAAAAAATCACTTGAAAGTGCAGAATCTGTTCGTTCAGGACTTGCAAACAATAGTAATATCGACTTCGAGCGTGTGACTAACATCGCGGTAGGTTATGATATGGATGATCGACCTAACAACGATGATATCGAAGTACAACGCAATAGTGAGTTTACACCTCGTTGGTACGTCGAATATGACGGTAAGTGGTATGCGTATAAAGATGGGGGGCTAGAATAAATGAACTGGAAATTGACTAAGACCTTATTCATTTTCGTATTTATTCTTGTGAATATCTTCCTCGTCGTGATTTATATTGATAAAGTAAATAAATCACAAATTAATGAAGCGGAAAGTAATAATCGCGTAAACTTCCAACAAGAAGAAATTAAAGTCCCTGACGACGTCTTGAACAAAGATGTGAAAGATACGCATATGCAACAAATCACAGCAGAATCTAAAGATTTCTCAAGTTATGCCAAAGAACATTCAAGCTTGAGCGCATCGGAATCAGGAAAGTTACTTGATGGCGATATCGGTAGTACCGTTAACGTCAGTGATAAAAACCTTAAAGATATTAAGAATTACATGAAAGACAATGTTTATAAAGGTAAATATTATCAATTGAGTAAACTTGGTTCAGATACAATGACTTTTGAGCAAACCTATCAAGGTTATCCAATTATGAATAACAGTAGAGCTAGACTTAGCTTCAATATAGATAATGGCAAAGCAACAAGCTATAAACAGACAATGATGGACAACATTGAAGCGGCTAAAGGATCAAACAGTAGTAAAAACCAAGTCATAGGCCCGAGAAAGGCTATAGAAGCTTTATATTACAACCGTTACCTCAAACGTCATGATGAAGTGATAGACGCACGTTTAGGCTACTATTCAGTCGTTAAAGAAACAAACGTGCAACTACTACAACCTAACTGGGAAATCAAAGTCAAACACAACGGCAAAGACAGCACACAAACCTATTACGTCGAAGCCACAAGCACTAATCCAAAAGTAATAGACAAGTAGGAAGCAAGACTGAATATTAAACTGTCGACAACGTTTTTAACATTGTCGGCAGTTTTTTATGTATATTTTTAAGTTATGAATAAGATTGTGCTTTTTTGAAATATTAAATAGTGAAGATAAAAAATAAAATTATCATTATGCGAGTAGTTTAAAAAACGGAGTATTGGCAGATTAATATAAGAATTGGTATAGTATAATATAAGCTATTTTAAGAACGGGTGGAAGTGGGACAGAAATAACATTTTATTAAAATTGATTTCGTTGTTCCACCACGGCAAGGTTGACTAGAATTGAAAAACTTGATTTAAGTGAAAATCAATTCAGCCAATTACTGCCAATACAAAATGATAGCCTGAAACATTTGTTTATGTCTCCGGCTCAAAAAGTTAATTACTAACTAAAAGAATAATAGAAAAATGATACGGAAGGCACTCTTACGTCACTAAGAGGGATGAGTGCTTCAATTAGAAAGGATGAGCCGCTTGATACGCATGAGTGTATTAGCAAGTGGTAGTACTGGTAATGCCACATTTGTTGAAAATGAAAAAGGAAGTATCCTTGTCGATGTAGGCCTAACGGGTAAGAAGATGGAAGAACTCTTTGGCCAAATCGACCGAAATATTAAAGATTTAAACGGTATATTAGTGACTCATGAGCACATTGATCATATTAAAGGTCTAGGTGTCTTAGCACGTAAATATAACTTGCCTATATATGCGAATGAAAAGACATGGCAAGCAATTGAGAAGAAAGATAGTCGTATTCCAATGGATCAGAAATTTATTTTTAATCCGTATGAAACGCAATCAATTGCTGGGTTTGATATTGAGTCATTTAACGTCTCGCATGATGCAATAGATCCACAATTTTATATTTTCCATAATGATCATAAGAAATTTACGATTTTAACTGATACAGGTTATGTTTCAGATAGAATGAAAGGTATGATTCGTGGTAGTGATGCCTTTATCTTTGAGAGTAATCATGATGTGGATATGTTACGTATGTGTCGTTATCCTTGGAAGACGAAACAACGTATTTTAGGAGATATGGGACACGTATCTAATGAAGATGCAGGTTTAGCAATGACTGATGTGATTACCGGTAATACCAAACGTATATATCTATCACATTTATCTCAAGATAATAATATGAAAGATTTAGCGCGTATGAGTGTAGGACAAGTGTTAAACCAACATGATATAGATACTGAAAAAGAAGTATTGTTATGTGATACGGATAAAGCACAAGCGACACCTATTTATACTTTATAATGAAATTTTAGACGGGAGTGAGACAGAAAGTCTCGCTTTTTTTTAATGCTATTTCTGTGGAAAAGTGGTAGAAGTAAGTCTTAAAAGTCATATTTATAGGGGATAACTTGATAAAAATAATTAAGACTATCGGGAAGTTATCCACTGAATTGTTCATAGTTATCCAGAGTTGTGTACAATACACACAGAAATACCCACATTGTACACATACTTATCCACAAAATAACAGGTTGTTCCACAGTTTTTGTGTATAAATCATAAATATTTATAAAAAATGTGAGGATAAACTGATACAATAAGAGGGAATAGTGTGAACAAGTTGATAACTTGTGGATAACTCTAACAAGTACTTCTCGGAGGATATTATGAAAATTACAATTCTGTCAGTTGGAAAACTTAAAGAAAAATACTGGAAACAAGCAATCGCTGAATATGAAAAGCGATTAGGTGCATATACTAAAATTGAAATAATAGAAGTGCCAGATGAAAAAGCACCAGAAAATATGAGTGATAAAGAAATTGAACAAGTTAAAGAAAAAGAAGGCCAACGTCTATTAGCTAAAATCAAACCACAAGCAACTGTGATTACCTTAGAAATTGAAGGTAAAATGTTGTCATCAGAGGGCCTCGCTAAAGAACTCAACCAACGCATGACACAAGGCCAAAGCGACTTTGTATTTGTGATAGGCGGATCCAACGGCCTACATCAAGACGTCTTACAACGCAGCAATTACGCCCTATCATTCAGCAAGATGACCTTCCCACACCAAATGATGCGCGTCGTGTTGATAGAACAAGTATATCGAGCATTTAAGATAATGCGGGGCGAAGCATATCATAAGTGATAGAAATTTAGTATCTTCATAACGAGATTTGATTTTAGCTTAACGTATAATTTTATATATATAACTAATATATTTAAAAAATTAAATGAAATAAGGTCCAAATTCATGGAGAATATTTCTTTTGAAATAAGTCATATTAATTGAAATAATTATGGGTGGAGAACACATTATCATATATATTATAAATGAAGAGGGCATTAAGGAAAAATTGGAAGAATATTAATTATAGATCCTCAAAAAGCAAATGAAAATTATTGGAATGATTATACATTAAATATTCCAAAATCTTTTAAGAAATCAATTGTTAATAATGATTTGAATGAATATATGATAGGAGTTATAGAAAGGTATGAAGACACTGATACTATATTAGAGGATTTTTCTGAACATCAAGCCTTGACGCTAGGAAGAAGTATATGAAATAAGATATGGATTATTTACATAATAAACAAGAATTAATAAATAAATATAAGGATTAAATCGATAATGTTTTTATTTAATTTAAATATTAAATAAAATGTAAATATTTAGTTTTTTGAATCAAGTGAATATTTTATATAAATAAAAAATATTCAGAATGGAATGTGTTGAAATGAAATCGATTTCTTTTTAAAACTTATTTACCAATATTAATTGTTCTCATGATTATTTTTAATTAAAACTTGAGTATTGTAAATGTTTTAATATAATAAATAGCAAATCATATGAATAGAGGTAGTTATTTAATGAGCTTATCAGCTGTAATTCAAGAAATAGGTAATACATATATTGAGGAAAAAGAAACAGGCGAATTTAAAGGGGCACCGGTTGGTAATTTAGTAAAGCATAAAATGGTTGAAGAATTAAGAAATATTGAAGAATTAAAAGAATTTAAAATTAAAGGTAGTATTGGAAATGGCCGATTTGCTGACATTCCATGGGTTGCTATAATGGATACAAACATAACTGAAACTACTACTAAAGGCATAGATGTTGTTTTCTTATTTAGTAGTGACGGAGAAAATGTATATCTGACTTTAAATCAGGGTGCTACTTACTTCAATGAGAAAAAATTTAAAAAAAGTGACATAGTAAAAATATCAAATTTGATATATAAAATGCTAGATTCTCCTGAAAGTAAACCTATTGATATTGATTTGAAATCTGAAACAAGTTTAGGTAAAAGTTATGAAACTACTACTATTAGTGGATTTAAATACGAAATAAACAATATGCCAGACTCATCAAAAATAAAACAAGATTTAATTAAACTATTGAATGATTATAAGTTAATCAAAGCTATATTTGAGGATAATAATAATGATGTTGGTCAATTTTACAATTATATATTAAATTCAGAAAACAAAACAAAAAAATACCAATCATTCAAAATATTATTCCAAAAATTTGTAGAACAAAGTCAAAATAATATTATAAATAAGAATAAAAGTAATGTAATACAAAAAGAAGGACTTGAAGATTTAGAAATTAGGAAAGTTAGAGATTTTAACATTATTAAAATAGAAGACATTAATTTTCATATTCATTTATTTAATAATGGCCAATACGGTAGAAAAAATGGAAATGGAAGTGGAAAAATTCCATATATATGCTATCAGTTTTCTAATGGGAGATGGGCAACTATACGAACGACATTTGAAAACTATAAAATGTCTACTGTAAGAATAACTTTATGGGATGAAATTAACCAAATTGAACTAGAAACAGATAAAAGTTATGATGTTGAAAATTTTGATTTGTTTTCTGATAATCCTCCTAATGAATATTTTAAACAGTTTTATGATGATTACATCATTTATATAAAAGAGGTTAAGTCGATGGTAGAAAATAAAATCGTAAATGAAATGACTGAAAAATTACTAAAATCAAAAAATATTATATTAAGAGGAGCACCTGGTACAGGTAAAAGTTATTTAGCTAAACAAATAGCTTCTAAAATTATTGGAGAATCTACTGAAGAAATAGAATCCTCAGAGCAATTTGAGTTCGTACAGTTCCATCCAAATTATGATTATACGGATTTTGTCGAAGGTATCAGACCTATTATAAATAATGGAGATATGGGTTTTAAATTGAAATCTGGAGTATTTAAGACATTTTGTGATAATGCAAGAAAAGCTCAAATTAACTATGATGTTATTGAAGACGGAGAAAAATATGAAAATTACATTGAAAATGAAAATAAAATTAAGAAATACGTTTTTGTAATTGATGAGATAAATAGGGGAGAAATTTCTAAGATTTTTGGAGAATTGTTCTTTTCTATAGATCCTAGTTATAGAGGAATAAGTGGGGCAGTAAAAACACAATATTCTAACATGGAATCGGGGAGTGAAAGATTTTTTATTCCTGATAATGTATTTATCATAGGGACTATGAATGATATTGACCGTTCAGTAGACACATTTGACTTTGCAATGAGACGTAGATTTAGATTCATTGAAATTAAGGCAAATGAAAATGTTGAGATGTTAGAGATTTTAGAAGATAAAAAAGAGGAAGCTATTACTAGGATGGTTAGTCTTAACAATGTGATTTCTCAAGTGGAGGGATTAGATAGTAATTATCATATCGGTGCGGCTTACTTTTTAAAATTAAAATATTTAAACTATGAAGAACTATGGGAAGATTACTTGGAACCACTTCTAGCTGATTATATTACAGGAATGTTTAACGAAGAAGAAATTATGGAGTCATTCAAAATGGCTTATCATAATCCACAATTAGAAATAGGTTTAAAAGATGAAAGTGATTAAAATTAAAGATAATTCTTCTCTAGCATCAGAAGAGTTTCGTGAAATTCCAAATATAATATCTTCAATATTAGACAAAACTATGTCAGAACTTGAAGAAGCTGGGATATTTGTATTTCCTAATAGTTTAAAAGAGCAAGATAGTATAAGTGAGGGACAAATTATTCTTAATAAAGTAGGTCAAGATTATCAATCTAGTAATATTATGGGATTTTTAGGTTGTGAACATGAAAATTTAATTATTGAGTCACGATTTTCAGAAGAACAAAATGATTATTTTTTTCAATATTTAATAGAAAATGTTTTGAAAATACCATATGTAATTGACCTAAATACAATAATTGATCAAGACAATAAAGTCATTGACCTATTTATTTATATTTTCCCTTACTTTTTAAAGAAAGCTTTGCGTAAAGGGTTGTACAAAAAATATACAAGAAATGAATATAATAATCAAAATGTAAAAGGAACTGTGGACATTCAAAGACACATTAGAATTAATACGCCCTTCATAGGTAAAATTGCATATTCTCAAAGAGAATTTTCATACGATAATTATATTCTTCAATTAATTAGACATACAATAGAATTTATTAAAAAAAGAGATGCAGGAGCAGGTATTTTAAATAGCGTCAGAAATGAAGTGAAAGAAGTTCAAGAGGTTACTACAAGTTATAATATTCGTGATAGAAGAAAAGTAATAATGCTTAATAATAAGTGGCCTGTCCGACATGCTTATTATAAAGAATATAGAGAGTTACAAAAACTTTGTTTAACCATTTTGCAACAACAGAAACATTATATAGGGAGTGGCTCTGATAAAATTTATGGTATTTTATTTGACGGTGCGTGGTTGTGGGAAGAGTACATTGCTACATTAATCAGTACAGATTTCTATCATCCCAAAAACAAAAATGGTGATGGTGCTCAAAGATTATTCAGTAAAGAATCTGGGAAAAAAGTAGGTTTGATTTATCCAGATTTTATTGGGCATAATGATAAAAATAGAGTTATTGGAGATGCCAAATATAAACCTATACAAAATATAGGAAATAAAGACTATTTACAGCTTTTGGCATATATGTTTAGGTTTAATGCTAAAAGCGGTTATTATTTCTTTCCCAGCCATAAAGGAAATAGTCATGAAGTATTATATCTAAATCAAGGTCTGACTTATGAAAAAAACGTACAAATGCATAAAGATATAAAAATTGCAAAGTTTGGACTCACTATCCCTAAAGATGCGGTAGATTATAAAGATTTTTCCAGAAAAATGAAAAAAGTTGAAGAAGAATTTTTAGATAAATTAGTTTTTAATTAAAATAGAATAACTTAGCATTATACAAAGTGATATAGAAAACTACATCAATAGCTGATACGCAGAAGCGTATCAGATATTGATGCGGTTTTATCTATAATTTTAATGTAAAATAATAGATAGACAATAAATTAATACATATTTAGGAGATAAAAAATGAACCAAATTGACCAATGGAAACATAAATTTAACGCATTACCACGTTTACCTAGATCACAATCTAAATTTGGGTATGTAGATACAATAAAGACTATTTTTCATAAAATAATTACTAACACAGAACTAGAAACTGTTGTAAAAATTGAAGGTAGCGAAACAGAACATACATTAAAACATTACATAGAAATACTATTAAGATATCAATTTATAAAAAAAGATAATGAAAATAAGTATTACCTCACAGAGAGTTTAATAAATTTTGAAGAAGAAAGTATTAGAGAAAATTTAGCTGAATTTTTGCAATTACATGTGAAATATATATCTGAGTTATTGTTTTTTATAAAAGAACCTAAAACTACTAAAGAAGTCTTAAACTATGCAAATGAAAATTATAATATGTCTTGGAAACAAAACGGACAGATTCATGAGCGACTAGCGTGGTTAAATGATTTAGGTTTAATTAATTCAATGAGTTATAAAAAGTTATATGTTATTAACCAAGAGGGAAGAAATTTTATAGAAAAATATCCTCCTTTGAAATCTTTTAATATATCTGAATATGTTCAAGATATAACTGCAAAAGAAAAATTAATTAAATTACCAGAATGGATTGAGGAGTTAGGTTGGAACGTCAACAACATTGATAGAAAAGATGGATTAGGTTATATTCCAGGAGGTAGAGCAAAAGCAACTGAACTGATATTAAACATAATAGAATTTACTTTAAATGCTAAAGATACAGAGTCATTAAGTAATTATATTAATGATAAGTTCAAGTGCAAGGAATCATCTGTAAATAGTTTTTTAACATTTCTAACTAATTTAAAAATTATAGATAGAATTGGAGAAAAAGTTTACGAAACTTCAGATTATGGTATTAAACTTTTAAATTCTGACCATCCAGATTTATATCTATTATTTTTTATAAACAAAGAATATAAGTATATTTTTGAAATACTTTTCGTGTTAGAAGAGTCCCCTCAAGAGCCTAAAGAATTAATTGCTAGAGGTGTAACTGAGTTTAATATGAATTCTGAAAGACTTGATAGAATTAGAGAAAGAATAGCCCATTTAAAAAATGCTAAATTGATTTTGAATGATAAAGGTAAAAAGTTAAAATTATCAAATCGTGGTCAGTTATTATTATCAGTATTAAAAGGTAAAATGAGTATTAATAACTCTTCAAATAAAGGAGTTGGGTTATTAAAAAATAATGAAGGTAGTTATCAAAATTTATTAAAAGAAGTTCGCTTAGCTTCAACTAAATCTTCTAGTCCGCACGATTTCGAAAAATTATTAGAAAAAACATTTATTGAACTAGGTTTTAAAACTAAATTGTTAGCGCAATCAGGCACTACAGATATTTTATTAACTGCTAGAACAGTTCCAGATTATACGTATAAGGTAGCTATTGAGGCAAAGACAAATAAGGAAGGTATAATTACTGAAAACTTAGTGAATTTTGATGCGCTTAAAGAACATAAAAAGAAGCATGATGCAGATTTTATAGTAATAGTTGGCAAAAATTTTAATGGAAGATTGAAAAGATTTGCTGAAAACAATCAAGTTTTATTATTGGATATTGATAATCTTGAATTATTAGTGAAAAGGCATCAAGTATATCCTTTACAAGCAATTGAATATAAAAAATTATTTAATCAAGTAGGAGAAGTAGATATAAGCGTTTTGGATAGTACATATAATAGAATGCGTAGATATAATGTATTATTTAAATCGATTATAAAAACTTTAATAGAAAATAGTGATGACGAATTTACAAAAGGTATATTAACTATACGTGAAATTTATATGCTTATAAAAAGCATAGATGAGTTTAATGATGAAGATTTAACTAAAGAAGAAGTAGATAATATGTTAAATTTACTTTCAAATCCATTAATTGGGTGTGTAGGAAAGGAAAAAAATGGTTATTATGCGAAAGGATCTTTAGTTGACGCTCAATTAAAATTTGGGTTTTATTATTCTGCATCAATAAAATAAGACATTATTTATGATTTTATGCTTTTTAATCATTGGATACCTTATTTAATTTGAGATGTTTTTGTATAATTTTATCTAGTTGCTGCTATTCTATATCTAATATTTCTATATTTTCTTTTATTGATCTTATTATGATAGTTATTTTCTTTTTACTTTACAGTGTCGAAAGTTTCTATAAATCCGCAAAAATTAAACCAAGATTTATTTCACTCGTAAGTGTTAATGTAAATCTTGGTTTTTTGATTATAATTCAATTTTAGTTTCATAGTCTATAGATGTTTTAGGACCATTCCAAATTTGCACCGTTCCATCATCTTTAACTACGATAGTATTAGCTCCTGCACCGGATTTATTATTAGCGTTAATTGTCCATTCTTAACCATTGTATTCAGGTTCTTGAAATTTTAATAAATCTGCATTTCCCACTTTATTTATAGCTGCAATAGCATAATCAAAAACGTTATCTCTAGTTACCTTTTGTTGATTCTTTGCAGTTTCGTGGGTTGTAGTTTGCGTTTTTACTTGACTATTACTTGGACTTTCATTTGATTGATTCTCATTATTAGAGTTTTTACTAATACTTCGAGAGTTACTTCCATTATTTTCTTTTTGCTTAGCCTGTAATTTATTTTTTCTATTTCTACTTCTTGATATTTGTTGTAACAAAAAACAACAAGTGATAATATGCCAAAAATTATAAATATCGCAATTGTAGCTAGTGCTTTTTATTTTATTGTTTCTCCAGGTTCAGGAACTTCGCCACGAGCAGCTTTTTTGTACATTTCTTGTTGTTTTTTATATGATTCATCATAGTCATACGTATTATCTACATTATTTTTATTCTTAGTCCACTCTTCAACCATTCTATCTGAAGATGGCTGTAGTTTACCTTCATCAACTAATTTTTGAGCTTCTGGTGTTACTTCACTAGTTGAGATAAATCCATCTCCGTTTGTATCAAATCTAAGCACACCATTAGGATCATTTTTATCCGCACTTTTTTCTTGAACTCCTAGTTGTGCTTTTTCATTTGGTGCTGTAATTGTTTGATTATTAATCTGGTTTTGATTTTCATTTTCTGTAGTTTTGTTTTTATCGATTTTCTTATTCTTCTCATCCTCTAGCTTAGCTTCTTCTTTTTTAAGTTCTAAATCTTTGTAACTCCCATATGCAAATACAATAGCAACGCCCAATATTACAACTAATAAAATAACCCCTAAACTCGCGAAAACTTTCTTCACATAATCATCCCCATTCAATAATTAGTTTAAATTTATATTAATGTATTTTGCCACGCTTTTCTATATAAATTTTTAAAATATATAATCAAAAGACATGTTAATAAAAACAATTGTTTTGCTAGATAAATTTAGGTGTCATTTAATTTTTTTAGATTGAAAATTAGGAGGACACATACAGAATTAAGGCGTGATTTCAATATGATTAATTTGATGAAAACTCAAAAGTTATCATTACAGACTTTTTCGTCATAATAAATGTTCTGAAGTACATTTATATGACTTTGTTTGTTTCACATAGTATAATGGCTTAAATTATATGTAATAAGGGAGTATATGTATGAATAATAAAGAAATTTTCAATCATGCTATTGTATTAGGTGGCGGTGGTTCACTTGCTATCGGTTGGGAATTGGGTTATCTTTCAGCCCTTTCTGAGGATGGTATTAACATTCGACAAGCTGATGTAGTAATTGGAACTTCAGGTGGAGCACAAGCGGCTACTGGTATTACATCTCAAAAATCTTGGGAAGAAATATATAATGAACAGATTGCACCTAAATCTGATGAAACACCACCAAGTAGTAACATGTCGGATATATTTAGTAGATATAAAGAAATTCAAGAAACATCTGATACACCTAAAGAATGGATTGAAAATTATAGTGTTTATGCTTTAGAACATAATAAATTTGATGAATCAGTGCATATTAATCGTCTTAAAAATAGAATTAAGATGAATGAGTGGCCTGAAAATTTAATGATTACTGCTATTAATGTTGATAAGGCAGAAAGAGTAGCACTTACAACTAATTCAAATGTTGATATACATACAGCTATGGCTGCAAGTGGCTCATTACCAGGTGTTTGGCCTACAACTACTATTAACGGTGTTAAACACTTCGATGGTGGTTGTCATTCAATGGAAAATGCGGATCTAGCAAAAGGTGCTAAGAAAGTATTAATCTTAGCGACAAATCTTCCTGTTACGACACCGTATAAACTTAAAGATGCCATTCAAGAGTTAGAGCAAAGTGGTTCAGAAGTTATATTAATTACACCTAGTGATGAAGTACTTGCGAAGTTAAATGAATTAGGTGGCAATACGGTTGATCCATCGATCCGTCCGGACATGTTTGAACTTGGAACAATACAAGGTCATAGTGATGCAAATAGAATTAAAGAATTTTGGAAAAAGTAAGTAGTGAATAAATTGATGACAATATTCTTGGATATATGCAAACAAGCTAATAATAAAGCATATGAAATTTAAAAGGATGCAAATTGTAAAGATAGAATTAAAGATTTTACATTAAACTAGGTTCTGTTTAATTATTTTGATTTGTTATCTTGATTTAGCATCTTTATGGTGACGTTATTATCTTTGTATATATAGAATATTTTAATAGTAAAAATGAGCTTTTATAAATAAAATCCCCTGTTAACCATATAATCAGCAGGGGATTGTTTTATTTTGAAATTAATTATAATTCTTTGCGTTTTTCTCTTTGTGCTTCGAATTCATCTAGTAATTCGCGTGCTTCAGCGATGGATTGTGTGTTCATTAATTGATGACGTAGTTGACTCGCCCCTTTAATGCCACGTACGTAAATTTTAAAGAATCTACGTAAACTTTTGAATTGTCGGTCTTCATCTTTATCATATTTTTGGAATAATGATAGATGTAATCGTAATAGACCAAGTAGTTCTTCGCTAGTATGTTCACGTGGTTCTTTTTCAAAGGCAAATGGGTTGTGGAATATGCCTCTACCAATCATCACACCATCAATGCCATATTTTTCGGCAAGTTCAAGTCCAGTTTGTCTATCTGGAATATCGCCATTAATTGTTAATAAAGTATTTGGTGCTATCTCATCACGTAGTTGTTTAATCGCTTCAATTAATTCCCAATGCGCATCAACTTTACTCATTTCTTTACGTGTACGTAGATGGATCGATAAGTTCGCGATGTCTTGTTCGAAGACATGTTTTAACCAATCACGCCATTCATCTATTTCATAGAAACCAAGACGTGTTTTAACACTTACCGGTAGACCTCCCGCTTTCGTTGCTTGAATAATTTCAGCCGCCACTTCAGGTCTAAGAATAAGGCCAGATCCTTTACCTTTTTGAGCAACGTTTGCAACAGGACATCCCATATTTAAATCAATACCTTTAAATCCCATCTCCGCTAAACCAATACTCATTTCACGGAACTGTTCAGGTTGATCGCCCCAAATATGTGCTACCATAGGCTGTTCATCTTCACTAAAAGTTAAGCGACCACGCACACTGTGAATACCTTCAGGGTGACAAAAGCTTGCAGTATTAGTAAATTCAGTGAAAAACACATCAGGTCTCGCTGCTTCACTTACCACATGACGAAAGACAATATCCGTCACGTCCTCCATAGGTGCCAAAATAAAAAATGGCCGTGGCAATTCACTCCAAAAATTTTCCTTCATAATATATTTAAACCTTCTTCTTTATTAGTATCTCGCATTTTTACGCATAATGATATTACCACAAAGGGGGGAGATATACAAAGTGAAGTTGACTAATTGTAGAGTGTGAGAGGGGTGTATGATTTAATGATTGTACAAAAACCCCCTTCAAAATTGTTCGTTGTAGCAACTACTTTTATATACTATGAAAGATAGGCTCAGGTAAAACTGTGGATAATAATTTTGAAAGTCTATTAGTATATTTAATTTATTTGTTAAAATAGCGATAAGTATAAATTAAATATTTAAGGATGGGGTCATATGAAATATTTAGTTAAAGATACATTATCTTCATGGTTATTAATCGAATCTTTAAGTCCGGGAAAGGTAGATTATACGACAGAAGATACATTATCTGAAGAACATTTTAAGAATGGTAATAAGCAAACTCAGTTACAAACTTTCAATGAATATTTTGATATTTGGAATGAAGAACGTTTTGTTATATCAGATGAAAAGAGAAAAAGTGGGGAAATAATCTTTAAGTTCTATAGAAGCTGTTTTCGTTATAACGAAATTAATTTAAAGATTCAAGATATCTTTAATAGCCATTCTGAAATATATAACCCTAACTCAACACATTGTTATGGTTATACATTTAATACTGATGAGAATGGCTATGTTTTGATGGATAGTATACACATTCCAATGATTATGAGTGCTTTAAAGGAAATTGAAAAAGATAAAAATGCTGATATTGAAAAAAAGTTTGAGGATTCAGTAGAAAAATTTAAGCAAAAGGTAAATGAGATTTTAGCCGATGAACCTATCAATGAACGAAAACTTAATCAAATAGATAAAGTATATGATAAGTATTTTTCAGTTTTACATAGTGACAATAGTGGCTTGTTTCCTAATTATGTTGCAATTGAATTTATTGGAAAAGATGAATTACCAAAACCAGAATTTAACAGTTTCTTTATTACAGATATAGAAATGGCTAGAAAATCTCCTAATCAAACGTTAATTAAATATATAGAAGGCATAGATGAGCAACAACGGGTAGAAATTGATGAAAATAAAGAAGAAATTGAGAAATTTCTACATCCATCAAATCTTCCTGACGGACGTTGGCCTTCCCAAACTGAACATAGACTTTCACTAATGCAACAAGTTGCAGTTAATCAAATAACAAGTTGCAATCAACAAATTAATTCAGTTAATGGCCCTCCTGGAACTGGGAAGACTACACTATTAAAAGATATTTTTGCACATTTTGTAGTTGAACGTGGTAAAGAATTAGCTCAATTAAGCCACCCTAAACAAGCATTTAAACCAACTAAAATACATGAAACTGATGAGAAACCGGTATATTTACTTAAAGATTCGATTGCTCGATATAAAATGGTTGTTGCTTCAAGTAATAACGGAGCTGTTGAAAATATTTCTAAAGATTTACCTAAAATAGATGAAATAATTAGAAACCCAAAAGATTGTGCGTTTCCGGAGTATGAAACAGATTATGCAGAATTAATAGCAGAATTACAGGATTTTGCTAGTATAGCGAAAGATTTGATTGGTGAAGATGCGTGGGGATTATTCTCTGGTGTATTTGGAAAAAGTGAAAATATTAATGAAGTTTTAAATCACTTGTTAAAAAATGATCAAGATAATGTGGGACTTGCTAAGTTACTTCAAAATGAAAATAATCAATTAAGTAATGAAGATATCAAGAAAGAATGGAAATATCATAAGAAAGCATTTTTAGATGAATTAGAGAATGTGAAAAAATTAAAAGAGAAGTCTATTGAAGCATATAAGGTATACAAAAAATATGAAAAAGCTTTAACTGAAAATCAAAATTTAAATGTAAGAGAACAAAAATCAAGTGAAAAATTAGAGGAAATAGAAAATGAATTAGAGAAATATAAAGAAGAAATTAATCAGTTAAATAAACAAATGAACGATAAAGATAAACAGATTGATATAATAAATGAATATTTGCATACATCTGGACAACATAGCTTAATGAATAAGATAAAGTCAATGTTTAGTTCCGAAACTGATGAAAAGTACCAAAAATATTTAGAAGAGAAAAAGCAAATTTTAGAGCGAAAAATTGAATTTGAAAAAGATAAACAAGATAAAGAAAATGATATTGCTAACAAATCTAAAGAAAAGGATTATTTAAATAACGAATTAGCAAAAGTTTATAAACAACAAAAAAGTTATAATGAAGTTGTTCAAAGATATAATGAATTCTGTACTCAGACTAGTATTGATATGCCGACAAAAGATTTTTGGAATAATGGGAAAAAAATTTATGCTAAGAGACAGATGTCAAATTTATGGACAAGTGATGAATTACAGTATAGAAGAGCTATGCTTTTCGTAAGATCAATGATATTGCACAAGTTATTGTTGATTGCCAATTCTACGACCATATTTGCAAATTTAAATAACTTTAAAAATCGACGTAAATTAATAGATGCCAAGCCTGAAGTAGTATGTAACGCATGGAATGTAATACATTTAATATTCCCAATTGTTAGTACTACGTTCGCAAGTTTTAAGTCTATGTATCAAGGCATTCCAAAAGATTTTATTGATTACTTGTTTATTGATGAAGCAGGTCAAGCCGTTCCACAATCAGCGGTTGGAGCATTGTACCGTTCCAAAAACGTAGTGGCTGTTGGAGATCCAATACAAATCGAACCAGTAGTAACATTAGAAAGTCATCTTATTGATAACATTAGAAAAAGTTATAACATTCCAGAACGATTATTATCTAAAGTGTCTTCCGTTCAATCTGTAGCCGATTATGCTAATCAATACGGATTTTGGAAAGAAGATACTTCAGAAGAACAACAAAAAACATGGATAGGTATTCCTTTGTGGGTACATAGACGTTGTTTAAATCCAATGTTTACAATTGCAAATCAGATTGCTTATACTAACAAAATGGTATTACCAGAATACATGCAAAAGCCAGGTAAAGCAGGATGGTATCATGTTACTGGAAAAAGTATTAATAAACAATATGTAAAAGAGCAGGGTATTAAAGTAGTTGAATTACTAATTAATGACTGGAAAGAGGCGCTAAACAATAATGAAAATGAACCGAGTTCATTTGTAATATCGCCGTTTTCAGCTGTTCAACAACGAGTAAAAGCTTTAGCTAAGAAAGAATTACCTAAATGCTTAAATATAGAAAAAAGTAAAATTAATAAATGGATAGATAAGTCAATCGGAACTGTTCATACATTTCAAGGTAAAGAAGCACAGAAAGTATATTTTGTAGTAGGTACAGATAATACACAAGATGGGGCAGTAAATTGGTCATGCGAAAAACCTAATTTGCTTAACGTGGCGGTCACAAGAGCTAAAAAGGAATTCTACGTTATAGGAGACTTAAATAGAATCCACCTCAAACCATATTATGAAATTATATATAAAGAATTGAATGATATATATGAAGTTCACTAGTTATGCTAAAATGAATTGAATAATCTATTTACTATAAGTTAAATAGTGAAGGGTTCATTAAGGAGAAAAGATGAAGAAATTTACGCCTGAAAAGATAAGTGAACAGTTT
>ENA-ORXC01000812-ORXC01000812.1-marine-metagenome-genome-assembly--contig:-NODE-812-length-20301-cov-8.044452_pt1 | contig 20301 bp, 11 predicted proteins | sample MGYA00237865_ERZ511478 | MGnify/ENA metagenome assembly ERZ511478 | reverse complement strand
AATTTCCGTTCATTATGGATTACTCGTATTAATGCGGGTGCTCGTATGCACGGTATGTCTTATTCTCAGTTTATGGGGAAAGTAAAAGCAAATGGAATCGAGCTTAACCGTAAGGTGCTTGCAGACCTTGCTATGAACCACCCAGAGGCGTTTGAAGCAGTAATCAATAAAGTAAAGTAAGGCGCAAGCCTCATTTAATAATACATCTCACTTATTAAAAAGTCCTGCTCTTTGAGCAGGACTTTTTGTTTTTAAATCTGTTTTGTAATAGATGTTAATTATGCATGAGTTCGTCCATTTTCGCGAAAGCGCAATAGTACATGCATCCATAATGATAATATAAAAGCTCACAAAGGGCTACATAGCAAATAATATTATTATTTTTAAAGGCTTCACAGCATACAACTGAAGGCTATGCAAATCAAAAAATACTCGCTTCTTTTTTTATTTCTATGTTACTTTACATCCCTCAGTGCGCAGCTAGGTAGTACACATTACATACCTCCGTTACATACCAGAGTGGGGATATCAAATGCTACCGTCTATTTATCTACACCTAATGGTAATGTTACTACTCCGATTAATGTAACTATCTCAAGTGGAGATGGAGTTTTATTATCTACTCATCAAATTTGGAGTGGGTCTACGGCTTTTTATGAGGTAGATGTATTAAACAATTCTCCCATTTTAGTTGATAATATACAGCTCAACACTGCTATACAAGGAAAAGGCCTCATCATAGAAGCAGATGATCTTGTGTATGTAAGTCTTAGAACCTTTGTGACTAATCATGCTGGTTATTTGACAGCCAAAGGAAAGAATGCATTAGGCCAACGCTTTAGATTAGGAAGCGCCCGCCTGCTCGAAACAAATGAATCTCACAGTTTTTTTGCTAGCGTAATGGCTACTCAAGACAATACTACCATAACCTTTTCTGATTATGATAGTGTCAACATGGATTTTGAAAATGGTCTAAATCCCTCTACTGTTCTCAATGCAGGGGAAAGTTTTGTCGTATCTGGTTACAGTGGAAACATAGCAAATAGTGAAGGTTTTATAGGTGCGCTATTAGAATCTGATAAGCCCATTGTTGTAAATTGTGGAAACTTAAATGGCAATTTTTATCAGGGCCAATTTGCAAATCTGTTTTCAGATATGTTGATTGATCAGATTGTGGATGAAAGTTCTACAGGTTTTGAATATATGCTTATACGAGGAGGTGGTAATGACTCTTCTGAGGTACCACTCATTATAGCAAACCAAGATAATACAGATATCTATGTTAATGGAAATCTCATAGGTAATATAGCAAATGCAGGAGATTTTCTTCACTTAGAAAATCCTAATTACTATTTACCTAATACAAATGTACAGCATAGAAATATGTACGTAACAACTAATGATTCTTCAAAAACAATATATGTATATCAAATGCTTGCGGGTAGATCAGGGACTAATGATAATCCACTAGCTGGAAACGGAAATAATTTCCCCAGTGCGACGCCAGGAATGAATTTTATACCGCCTTTGAGTTGTTTTTTTCAAAACACTGTTGATTTAATTCCAGCTGTGCGGGAAATATACCCTGGTAATATTGAAAACTTTACAGGAGACATTTTAATTACTTCTAGAGTAGGAAATACAGTCACTGTAAATGGTAATACATTAGACATCTCTACCGCGCTAGCCAATCCTGGAACGCCAGACTGGGAAACATATTACGTGAGTGGTCTCAACGGAGATGCACAGATTATTGCAGATGGTCCTATTGCAGCAGGATTGTTTGGTAGCTTTCAGTCTGCAGGGTTTGCAGGTTATTATTCAGGATTCTCAGTAACTCCAGAAGATACTACTACTGACATTTGTTCTCAAGCAGGTCCTATTGATTTACTTGAACGTTTTAATGGTAACCCCCCATCTGGCGGAGTATGGACACCTCCATTAGATAGTGGTACAAATATTTTTGATCCAATAACAGATCCTGTTTCAAATCCTTCCCTTATTTATAATTACAGTGCTATTGGAGATTGCGACCCATTAGATATCGATATTGCAATTACTCTTATTGATAATCCATCACTAGACCCTATAAATGACATTGATGCTTGCGAGTCATACATTCTTACTGACCCTTCAACCCTTTCGGGAAATTTTCTCAACGACCCTCAATACTTCACAGGCCCACAATCAGATATGACTACCGCGCTCATAGACTGGACGATTCCTATAACAACAACTACAACAATCTTCATATATGACGAAAACCCTGGAGATCCTGATATTTGCCCACAAGAGTTTAGCTTTACAATTACCATAAGCGACCAAGCTGTTGCAAATCCGGTTCCCACAATAAGAATTTGTGATGATATTACAAATGATGGAATTGCAATATTTGATTTAGAGACTCTTACTGAAACAACTATTCTAGGCACACAAAACGAAACAAGCTTTAGCATCACTTGGCACACAACTGAACAGCAAGCTATAGATAACGTATTATCTTTTTCTAATCCTTCGGCTTTTGAGACTTCTAGTACAACAGTATATGCAAGAATTGAAAATAACTTTAGTAACTCGTGTTTTGACACAATCGCAATACCTCTATTTGTAGATGCTCAACCTACGGCTAATGCTGTTCCCACTCAAAATATTTGTGATGACCTATCTGGTGATGGAGTTGAGATTATTGACTTAACAGATTTATCTTCTATAGTACTCGGTAGCCAAGATGCTTCAGTATTCAATATTGACTACTACCCTACTAATGCCGATGCTACCAGTGGTACTAATATTATTGCTAACCCAACTGCTTTTAATGTAAATGGAACAGATACTATAACGGCTAGAATCTATAATTCAGATAATAACTTATGCGCTCAGTTTACAGATATTACTGTGAATATCATCCCTCAAGCTACTGCTGTACATCCAGGAGATTATATTGTCTGTGATAATTCTATTGATGGAAGTGACACCAACGGCTTTGTAAATTTTGATTTTCTTACTTTAAATTCAGTAATTCTTGATGGCCAAAACCCCTCCGTATTTAATGTAAGCTACCACGCTAACCTAAATGACGCAACATCAAATTCAAATCCCTTGCCGACTACATTTTACAATACAGATGCTGGCGGACAAAGTATAACTGCACGGATTTCAAATAATCAAAATGATTCCTGTTTTGCTATGACCACTTTTGATATTGTAGTAGCGCCACTTCCGGTAATCAACACACCAATATTACTTAGTCAATGTGATACGGATACAGATGGATTTGCTCTATTTAACTTAACCGAAGCTCAATCACTTTTAAGTCCTAATTGGCAAAATGAAACCTTTACTTACTTTGACTCTGGTAATAATCCCATATCATTCCCTACGAACTATACAAATCAAACTGTAAATAATGAGTCCATATTTGTAACTGTCAATACTTTAAATGGCTGTATCCGTCAGGGACAAATAAACCTTGAGGTTGACACCTCTGAGATACCTGATACGTTTCTATTAGAATATTTAGAATGCGACATGGACAGTAACGGAAAAGCAATTTTTGATTTTTCGGACGCTACGGCACAAGTCCTAGCGCTTTTTCCTATAGGGCAAATGCTTACAGTAAGTTATTATGAAACACAGCAAGAGGCAGAGACTGAAATTAATCCGCTTAATAATATCATAGATTCTTATAGTAATAACCTAAATCTCACTGATAATAGTAGTACTCAAAATATTTGGGTACGCGTAGACGGTGACACTGCAAATGACTGTCGCGGTCTAGGCATACATATACAACTCACCGTCACTCCCAATCCAACATTCTTACCTAGCATCAGTAATATTGAAACTTGTTCTCCTATAGCCAATGCTGCTACGTTTGATTTAACACAGAATATAACGGAGATCACTGGTGGAGATACAGATCTTGAAGTTACTTTTTATGAGAGTATTGCGGCGTATACAGCTACACCACCTGTGGCGATTGCAAGTCCTACTTCTTTTTCAAACAGTGGTAATCCTCAAACTATTTTTTATAGTTTAAGAAGTGCAAGCAGCACGTGTACCACCTTTAATACAGCGATGAATTTTGAGATTATTGTCAATCAGAATCCTGTGGCAATTACTCCATCAGAGCTTCAAGTGTGTGATGATGATGGCGTAGTAGATGGATTTACCACGGTAGATCTTTCTCAAAAAGATGCTGAAATCACCAATGGTTTTAATGCAAATTTTACGGTAACCTATCATTTGGATGCCGCTGGCGCTGCTACTGGCGATGCAAGCATCCCAGATAGTACGATGTTTACCACCACGAGCAATCCTCAGATTGTAGCAGTTCGTGTAACTGATAATACAACGGGTTGTTTTTCAACGACGAGCATGAGCATCCGTAGTTTTCCAGTGCCTGTGGCTGTCACTCCAGCCGACTATGAGGCTTGTGATGATGATAATGATGGGGTGTTTGACTTTTTTGTACTCTCTTCTAGAGATACTGAAATCACAGGTGGCGACACTAGTTTAAGTGTTGCCTACTACCTCACTCAGGCAGATGCAGAGAATGCGCCTGTAGGTCAAGAGCTCGATGCAGCAATGTATATCAATAACGACCCTTTTGAGCAAACAGTTTTTGCTCGTGTGTTTAATGCGATAGGTTGTTTTGATACGACACCACTTACTTTAAGAGTGCTTAACACCCCGATGCCTAATGAAAATGCAACTCCTTTTGCAGTGTGTGATGATAATAGCGACGGACTACAGATTTTTGATTTAAGCACGCAAGTGGTAAATATATTAGGAGGTCTAGACCCTGCTACTCACAGTGTGGTGTGGTTTTCTTCGCTCGCTTCCGCGGAAGCTGGAACGCCGGCTATTGCAAACCCTACCGCTTATACCAGTAATACAGCAACCATTTTTGCAGTGGTAACAGATACGGCGCAACCAACGACCACAACTACTTTTTGTAGTAATATAGCGCCACTTTCCCTTATTGTGAATCCGCTGCCTACACCAGTACAACCTGCCGAGTATGAGCTTTGTGATGATCTAGAGAGTGGTAGCGATACCGATGAGTTTGCGAGTTTTGATCTTCGCAGTCGTGACGATGAGATTACAGGCGGTAATGATGACTGGGCAGTGAGCTATCACCTTACCCAAGGCGATGCCGATGCAGGGACACCTGTTCTTCCAGATAGCTACCAAAACACCGTGATGGCTAACCAGACCATCTTTGCTAGAGTAGAGAATATGGTAACTAGCTGTTTTGAAACCACCACGCTCACCCTAGTAGTGAACCCATTACCATCACCTACCACTATTGTAGCGGTAGAAGAATGTGATACGATGGCAAATGATGGTGATATTGATAACGATGGAGATGCGGTGTTTGATCTTACGGGTCAAGTAACTACAGATATTATCAATGGAGAGACGTTTATGTCACTCACTTTTCACGAGACACTCGCTTCCGCGGAACTAGGAAGTCCATCGATAGCAACACCAGCGGCTTATGAGACCGTATCTAGAACAATATTTGTACGAGCAACCGATACAGATCCAGCCACTGCTACTCAGTGTTTTCGTATTATCGAACTAGCACTTACCGTACAACCAGCACCTGTGCTTCCTACAGTAATTCCGGATCTTACCTCTTGTGATGATAATACAGACGGACAAGCACTTTTTAATCTTACTCAAAACGATGCGATTGTTCTAGGAACACAAACTACTGCTGATGTTACTTTAACGTATCATGAAACCCTTGCCAGTGCAGAAGCGATGGTAGGAAGCGCTAGTGATATGCCAGTAGCTGATCCGCTGAACTATTTAGCAAGTGCACCAACCACGCCAATCTGGGTACGTCTAGAAAATACAACTACAGGATGTACGGTCGTTGGTACTTTTAATGTAAACATAGCGATGATTCCAGCAATCACACCTCCTGGTGTTTTTGAGCAGTGTGATAGTGCAGGAGCACTGGTAGGTAATGATACTGATGGGATTACAAGTTTTGATTTAACGAGCCTTGATACCTTAATCACTGGAGGAGATACCACCTTAAGTGTTAGCTATTATGAATCACAAGCAGCCTTAGATGCTGGTTTAGCAAGTGCTATTACCACTCCAACAGCCTATGTGAATAGTGGATTAAGTCCGCAGACCATTTTTATTTTAGTAACGAGCGATCAGGCAGGAATGTGTGGTGCTCAGACTACGGTAGATCTTCAGGTAAATCCATTACCAGTCATTGGAGAGCCATTACCAGCGGCAGTTGCTTGTGATGAGGATAATGACGGCTTTGGAGCTTTTGACTTGCAGCAGTACAATGATGACTTACTAGCGACAGTAACCAGCATAGACTTACGTTTTTATGAAACACTAGATAATGCAACGGCAGATACGGGAGCAGGCCAGATAGATATCACCCTTCCTTATAATAACATCTCAGGGATGACTTCGCTGTATGTAGTTGCACAAGATACAGACGCTACAACAGCTACAAGTTGTACGAAGATTTATGAGTTTGAACTTGTGGTATTTCCTATTCCTGAGCTTCCTGCAAGCCTTGATACCCTTACAGCATGTGATGATGATAATAACCTTATGGAAATTATTGACCTTACTCAGAATGAGGTTGCGATTATTGGAACACAAAATCCAACCAACCTTATCATTACCTATCACAACACAGCAGCAGCTGCTGAGATGGGAATCAATCCAATAGCAAATCCAACCAACTATACAGCAACACAGATAACACCACTAGAGATTATCTGGGTAAGATTACAAGTAAGTGATGGCTCTCCAAATATATGTACTGCCATCGGATCTTTTGAGATATCGGTAGAGACGCCACCTACGGCAAACCCGAATGGTGACGATCTAGATCTTATGATTTGTGATGATGATACCGATACCTTTACCGTATTTGACTTGAGCGTAAACCAGCTAAGTCTCACTGGTGGTGATCCGCTGCTTAGGGTGACGTATTATGAGAGTATTGCAGCATTAAATGCAGGAACTCCTATTGTAGATCCTTCGGCGTATACAAATATTTTAAATCCGCAAACCATCCAGGTGGTAGTATCAAGTCCAGCAGGATGTAGTGATGGAACTACCTTTAATATTGAAGTATTACCACTACCAACGCCAAATACCAATCCAGATCCGCTAGAAGTGTGTGACACCATTACTGATATTGATACGGACGGAGATGGAGTGATTGATGCAAATTCAGGTTCGGCAACAGATGGTTTTGAAGTCTTTGATTTAACAGCTGCTATCAACCAGATTGCTGGAGCAGAGCCAGTGACGGTAACGGTGTATACAGAACTCGCTTTCGCGGAAGCGAACCCAGATAACACCACGCTTGCCATTGCAGATGTGACCGCATTTATCAATACGGTAACTGGCAACCAGACATTATACGCACGAGTGGAACGCGATGTTCCAGGCGATAGCGATCTAGATAGCGACCAAAATTTATGTTTTGTAGTGGTTCCTTTTGAAGTAGTGGTAAACCCCCTACCGATCTTAACAACAGCTGGACCGGTACCTTATACCTTCTGTGAAGAATTTGATGGAGATGACTCGATGGGAAGTGTGGATTTAAACACCCTTGCAGATTTGGCAGGATTGCTAGCTGCGCCTCAGCTAACGAGTGATTTTATAATTACCTACCATGAACTAGCGGTGCAAGCCGCTGCAAATGCGGTAGCACTTAATTCGCCATATATAGTGCAGAACGGGCAAGAATTATTTGTACGTATAGAAAATGCGACCACGGGCTGTGTAAATTTCACCAGTATTATCTTTACGGTAGAGTCACGCCCAGAGGTATTTCCAGCAGATAATATCGTGCAATGTGCAGACGATTTTGGAGTAAATATCGCACCAGATCAGAGTGCGGCAACTTTTGATCTTACTCAGCAAAACGCTGTCATTACTGGCAACGTAGCTGCAATCTCGGTGAATTATTACACCAGCCTTGCAGATGCAACTGCGATGATCAATGCGATTGCTACCCCTAGTGCTTTTATAAACACTGATAACCCACAAGAGATTTTTGCAAGAGCAGTAAACACAGCTAGTGGCTGTGAGAGTAGCACGGTGGTAGATTTTGAGATATTTGTACAGCCACTACCATTTACCGATCTAACAAATGAAGGCGGGCAGATTTGTGTAGATGAGATTACAGGGGAGGCGCTGAACCCGTTTACCATTGATGGTACGGTGGAAAGCCCGCAGCTTGGGGTGACTTATAGTTATGCATGGACACGTGATGACGCGTTAGTATCGCTAGATCCAGAGGTGACCATTGATGCTGCAGGCACCTATCAAGTGATGATTACTGCCTCTTACGGAAATGGAACCGATACCGATATCGAGTGTGATTACATTGCAGAAGCAGTCTATAGCGCAGAGAGTGCTCCTGTTTTTGAAGCGATTGTGATAGAGCCTTCTTTTAACAGTAGCGGATTATATACCGTAGAAGTTATTAATATTACTGGTGCAGATGCTAGTTCTGAGTATGAGTTTGCGATAGATGATGGGCCTTTCCAGAGTAGTACTACTTTTACAGGAGTAACACCAGGGACACACACTGTTTTTGGAAGACTGGCCAGTGGTACCTGTAGTACCTCAGAGGTTGAGATAGGCATTATCGATTACCCACGATTCTTTACACCGAATGCAGATGGCTTCCACGACACCTGGAATATCATAGGACTTGGAGTGGCACCAAATTTAAATGCTAAGATTTTTATCTTTGATAGATATGGAAAACTCTTAAAACAAATAAGCCCCGTAGGTGCAGGATGGGACGGTACCTTTAATGGACAACCGATGCCATCAAACGACTACTGGTTCCGCGTAGAGTTTACAGAAGTAGACGAGCTAGGAACACAAAGAACCGTAAATGGACACTTTACATTGAAGCGATAATTAAAGCATACATTGATTAGAAGAAGCCCTCGGTATGTAATACTGAGGGCTTTTTTGTTTTCGCGAAAGCGCAATAAGTACTGTATGTAGGTGACTCATGGAAATTTTTATTAAACAACAAACTTTTATAGGTAGCTCTAAAACACTTTCATCTAAATTCCGTTACTTTGAATGTAATAAGAAAATCTATGTCTACACCTGTTCTTGAACTCTCACACGCTGCAATCTATCAGCGAGAAAATTTGATTTTATCTGAGGTTAATGTCACCATTGAGCCTGGTGATTTTGTGTATCTCATAGGGAAAACAGGATCTGGGAAAAGTAGTTTTATGAAAACCCTTTATGGTGATTTACCACTCACAGAAGGGAAAGGTAGCATTGTTGGGTTTGACTTAAATGGTCTTAAAGAGAAAAATATCCCTTTTTTACGTCGTAAGCTAGGCGTTGTTTTTCAAGATTTTAAATTATTAAATGATCGCACTGTTATTGAAAATTTAAAGTTTGTCTTAAAAGCAACAGGATGGAAAGATAAACTTGCGATGACAAATAAAATAGATGCTGTTCTTGACAAAGTAGGGATGAAAAGTAAAGGTTTTAAGTTTCCATATCAATTATCTGGTGGGGAGCAACAGCGTATTGCTATTGCACGTGCATTACTCAATGATCCAGAATTGATACTGGCAGATGAACCTACAGGAAATCTCGACCCGCAGACGAGTGTTGAAGTCATGGAAGTATTGCAAGAGATTAATAAGAATGGAAACACTATTCTAATGGCAACTCATGATTATGCACTCTTATTAAAATATCCATCTAAAACACTTAAGTGTGATGGTAACAAGGTTTTTGAGGTTGTACAAAAAACAGTATAAGTTTGATTTGAACTAATGTTACCATTATAATTTACTGATAATTACTCCTAGTAACTACCTGTATAACTGCGAAGCGATATGTAACTATGAAAGTCATTCCCCAGATGTTGGCTAGCAAAATATCTAACACTTCTATTAAGCGTATATTGACATTATATTAATGCTTTCTATACTTATTCCTACATATAATACTGATATAACAGATCTTGTCACGAGTATCTGCAGGCAAGCACGTCTCTCAAAAATCACTTTTGAAGTTATATTCTGCGAAGATGCCTCTCATAAATATGTAGAAAAAAATGCATCACTTACTAAAGATAGTCATGTGCGCTGCCTTGTAAACACAGGAAATTTAGGAAGAACCGCTACACGTTCAAAACTTGCTGATGCTGCACTATACTCTTGGTTACTTTTTCTAGATGCAGATGTTAGTCTACTAAACATTCGTTTTATTGAAAACTATGTTTCACAGATAAATCCGTCACATGATATCGTTTATGGAGGTGTTTCTTATAAAACTCATGCTGATGATGACTACAGGCTAAGGTGGCAATATGGAATACTAAGAGAGTCTCAATCGCTAAAAGAAAGACAAAAGGAGCCTTACTATATTATTTCTCAAAATATCCTTATAAGAAAGGATATATTTACAAGCCTAAACACAATATTTTTAAATAGATACGGACTTGACAATGTATTTTCCTATCAAATCGCTAAACAAGGTTATAAGATTTATCACATAGATAATCCAGTAGTGCATCTAGGTTTAGAGAAGAATGATGTGTTTTTAAAAAAGTCTTTACAGGCAGTAGAAACATTAGTTCATTGCGAAGAAAAAGGTTTAATTACTCATGACTTCACGCGCTTGCAAAAAAGCTATCTTAGGCTTAATAAGAATAAAGGAGTTTTTATTTTTAAGGTAGTTATAAGTAAAGGCCTGAAGTACTTCAAAAAAAACTTAATGGGTAAGAAGCCATCTTTATTACTTTTTGACTTGTACCGATTGCATCACTATATAAATCTTAAAGAAAATGCCTAAATTCTCGGTAATCATCACGGTTTATAATAAGGAGGCTTATATACAAAATACTATTGAGTGTGTTTTAAATCAATCACTACAAGATTTTGAGATTATAGTTGTTAATGATGGATCTACAGATAATAGCGAGAACGTTATTAAAAATATTACCTCAGAGGCTATCACCTATCTTGCAATACCCAAAAATGTAGGAGCTAGTGCGGCTAGAAATATAGGTATTAAAGCTGCAAAGGGAAATTTTATCGCGCTACTTGATGGAGATGATATTTGGGACAAAAACTATCTAGCGGAGATTGTAAGTCTTATAAATTTATTCCCACAACATTACGTTTTTGCGACAGCAGTATTAAAGGAATATGTCAATAAAACATCTGCTTGTAGGTACAGTTTTATGAATCCAAAAGGGATAACTTTTCTAGACCTTAACTACTTTGAAAGCAGCTATAAAAACTCGCTATTAACAAGTAGTTCTACCGTAATGCATAAGTCTATTTTTTCTGAAATTGGGTTTTATAACGAATCTATAAAAAGCGGTCAAGACACAGACTTATGGATAAGATTAGGCATCAAATATCGTATCGCTTTTAGCACCAAGCCTCATGTGATTTTCACTTACGCACCGCACAGTCTTTACAAAAGTATAAGTAGCGTAGCAGATAGACCTGATTATCTTGAATACCTTGAATATGAGGTTGAGCATAAGGAATTAAAGAAGTTTATGGATCTCAATAGGTATTCATTAATTCTAAGAGCTAGGTTATGGAATGAGTCACAGAAAGCTGATGTTTATCTTAATAATTTAGATATTAATAGCCTTAATTATAAACAAAGAATGCTACTACATTTGCCTGCTAGTATCTTGAAAATAGCATTTCGATCTCAGGAATCATTAGCTCAACTTGGTATTAATCTCTCTGCATTTTAGCCAATAAATTCTTCGTAATTGCGAATGTAGTCTTGCTCATCATATTCGTGAGAAGCGAGTACGAGACAAACGGAGCCTGAAGAAAAATTTTCAAGTTCGCGCCATGTATGTACATCAATTAATAGACCTTCGCTTGGTTTGTTGAGTGTCACTCGCTCTTTAGTAATTCCATTATCGAGTACCACTTCAAAACTTCCGCTTACTGCGATGAGTAACTCTACACATTCCTTGTGAGCATGACCGCCACGATAAGCACCGATAGGAACATCATGTAAATAATAAACTCGCTTGATATCATACGGAAACACACCATTTTCTATAACAGCTAGGTTTCCTCTAGAGTCTGTAATTCGCGGTATAGTTATTATTTTTTTCATAAACTATTTATAAGTTTTTTCCAGTCATTACTAATCTGTTGCTGGGATAAATGTGCGACACTATTTTTTGTATTTGTCTTACAATGTGCTAGAAGTTCGCCATCTAGTGCCAGCAGCCGTATTGCTCTTGCTAGTGCAGCTTCGTCATAGTTTTCCACTAATAATCCGTTGCTACCGTGATTTATTAATTCCCTAGGACCAGACGCACAATCTACACTTATTACTGGTGTTCCTAGCGCTAGTGACTCTACGATAACCATGGGAAAACCTTCATAGTGGCTGGTTAAGAGCGTAAATAAGGCATTTTTTACAATAAATGATGGGTCTTTTTGATGATCTATAAAGTAGACTTTATGACTAATTTTTAGTTTTTTGGCCAAGGTGGATAGTCTTTCCTGATCCTGTCCTTCTCCCATTATTACGAGAGGTAATTTTAAGTTCGCTTTCGCGAAAGCGGAAATCATTAAACTAAAATTCTTAACATCATCTACCAGTCTGCCATAGCCAAGAATGTAAGTGTCTGGTACAATTGTATCATTTTTAATATCTGAAAATTCTGGAACCGCATTATAGATATGGCTCACATTTTTAAAACCATATTTTTCTGTAATTTTAGTACCAATACGTTTTGATACACCAATAAAGTGCGCACCTTTATATATGTTTTTTACAACAAATGTAGACTTAGGGAAATAAGTCGCTAAGCGGGCGCTGCTTACCATAAACACTACCTTAAGATTACGATAAATATACTGCGTGTAGCAAATCTCTTTACATAGAGAAGGTCTCGATCTATTGTCTATAATCAAATCAAAATTGTGCAGGATCAAGTAAGCTCTTAAACGTCTCAAATGACTATATCTAGTCATTATAGTATCGTTATTATTTTTATAACTTCCTAAGTTAAAAAGCGTTCCGGTATAAGGAACTTCTACCTCGTCTCTTAATGTAATAATATGAACGGTATGCCCCAAGCCAGATAACATGGTTGATAAAATACCTAAAGATCGCTCTGCGCCACCACCTGCCAATGAGACTGTTACTAGCGCAATTTTTTTATGAGTATCTTTCGGCAAAGGAATGATTTTTTGAATACCAAATATAGTCAATGCGCATCTTACTCGTAGGCGAATATAGCCGACTTCATAATTCTCTTAAAGAAGGACTCATAGCGTTAAGTCACGATGTAACTATTGTGGGTAGTGGTGATGGATTTAAAAATTTTCCTGTAGACATCACGCTCGAGAGAGGATTTAAAAGCGGATGGAAAAAAAAACTTAACGTTTTCATACTCAGACTAACAGGCATAGACATCTCTGAAGTTATCTTAAGACGGCAGTTTAATAATCTCAAAGCACAGCTCACTGGATATGACATCGTACAATTAATAAATGAAAGTAGCTTCCAAACAACGGCGCGTTTAGAACTTGAAATAGCAAAATTTTTAAAACAGCAAAATAAAAAACTGTTTTTACTCTCTTGTGGTACAGACTATATTAGTGTTGCACACGCGCTCAAGGACGAGCTTCCATATACTATTGCCACTCCATATAAAGATGGGAAGCTCGATAGAAAGTCTTTTGCTCCAGCACTTAAATACCTCAAACCTTCATACAAAAAACTACATAATCATTTATATGAACTAGTAGATGGAGTCATTGCTACAGATCTCGATTATCATATACCGCTTATAGACCATCGTGCTTATCTAGGCTTGATTCCAAATCCTATAAACATCGATAAGATTAAGGTTGTGAAACTTCAAAAAACGGGTCCTATTATCATTTTTCATGGAATAAATAGCGCCAACTATTATAAAAAAGGTAATGATATTCTTGAACAGGCGCTAGTAATTATTAAAGAAAAATACACTTCAAGAGTGAGTATTATCACTACTGAGAATCTACCTTATGCCACCTATATAGCGCAGTATCATACCGCACATATCATTCTAGACCAGATATATGCTCATGATCAAGGATATAATGCACTAGAATCTATGGCACAAGGGAAGGTGGTTTTTACGGGTGCCGGAAAATATTTTAAAGAATTTTATAAGCTAGATCATACTGTTGCAATTGATGCTACACCAGATGTAGATCAAATAGTGAGCAGTTTAAAAACGCTCATTGAAAATCCAGAAACCATCAATGAGATAGGAAGGAACGCTCGTTCATTTATTGAGAGCCATCACGATTATAAGAAAGTAGCACAAATGTATATTGACACTTGGCATACACCTAGTTTTATAAAGAGTGACTAGAAAATGTAGTTCCTGCTGGGACGCTTTGAGTCACATTACTTCCAGCAGCTATAATTGCATGATCACCTATTGTAACGCCTTTCCAAATGCTCACGTTATTGCCTATAAAAACATTATTTCCTATATAAACAGGAGCACTAGAACCACTCTCTGCTCTTCGTTTTTCTGGATCAAGACTATGAAAGTTGCAATTGTAAATACTACAATTGAGTCCTATAGTCGTATAATCACCAATGGTTATAGACGACTCATTAGCAATAGCGCAAAAGTTATTATTTATAGCCACGTTATTTCCGAAAATGATCTCACTTCCTTCTTTTCGGGCTTCTATATACGCATACGTATTATAAAATGAGGGCGAATTTATGACGCCTATATGTACGCTTTCGCGAAAGCGTACGTTTCCTCTTCCATTTATTTGTGCAGGTTGATGCAGTATCACTTTGCCATCAATAGCCGCATGTGTAGACAATATCTTGAACTTCAAAATTCTAAAAGATTGTAATATGTGACCCAGTTTACTCATTCATCTCAATAATTTTTCCAAACAATGCTTTTTTAAAGATAAAGAGTAATACCAATAAATGAATCATATAACTCAAGCAATGTCCCATGGAGGCTCCCTCGTAACCAAAATTACGCACAAAGTAAATCCCCGAAGTGTAAATCACAAGTAGCGAGATTATCTCCGTAATTAAAAACAGTTTCAAGTTATTTGTTGCAATAATTTGATAACCTATGACAATAGATGCTACTTTAAAGAAGTCTCCAAGAAGTTGCCATTTAAACAAGGTAGTCATGGGCATAAATACATCCGTAAAAATAGTGCTCACGATAAAATCGCGTAATACATATATCACAATAAGTCCCACTCCAAACAGCGGAAGTACCGTTTTATAAAAACCAAAAATTTCCTTTCTAAAAGATGCATCTGTAGACGCTTTGGCTAGTTGCGGCAGTATATATAACGTCATAAGTGTGGCAACAAACTTCAAATAATAATCAGATATTCTAGTCATGGCATCCCAATATCCTGCGCCATTACCTATTTCCTTTCTTATAGCAATATAAACTACCGGTAACACCATCATAGAAAATAAGGCCATAATTGTATAAGAGCCTAGTTTTCTAACCGAAGAAACATCTAACGTAGACCAACTTATATTTTTGAGTAAAGCTCCTTCTTTCCCTAGTGCGATTATAGTTATCACAAATGCTATTGCTGGACCTATAATAAGTGCACTTAAAGCACCCTTAATTCCTAAGGTTGTAATAAATGACACCGTTATTATGAGACCCATGAGATGTGAGATGATGTTAATCTTAACCATCTTTTTATATGCAGACTGCCCATTAATAATACTAAGTAAGATGCTATTTGCTGTAATAAATGGTAAGGCTACAGCTAGAAGCTTAAAGACGTACGCGTAATCTTGACTAGCTCCAAAGATTTGATTATTCCAGTAAGAAGCTCCTATAAATAGAATGATTGATATTACTACAGTAGCTACTGCGCTTAGTACTATTGCAGTGGATAGTAGCTTTGATAATGATGAGTTTTTTTCTTTTTCTGAAGCTACAAATGTTACGATACCATTAGATAAACCTAAGTTTCCAGCAGCTTGTGAAGAGGCTATAAAATTGCGCAAATAACCTAGCAATGCCATGCCGCGCTCCCCTAGATAAATAGCAATAAGTTTTGAAGTTATAAGACCTCCTAGTATCTGGATCACAACGCTTACTGCATTAAACGAAGTAACCTTCAAGAGAAGGTTATTAACTATACTAGCGCGTATTTTACTTAGCATTTAAAGTTGTTTAGCGCTGTTATAATTTTCTCGACATCTTCTTCTGACAATGCTGGTGATAGAGGAATACTAAGTACCTCATTATGCAATTGCTCGCATACGGGATATGATTGTGTATTGAACTCGCTAAGCGCCTCTTGTTTATGAGGAGGCACTGGGTAATGAATATTAGTCCCTATTCCTTGTTCATTCAAATACGATTGTAATAAGTCTCGATATTTGCTTCGCACTACAAATAAATGCCAAACATGATTTTCTCCTTTATCTAGTTGAGGAAGCGTGATAAGGTCATTATGAATACTGCTTAGATATTGCATTGCAATCTCGCGGCGTTTAGTATTTTGAGTATCTAAGTGCTTTAATTTTATTCTCAAGAAAGCCGCTTGAATCTCATCGAGCCTAGAATTAATTCCTGCATATTCGGCTACATAGCGTTCTTTAAAACCATAATTTCTATATTTTTTTACCTCTTGAGAAAGTGCTTCACTATCTGTAGTAATTGCTCCGGCATCTCCTAGAGCTCCCAGGTTTTTAGTAGGATAAAAGCTGTGCGCACTCGCGTCTGCTATTGATCCGCTGCGGTTACTACTTCTGTCTTTTGCTCCATGCGATTGTGCGCAATCTGTAATTACAAGTAAGTTGTACGCTTTCGCGAAAGCGGAAACTTGTTCCATATCTGTGAGTTTCCCGTACAAATGAGTAGGCAAGATTACTTTCGTTTTCTCAGTGATTTTATGCTGTAGATCTTCAAAATCAAAATTATATGTAAGCAACGAAGCTTCTACTAATACTGGATTCAAACCAGCTTGCTTAATAGCGATAATCGTAGCGATATACGTGTTACTAGCAACTAAAACTTCGTCTCCTTCTTGAAGCTGTTTTAATATTTTGTATCCTTCAAAAATGAGTCGTAAAGCATCGAGACCATTTGCTGTTCCTACGCAATGTGTAGTTCCGCAATATGCTGCATATTCTGCTTCAAATAGTTGTACCTCTTCTCCTAGCACATACCATCCTTTCTCTAGAAAGGAATCGAACTTATTTTTAAACTCCTGTTCATAGGGAACATTTATTTTTTTAAGATCTAAAAATGGAATCATACCAGTACGTTATTTAAATAGATATGATTTGCAGTGTCTATTTTAAAGTTTCGATGCACAAAGGTACGTGCGCCAAAACATTCTTTCCAGTAAGTAAGTCCTTTATTGAGTTGTTTTCCAGCATTCTCATTTGAGGTTCCAAAATCAAAATACCGCTTATCTTTAAATGTAACTTTTATAAGATGATTAAAAAGGAAGTCTAGTGTACCTAAAGTTTGCTTTTTACTATTTGCCGAGATATACTGGACGTGAGCAGTTGTACTTGTCTCAAATATAGTAGCTCCTCCTATAATATTTCCATCGTGATATACATTAAACTGTCTGATTTCTTTTGAGAAAGCTTTTTTCAATAATGTTATCTCTTTTATAGTGTGTGTAGGTCGTGCATGATGTTGCTCTCTTAGATTAGGAATCAAAATAAGATTCCAGAAACCATCAAGCTCATCTTCCTCCTTGATAACTAAATCGTGTTTTTGAGCTTTTTTAACTCCCTCAAGTCTGTTAGATTGAATCTGTATGTCATTTCTATAATCAATAACTGAGGCGCTATCAACCCTATAGCATCGCGCATGAATAAGATGTAAAAGATAATCAATTCCTTCATTTGGAATAGTAGTATAGAAACTAGGAATCTGTTTTAAGTAGAGTGTCTGAATATTTATGGAAACTAAGTATCTGAGTAACTCTTTAAATAGTTCTAGTAAATCTGCAATCTTTAATGATGGTAATATCAATAACCCTCCATAAGTAAGTCCTTGATGACTATAAATTGCTTCTCCTTCAAGATTTGCAGGTAGTAGTGCAACAAGTTGTTCTGCCTTGTAAATCATTAAAGAGTTATCTCTAAAACGATCTGCATGATACTCCATAAATGCCCTATTATGGAGAAATGTTGCGTTGCATGATAGCGCGACAAAATCGTTCCACTGGACAGTGTCCTTGTCGTGATACTTTTGGATGTTATAAAGTAAGTTCAAATACTGGGAGTTGCTCTGTTAGTACTGTAAAATACAAACATAATTATATATAATCGTTCTTTTGATAGATGTTAACCAGCCTGTATTGACTTTAGCTTTATAAATTTTAAATATATTATATCAAAAACCAAACTTCCATATTACTATAAGAACTACAATCATTGTTGCCCATAAAAAAACCTACTCAATATGAGTAGGTTTTTTCTATAGTATTCTTATTTCTAAGATTCTTAAGCTATTTTAAAACGCTTACGATCAACCTCTTTAAGGTGAACTTTACGTAATCTCAAGTGATTAGGAGTAACCTCTACATACTCATCTTTTTGAATATATTCTAGTGCCTCTTCAAGTGAAAACTTGATAGCAGGAACAATCTTTGCTTTATCATCTGCACCAGATGAACGTACGTTAGATTGTTTCTTAGCTTTTGTGATGTTGATATTCATGTCATCTTGACGAGAGTTCTCACCTATTACTTGACCTTCATAAATATCTTCTCCTGGTGATACGAAGAACTTACCACGATCTTGTAATTTATCGATAGAATAAGGAATTGCATTTCCATTCTCCATAGATACTAAAGATCCAGATATACGTCCAGGAATATCTCCTTTAAAGGGTTGGTATTCTTTAAAACGGTGGGCCATAATTGCTTCTCCTGCAGTTGCAGTAAGTAGTTGGTTACGCAATCCTATAATACCACGTGATGGGATTAAGAATTCAATAATCATACGCTCTCCTTTTGCCTCCATAGAAAGCATTTCACCTTTACGCATTGTCACAAACTCGACAGCACGACCAGATACATTTTCTGGAAGGTCAATAGTAAGCTCTTCTATAGGCTCACATTTTACTCCGTCTATTTCTTTTATAATTACTTGCGGCTGCCCGATTTGTAATTCATATCCTTCACGGCGCATTGTTTCAATTAGTACAGAGAGGTGCATTACTCCACGACCATATACTAAGAATTTATCTGCACTGTCTGTATCATTAACACGAAGTGCAAGGTTCTTTTCAAGCTCTTTTGTTAAACGATCTTTAATGTGACGAGATGTTACAAACTTTCCATCTTTTCCAAAGAAAGGTGAATCGTTAATTGAGAAAAGCATACTCATTGTAGGCTCATCAATATCGATAGTTGCAAGACCTTCTGGGTTTTCAAAATCTGCAACGGTATCACCTATTTCAAATCCTTCTAATCCTACAATTGCACAGATATCACCAGCTTGAACGCTTGGTACTTTTAAACGACCTAAACCGTCAAAAGTGTGTAATTCTTTAATACGTGTTTTCTTGATAGTTCCATCACGCTTTACAAGAGATACTTGCATACCTTCTGTAAGCTCACCACGGTTAAGACGTCCTATTGCGATACGACCTGTAAATGAAGAGAAATCTAAAGATGTAATTAACATCTGCGTGTTTCCTTCTTTAACCTCAGGTACTGGAATATTTTCCATTATCATTTCTAATAATGGCTCGATAGAATCTGTTGGCTTCTCCCAGTCTTCACTCATCCAGTTGTTCTTTGCACTACCATAAACGGTAGGAAAGTCTAATTGCCACTCTTCTGCACCTAGTTCAAACATAAGGTCAAAAACCTTTTCATGTACGATATCTGGAGTACAGTTTTCTTTATCTACTTTATTTACTACAACAAGAGGCTTTAATCCAAGATCAAGTGCTTTTTGTAGTACAAAACGCGTTTGTGGCATAGGCCCTTCAAATGCATCTACAAGAAGACAAACACCATCTGCCATGTTCAATACACGCTCTACTTCACCACCAAAATCGGCGTGACCAGGAGTATCAATAATGTTGATTTTCGTTCCCTTGTATGTTACAGAAACATTCTTAGAAGTAATTGTAATCCCGCGCTCACGCTCAAGATCGTTGTTATCTAAAATAAGTTCTCCTTTAGATTCATTTTCTCTAAAAAGCTCACAGTGATACATAATTTTGTCTACCAGGGTTGTTTTACCGTGGTCTACGTGGGCGAT
>ENA-ORXC01000808-ORXC01000808.1-marine-metagenome-genome-assembly--contig:-NODE-808-length-20379-cov-4.385036_pt1 | contig 20379 bp, 21 predicted proteins | sample MGYA00237865_ERZ511478 | MGnify/ENA metagenome assembly ERZ511478 | reverse complement strand
TAATAGATGATACAACCAACTTGCTTCAGGAACTTCATCAGGTCGAAAAGGAATTAAGGAAAGCAGAAAAGAGTTTAAGGTTGAACCCATTTGGTAGAAATAAAAAGCAGCAGTTAAAACAAAACGAACACTTCCTTTTTCAACTGAAGCATGGGTACACCTATATTTCGGGTGTACTGCCTACATTTAATGACTGGTCCGAAACGAATTCTCTACGCACAGTTGATGGACAAAAATGGGCTGTTCAACTACAGGTATTAGGAGAATACATAACAGAACAAGCTAATAAAAACGTGGAAAATTACTCTATAAAGAAATCATCTTTTGATTTACTCGATCTTTCTTCGATACCTTTACAAATCAGTATCCCACCTGAATTAGAGTCCCACAGATATCAATTAAGTCTATATAATGATACGCTTAAATTAATTGATAAATTAAAAGCAAAATGATACTAATTCAAGTGATTCAGATATCCCTTTTATAAATGGGGTGATAACTTCAGTATTCAGTTATTGAACTATACATGCATAGTAGAAGAGGAAAAGAAGTTACCAGGGGTGACTTCTTTTTTTTATTCAATTCTGCTTTTCCTCTTTTAATATGATCAACAAATGATTAAGTTCGGCTGTTATATTTTCCGTTTCCATGCTCATATCCATATAAAATCATGAATATGTTTTTAATACGTCGCTAAGTGTTTTAACTAGCTACAAAAAAATATAAAAAATTATGTTGACAGTGGAACCATATGATTTTATAATTATCCTTAATTCAAGATATTTTAATTCGAGATTTTGAAGTGATGAAAAAATAGGAGGAATAAAAAATGGTGAGCATTGGTTTATTATTAATACGTTTAGTCATTGGATTGTCTTTTATGGCACATGGAACTCAGAAGTTGTTTGGATGGTTTGGCGGCCATGGCTTAAAAGGAACGGGAGGATGGTTTGAATCCATTGGAATGAGGCCAGGTGTTAGAATGGCGTTAATGGCTGGATTATCAGAGCTGGTAGGCGGAGTTTTATTTGCTGCAGGACTTCTCACACCGCTTGGAGCGCTTTTGATTGCCGGAACAATGGTCATGGCAATTGTGAAAGTACACGGTCCGAATGGATACTGGGCAACACAAAATGGCTATGAATATAATCTTACGCTTTTAGTTGTAGCAATCGGTGTAGCAATTGCAGGACCAGGTTATTATGCACTAGATACTTTTATTTGCTAAAAGAGAAAATCGGTTGGAATAAGAAAGATGCTTTTATTTTTTGATTAATATCTCGAATTCGAGATATTTACGATAAATAGCTGTAATTTTAAGAGGGATAACGAAACGTATGACGAAAAATATATCGAAGGAGATGGTAGTAATGAGTAAAAAAACAGCGGGTATTCACCATATCACAGCGATTGTAGGTCACCCTCAGGAAAATGTTGATTTTTATGCGGGTGTGTTAGGATTACGTTTGGTCAAACAAACGGTAAACTTTGATGATCCAGGAACGTATCACCTTTACTTTGGGAATGAAGGCGGAAAACCTGGAACAATTATCACATTCTTTCCATGGGCAAATGCACGACAAGGAAAGATTGGCGACGGGCAAGTTGGCGTAACTTCCTATGTGGTTCCAAAAGGTGCGATGAGCTTTTGGGAACAGCGATTAGCTAAGTTTGGGGTTCCAGCTACAAAGATGGAGCGATTCGGAGAACAGTATTTAGAGTTTGACGATCCTCATGGTTTGCATCTAGAGATTGTGGAAAGAGAAGAAGGAGAAAAGAACACGTGGCAAGCTGGTGAAATTAAACCTAAAGTGGCTATTAAAGGATTCGGAGGCGCTACGTTATTATCTGTTAAGCCTCATGAAACAGCTCAGTTATTAGAAAATGTAATGGGGCTAAAAAAAGTAGGGCAAGAAGGAGATTTTATACGTTTTCAATCATCTGCTGACATTGGAAATGTGATCGATTTAAAATTAACAACCATTGGGCGCGGGCAAATGGGCGTTGGAACGGTTCACCATATTGCATGGCGAGCAAAAGATGATGAAGATCAGTTGGAATGGCAGAAATACGTAGCCGACAGCGGATACGGAGTGACGGCTGTTCGAGATCGAAATTACTTTAATGCGATTTATTTTAAGGAGCATGGAGAAATTCTATTTGAAATTGCAACAGACCCTCCAGGTTTTGCACATGATGAGTCACTTGAAACAATGGGAGAAAAGCTCATGCTGCCTGAACAGTACGAAACCCATCGAGATCAAATTGAAAGAGCTTTGATTCCTTTTGAAGTGAGAGAATTAGACTGAACTTTACTAAAAGAATTCTTTTAGTAATAGTAAAAAGTTAGTTCAACCCTAAATTAGGTATAAAGAAGGAATTAATTTATCTATATATAAAACTAATATCTATATTTGAAACACCGTGGTAATATGAAATTAATTCCAAGTAAGGAGGTGAATAGATGACAAAAACCATTGGTCTTATATGTGGAAGTTTACGAAAGAATTCGTACAACCGAATGATCGCTGAGTCATTGACTACATTAGATGACTCAGCTCAATATCGCTGGATTGAAATAAGCAGCCTGCCTTTTTTTAATGAAGACCTAGAAGCTGACGGATCACCAGAATCTGTCGCATCTTTTAGAGCTGCGATTCAAGATGTTGACGGCGTTATTATAGTTAGTCCAGAGTACAATTCAGGAATTCCAGGGGTATTAAAAAATGCCTTGGACTGGGCATCAAGACCTCGGACTTCTTCTGTTTTAAACAGAAAACCAGTTGGTCTCATTGGAGCAACTCCTGGAGGATTTGGTACTGCTTTTGCTCAAATGCAAACGAGAGAAGTACTGGAAGCTATGCAAGTCAACGTTTTACCATTTCAAAAAATGCTGATTTCGCAAGTTCATGAAAAAGTTGACTCGCAACAAAAAGTACTAACCGATGAATCAACAAAACGTTATCTTCAGCGCTACTTGCAGCAGTTCATTCATTGGATTGATCAAGCGCCTGTTCCTGTTCTAGATTAAGAAAGAGAACACACCTCACGAACCTTCATCTCAGAAATAGCTTTTCTTTCTATGCATATTTTACCTAACAGATCATAAATGAAACCAAAAAAACCGTTCAAATTATAGACCGCTTGTAAGGAATGAAAAAGGTACATGTATCCTTACTTGCCTTAATTTAAGGAGGATTATAAAATGTCTGATCTTTACTCTCGCCTTTCAAAAGATGATGCTGCCGTGCTTTTAGTTGACCACCAAACGGGCCTTATTTCCGGCCTTGTACGTGACTATGGTGTTGATGAATTTAAAAACAACGTATTGGCTCTTGGTGATACGGCTAAATTCTTTGATTTACCGGTTATTTTAACAACTAGCTTTGAAAATGGACCCAACGGCCCGCTTATGCACGAACTCGTTGATTTGTTTCCTGACGCGCCAAAAATAGCTCGTCCTGGACAAATTAACGCATGGGACAATGAAGACTTTGTTAAAGCCATTAAAGCAACTGGCAAAAAACAGCTGATTATCGCGGGTGTAGTTACAGACGTCTGCGTTGCTTTTCCTGCGCTTTCTGCCATTAAAGCAGGCTACGAAGTGTTTGTTGTGACAGATGCTTCAGGGACGTTTAATAAGCAAGTAGCAGATGCAGCATTAACGCGTATGGCCCACGGGGGCGCGCAGCTCATGAACTGGTTTAGCGTAGCGTGCGAGCTTCAGCGTGACTGGCGCAACGACGTTGAAGGTTTTGGTAATTTAATTTCTAGTTATCTTCCTGGTTATCAAAACTTGATGGGCAGCTATAGAGGAGCTCAGCGCGATTTCAGCAAGCAGAGTGTCTGACGTAGCGGAGCTTAAGTTTGGCATCGGTCGTTCTCTTTACATATAAGACACGAAAGCAGAATGGCATCTATGGATCATTTATGTGACGGAGAAAATGTAACAACATAAAAGTAATTGTTAGATAGGTGAGCCGGCTAATGAACCGTTGGCTCACCTATCTTTTACTACGCTACCTTTCATAAAGTAGGCGTCTCTTGTATATAAAATAAAGCACATTCACGACAGCCTGATAAATGGTAGGAAAGGATGCGGAGTAGTGGAAGAAAAAAAGGTTACGTGGCTGGAGCTTTTTTATGATTTGTTATTTGTGGCAGCCGTTGCTACTGCTACGCATGTTTTGCTTCACGTTGAACAAGGGTATATTCATGGAGAGTATTTGTTAAAGTTTGTACTAATTTTTATTCCTATATGGTGGGCGTGGACCGGACAAACGATGTTTATCAATCGATTTGGACAAGATTTTTTGCATCAGCGCATCTTTATGATTCTTCAAATGCTGTTTGTCCTTATCATGATCTCAAGCCTGTCTGTAGATTTTGATCAATATTACGTTTCTTTTCTGATTGGCTATATTGGTCTAAGAGCGTTAACTTCGATTCAATACCTTATTGTTCAAACATTTGAACAGAGTGAGAGAAAAAAAGTTGCTGTGTTTTTAGGTGCATGCTTTGGAATTGGGATTTTTATCTCGCTTCTTTCGCTTCTTTTTGATTCATGGATTCGCTACGCTGTGTTGTATACAGGAATTGCAGTGGATATGATTTTACCTATTTTAGGACATAAGCGACTGGCAAAATTACCGACCAACACTGCTCATTTATTAGAGCGCTTTGCTTTATTAACATTAATCCTGTTTGGAGAATCCGTTGTCAGCATTCTTGCTGTGATACAGCCACAAAAAGGGGACTGGAATACCATTTTATTTTCGGTTATTTCATTTGTCCTGATTATTGCCATGTGGTGGCAGTACTTTGAGAACGTCGAAAAGAAAGTAAACAAGTCCATTCAAAGAGCCGGACAAACGATTATTTACGGACACTTACTTATTCTCATGTCTCTAAGCATGATTGCAGCATCGATTAAGCTCATGTTTTTACATGAAGTTCAGTACACATTCAGCTTATATTTTGTATTTGGATCCGTGCTGCTTTACTTCATGGCAACCACTCTTGTTTTTCATCAGTATAGATTTGAAGAACATCGTTTGAAAGTGTATCATTTAGGCTTGTTTTTAGGGATTTTAGCTGTGTTTTTTATTATTAACTTACTTTTAGTCGTCCCGAGCACCCTCATCATAGGAGAGTTAGCCATCTTTTTTATTATCTACGCTAGATTTACGACCACTTAACCAAATAAAGAACGACTATATAATGGAGGTAGCAAAATGGCAAAAATTAATGTAGGAACAGAAAATGAAGCACCTATTGAACTATACTATGAAGATCACGGCACAGGGAAGCCCGTTGTCTTAATTCATGGCTGGCCACTAAGCGGACGATCTTGGGAATATCAGGTTCCGGCTCTTGTTGAGGCTGGACACAGAGTCATAACGTATGACCGCCGAGGATTCGGAAAGTCTTCTCAGCCATGGGACGGCTACGATTATGATACATTTGCCGCTGATTTACATCAGCTGCTAGAACATTTGGATCTAACAAATGTGACACTAGTCGGGTTTTCAATGGGCGGCGGAGAAGTAGCTCGTTATGTAGGAACCTACGGAACAGATAGAGTAGAAAAAGCTGTATTTGCAGGAGCTGTACCACCATTTCTTTATAAGTCAGAGGATCATCCTGAAGGAGCATTAGATGATGCAGGAATCCAAGAATTTGAAAACGGCGTAAAAAATGATCGTTTAGCTTTTCTTGATGATTTTACAAAAACATTTTTTGGGGTTGAAGACGGAAATGACTTAGTCAGCGAACCATTTCGACTTTACAACCGAGATATTGCCGCAGCCGCATCGCCTAAAGGGACGCTAGACTGCATAGCTGCTTTCAGTAAAACGGATTTCAGAGACGATCTAGCCAAGTTTACAATACCGACTCTTATTATTCACGGTGATGCAGACGAGATTGTTCCATTTGAATATAGCGGAAAGCGAACGCATGAAGCCATTCCTAGTTCCAAGTTAGCCTTAATAAAAGGCGGTCCACATGGCTTAAATGCAACGCATGCACACGAATTTAATGAAGCACTGCTATCATTTTTACGAGACTGAATATAGTAGTTATTTGGTAAGTAAAAACGGATTGGCAAATGATGAACGGAAAAAAGAAGTGACCAAAGGGTCACTTCTTTTTTGTTTTGACGAGGATAGAAAGCTTTACTGACGCAAGTAATGCTTCTAGTACCTTTAGAAGTCTCAACAATATATAGAATAATGATAGCTAAAAAGAACGTAATAAAAAGTCCAATATAGTGTTTTGCAGGTCCTCATGAAACTCCTTGCGATTAAAGCCTTCCGGATCCTGAGCAGGAAGGAAGGTAGGAGATTTCATAAAGTCGGGAAACGGGCTGAGAAATGAAAAATGCCCTCCATTTTCTACAACGATATGCTGAACTTTTTCCGAATCAGAAACACCATTTAACACAAATTCCCCGTGAAAAGAAGGAGTAATCATATCCTTTTCGCCTGTAATCATTAAAATAGGTATATTCACGTCTTCAAGGGCCCTTTTTTCCCTAAACCATCCGGTGGCTGGCGCTAAAAGAATCAGTGATTGAACACGCTTATCATGATCAACAGATAAACAATAAGGCTTTTGATCAGCAGACTCAGAAGGAAAAGAAGTAGGGACTCCACCTGCTACGGCAAGAGCCGTATATCCTCCCATTGAATGGCCAATAAGAGAAATGTTATTTGAATGAATGGATGGAGAAAAGGAACTTTTTTTAAAAAACCAATCGATTACCGTACGTATATGATTAGGACGATTTTTTAGATTATCTATTGTTCCAGATAGCGTATTATTCTCTCGATTATTAAACGGATGTTGCGGTATCCCCGCAATAAACCCATTACGTGCTAAAAACTGAGCAATGGTTCGATAAGCAAGAGGCGTGCTTCCATCTCCATGAGAAAGAATGACTAAAGGAAATAATCCATTTGAAAGCGGAACATCTTGCGCAGCGCTTATCGTGTAAGGTCCCATCTTTTCAACTTTTTCTTCTTGATATGTAGGGTACATAATAAGTAAAGGAAAGTCGTGTTCATTTGTTTGATTTTCTATATCCACGAATTGACATCCGGCATAAAATGACTGTCTTTCAAGTTTTCTTATGTGCACTTATATACTCCTCCTTGTTTTAACAATCTTTATTATAACAAACTTATATATAGAATTTTTTTGATTTAGCCCTCTTGAAAAAGAGTAATTAACCTTTATTTTAATTATTCCTGGGGCTGTTTTTGTACCGATAAAGCACATTATGATAACTAAATTTGTGCATGCACTTATATAATGAAGACAGTGATATTTATTAAGGGGGGAAATAAAATGTATTGTTTAGAACCAAAAGATTATTACAAGATAAATAACATGTTAAAAGAGTCATTTAAGACTCCTACATTTGCTTTTTCTGTTGTTAATCATGTTATTCAAGGAGCCGTGTACGTAAACGATATGATGAGGCCATCCTCAGGATTTATTAGAATAGGTGCAGGTGACTATTATGTATTTGGACGAGGCAATGACGTGGTATTTAATAACTTTCTCTATCGTTATTTTGTTGAGAACGTGTATGGTAAGGAGAAGCGGTTTACGGTTTTTACTCCATCGTCTGACTGGGAAGCTTTTTTTGACGAAACTTTCAAAACGTATGTAAAGAAAATGACACGTTCTAAGTATAGGTTTCTTCCTTCAAAAGTGCATTCTACGTACAGCTTGTTCAATCTCTATGAGTTAAAAGACTTTAACGCTGATTCTTTAAGGAAAAGTGAGAATTTCAATGAATCCTATATAGTGGAGTACTGGGGATCAGAGAGTAATTTTCTGAAAAACGGATTAGGAGTTTGTCTTATCCATAAAGAAAAGATTATCGCTGAATGTGTGTCTATCTTTCATATTGGAACAATAGCTGAAATTGATATTGTGACTAACCCTAACTATAGAGGACAAGGATTAGGAAAGATAGTGGGCCAGGCGTTTATAAATAAATGTTTAGAAAAGAACGTTATGCCTGCTTGGGATTGCGATAATAACAATAAAGCTTCGAAAGCACTAGCCAATAAACTTGGGTTTTCCAATGAAGAGGATTACGCTTTATATGTATTAAAATGAAAAGAGAATGAGACATAAATGCTATAGCTGGAGTGATCAATTATTAATCTTTCATATTTAGGAATAGGTTTTGTAGCTATTTTTCTTTCTACATTTTTGGTGACGACGTTTGTTGCCAATGATACGCTATCTACTATTTTTTCAGTTTTAATTGCTGGTGTAGGAGCAACAGCTATTTCTCACTTTCGCAGAAAATATAAGGAAAAATGAATTTAAACAGGGGCTGCAGTTAGTGTGGGACTTAAAGCAACAATGCTTCATTTTATGTGACAGACTGGTAAAGAAATAGAAAAAGCTCCCTTTCATAAGGGAGCTTTTGAAGACTTTACTTAATCCATTGAAATTCTTTTAAAGGCCAATAAGCTAATTTTGCTTTTCCTACGATTTTGTCTACGGAGATTGTTCCTACTTTAGGTGATCTGCTATCTAAGCTGTACATTCTATTATCTCCCATGACAAATAATTGACCCTCTGGAACGGTTTTGCTGCCTGTATAATCCTCAAGTTTAAAGTTCTCAGTTAATGGGCCTGTTACTATTTCTTTTTTATATTGGTCTAAATAAGGCTCTTCATATTTTTTACCGTTTATATACAGCGTGTCATTACGATACTCTATATGATCACCCGGTAAACCAATTACCCTTTTAATATAGTCTTTTTCCTTTGTAGCATGAAAAACGATAATATCAAATCTTTTTATATTATCGGGGTTATTTTTACCCACTTCATTAAGAATAATGTGTTCACTGTCTTTTAAAGTCGGCATCATTGATTCACCGTCTACTACTATAGGGGTAAAGATGTACTCTCTCACCACAAAAGCCAGGATACAAGCAATAATGATGGATTTGATCCACGAAAAAATCTCTTTTTGTTTCAATTTAAAACTCCTTTACAACCGTAATACATGTTTAAGAGTATAGCATAATATATAGAAATTAACCTTTAATTTAACAATTAAAGGTTTTATGTAGCAGATTTTTTAACAAGATTAATAAACTTCATAGAAGACCACATCAACAAAAATGGTAGGGGGTTCTCAAAATAAGAGCATAAAAAAAGCTATTTCAATCGTATTGGCATCGGAGTGAAATAGCTTTTTCTACTTTACATTCAAGAGTTTGTTAGTTCATATGAACATCCTTAAATGTGAAGTATATCACAAACTATTTTTGTTGTGAAGATGAAAATCAAAATTTGTATGACAAATTTTATCGCGTTGAAGAATTTTGAATGGATTATTTAGTGTGACCCCTACGCAGAGGCTATTTTGAAACATCTGAGTATCTCAATAAAAATTAATGTTACCTCTCAACACCTCAAAGAAACCGGATTCTTTTAAAGAAACCTTTCAATTTCTATAGATAAACAAAAACTAGTTTATCAGGTATATTGTTAGGAGAAGTTTTAAGTGGTAAGTTTGTATTCACTGTATTTAATATAATAAGTATTTTTGGAGGGCTACTCATGTACAACACAAAAAATATAGACAACAGTAGCTCTACTGATAAATCATCTTTTTAAGGGAAGGCATCTTACCGATAAGAATTATATAAATTATATAAAGGAGAGACTTAAATGAAATTTGATGTACCTGAATTAGTTAAAGCAAAACGTCAAATTGATTCAACTTTACATAAACTCCGACAGACGGTAAAGACGTTTGAAGCTAAAGAAAATGCAAGTAGATATAAATCTCAAATTACTTTAGCTAAAAGACGGATACAAGCATTCGAGCTTTCAGTGGCTCTTATTGAAAGAGAAATAAATGAGGCTGAGAAAAAAATCTAGGTATTAGCTTTTACAAAGTGTATATTCAACGACGTTATTTACTTTATGAATTACAAAACGTTGGAAAATGCTACATCGCAGTAAAAGTATTTTAATTTGTCTTCAATTGTTGCTTAGACTGGAATGGTAGAAAAAAAGAAACCTTAACAATTGGAGTGACCCCTGTCAAATAGACAGTCTTAAGAAAGCTACCTATGCAGCCTGAGTTCTATACTGATAAGGACTCAGGTTATTTAATTTTTTTTGGAATCGTTCGTGATTATAAAAATGTATGTATTGGTGGACTGCATCCTTCACTTCACTGGCTGTTTGGAATGTATGAAGGTGAAAACACTCTGATTTAAAATGACTAAAGAAACTCTCTATGCAAGCATTATCCCAACAGTTCCCTTTCCTAGACATACTCACTTTTATTTGGTATTTCGCTAGTAATTGATGATAAGTACGGGATGTATATTGGATTCCTTGATCACTATGTAAGAGGATGCCTTTTACATTTCGGTGTTTTATTGCTTTCTCTAGCGTATCTATGACCAATTTAAGATCATTTCTTCGACTTATTTTATACGCAACAATTTCATTGTTGTATAAATCCTTAATGGCAGATAAATACAAAGTCTGTCCATTGAAAAGTAAATAGGTGATGTCTGTGACCCACTTTTCATTAGGCTGTGAAGCCTGAAACTCTCTGTTGAGATGATTATCCGACATAACAAAGGCTTCTTTTCTTCCGTAGTAGCGACGCTTCTTCCTGATAACTGCTTGAATTTTCATCTCTCTCATCAAACGTTGTATACGCTTGTGATTTACATGTAAGTCACACACTGCCTTTAACCATATTTGTATTCTTCTATATCCATAAATCCCTTTGAATTTTTGATGACAACTCTTTATTTTTTGCTTGAGTTCTTCATCTTCACGTTGTTTTTCAGAAGGAGAGATCTGTCGATTTAACCACTTATAATAGCCACTTCTTGATACTTCTGCGATCTTACATAATAGACGAATCGCAAAATTTTTCTCTGCCTTTACCATTTCGTTAATAACTTTAAATTTTTTATAGGTTGGTACTTCCTCCATTCCCCCTTTTACATCTGTAAGAGCTTTTTTAGCATTTCATTCTCTGCTTCCAATCGCTTAATTTTAGTCTCAGAACTTTCCGAATGAGAGACATATTTCTCTTTATTAGGCTCTCTCGACTTACCGCGCTTTTCCTCAAGGCCTTTCAGGCCTTCGGCTTCATAATGTCGAACCCAACGTAAAACAGTTGTATGATTAATGCCAAATTCTTTCCCAACTGCTTTACAGCCCAGTCGCCCCTCAAGATATAAATCTACTACTTTTTTCTTAAATCCAATGTCAAACGTTCTCTTTGTTTTCCCCATAAAAAAATCCCCTCCATAGTAGACAGAATAGGTTGCTTTCTTTTACTTGTCTACTATAAGGGGAGCATACCAAATACTAGGGTTTCTTTTTTTGTAATTAGTACTCTGCGTACGTCAGTATATCTTTTGGGTTTTAGCTAAACCTGTTTCCGAAGAGGGCAGTCTTTGCACTTCTCAAAACGTATCCACGCTCTTTTTATCGCACTAAAAATAATTCATTCATTTAAAAATAAGGGTTGAAGGTGACGCGACGTAATCTAATATAGTTGAACTATGACATATCAAGAAGGGGAGTAACTAAAATAAAAGTAAAGGATGGAGGCATGAGAAGTGGAGAATAAAAAACGAATTCGCTCTTTAGATATATTAAGAGGACTAGCGATTCTGGGAACGTTAGGAACGAACATTTGGCTGTTTGCCTATCTGGGAGATGTAAATTATATATTTACTTTTACCCATAACAAATGGTGGTTATCAGGAGATGATTTTTTAAGAATCCTTTTTCTATCCTTAATTAACGGGAAATTACTTGGCCTCTTAGCTATTATGTTTGGTGTTGGTTTAGAACTGAAATATCAGCAGTCAAAACGATTAAATCAGACGTGGCCAGGAAGATACATATGGCTGTCTTTGATTTTATTAATGGAAGGGCTTTTGCACTTTATTTTTGTCTTAGAGTACGACATTTTAATGTCTTATACAGTAACTGCTATTGTCGTATCGTTTATGGTAAAAATGCGGAAGACGATGATACGAATAACAATGATTAGTGCAGCAGTGATTCATCTTTTCTTTATATTACTTGTGTTCTTGGGTGTGCTAACTAACTCAATAGGAGATGAGCTAGCTGCTGTCCCAAAAGAAGTAATAAACCTTTATCAACATGGATCATGGATGAATCAAATTCAGTATCGATTTCTTCATTTTTGGGAGCTGCGCACAGAAGCCGTTTTCGTCATTCCATTTAATATATGTATGTTTTTAATTGGTGTTTTACTAGTGAGAATAGGGGCTTTTGACAATAATTCCAAGGGTATTAATATCAGAAAGAGGATGATGAAGGCGGGCCTTTTAGTTGGGTTACCTCTAAACCTATTATTATTTGTTCCTGGAGGATACTTTGATTTTCCAGTAAGGTATGTATTTGCCCCTATTTTATCGCTTGGATACATGGGAGCCATTAGTTTTCTAATTAAAAGATTTCAGGCCTTTTCATTATGGAGCGTTTTAGAGAAAGTAGGTAAGATGTCTTTAAGTTGCTATGTGTTACAGAATGTTTTAAGCACCATTTTATTTTATGGATGGGGCCTTGGATTGGGTGGACACCCTCGTTCATTCTTCGTCATTTTTGTTTGGATACTAATCTGTTTGTTTCAAATGTTATTTGCTGCTTTGTGGCTTCGTTATTTTAAAATGGGCCCTATGGAATCAGCGCGTAAACGCTTAGCCAGTTTAGCTATAAGAAAAAATATAAAGAAAGATCTTAAAATGTAAGTCAGCTTCTTTTTGATGAATATAAAACATGTTATAAGAAGCAAAATTTTCACATAGAATTTTATGTTAAAGTGATACTAGATATTGGGGAAATAGTCCGTAGAAGAGAATTAAAGAAAATGGATATAATGTATATGGTTGTCATATTCGCGGTTACATGCTTACTTCTACTTTCCAGTAGAATGAGTAAAAGGTATCTTCTTTAAAATATATAATACCTCTAATTATAGGAGTAATTAGTCTAGGCATTGTAATAATAAGTAGCTTTTGTGGAGGATTAACTGGTTTTGGAATCGGAGTAATTAATTTTGCTATTCTTATAGGTTCCATTTTATCCATAATTATTATATTGATTAGTGAAATCATAAAAAGTAGAATCCTCAAAAAAACGTATCAATAAAGCGATAAAGGCTTTTATGTAGTTTTCTACTGTTTAAGTAACGTGGTCCCCAGTCATTGGACTTGGGGCCACGTTATAAGCAGAGTTTTTTTATTTTTTAAGTGATGCATTATATGCTTCTTTAGTTAACATAAAATGGATAGGCAGTAGTGAAAAGAAGTATCCCAGTGAGACTTCTTTTCTATCTTTATTAATTCTTTATTTCCAGACGGATTTAAATGTTAAAATTAAATAAGATCCTCTATTTTTGCATTCTTTTTAAATTCTAAAATGGCTTCTACTGCCTTTTTGTACCCTCCAGAATCCCTTAAGGATTTGCCAATTTCCAAACTCTTTTCTTTAAATGAAGCGTTCGATAGTACTTGTTCTGTTTTGTTTCGTAATGTAGTAGCGTCTAGTTCTTGACGATTAAGTTGTAGACCAGCTCCTAATTCTTCAATCCGATTAGCTATTATTAGCTGATCCCCCACAACAGGCATAACCACAAGAGGAACTCCAAAATAAAGTCCTTCACTCGTACTGTTCATTCCACCATGAGTAATAAAAACATCTGTTTTTTCTAGTATTTCTAACTGAGGTACATAATTACGTATAATGAAGTTAGATGGAATATCTTTAAATTGGCTAATGTCCGTTTGTTTTCCCACTGATAGTATAACTGTAGCTTGTATTTCTTGGAATGCTTCAAAGCAGGTAGTATATAACTCAGGTTGCTGATTAAATATTGTTCCCATTGAAATAAAGATAAGCTTATTACCAGGAATATTTTTTAATGAAAGAGTTTCTACATCTTTTCGCGGCGCAATAGAAGGACCAACAAAAATAAAAGAGTTATCAAACTTTTCAGCACGAGGTTGATATGATTTTGATGTATATACAAGAGTAATATCCCCAGGGCAAGACATCAGCTTCTGGTTATCGTTAATTAGTATGTCGTATTGTTGTTTCCACTTTTTTAATATCTCTTTGAGTTCTTGATATGTTGGAGATGTCTTATCCATTTCTCCTCGACTTTTCATAACGTTCGAAAAGACCTCTTCATCAATAGCGAACGTTGTACAAGAAGATATTTTAGGTATCTTTAATATATCAGCAATAATCCATCCTGCGGCGAAATTATTATCATAAATAACATAGTCGTACTTTTCATCTCTTATGTCCTCTAGAACACTTTCTATGACTGTATCCGCAGACCGTACCATATATAATAGCATTTCAAGAGGGTCCATTCTTTTTGCGATTTTTTTTACTAGATCTGCATTACGTGTGAAATTTTTATAGGGACGAAATGTAGCTCCTGTTTTCTCAATTTTATTTCTATATTCCTCTATACAGTAATAGACAACCTCTTCACCCTTTTTTATTAATTCTTCCACTAATGCAATTGTAGGGTTGACGTGGCCTTCTCCTGGATAATTAAAAAATAGAACTTTTCCCATATGGATTCCTCCTCTTATAAGATAAATAGTGCGTTTTATTATACCATTTGTTGTTTTTCTGCGCCTTACTCACTCCTTTTTTTACGGCTAGATTGATAAAGAATAGAATGAGAAGCGTCTAGTATGAATTATTTTATTTTCATTGTCTCTGCACCATCCGTTTCAAGGGTTCCTCTCTTTAATTTCTACATTGTTTATTTATGTGCGAAATGTAAAATCAGCGAAAATAAATAAGCATTTACCCTTAGATTAAAACAGCAGGGGACGATATCAATACAGCTAACACTAATTATTTTAACGTTGGCCTTAAGGGTGGCATATGTATGGTTTGTAATGAACATATTTAAAGTCGTATTTGTAGAAATAGCGATTTTAAGTAATACTTTATCAAAAATATCCATTTCTCTGAGGGGGGCTTATCTGCTGATTTTTAAAGCATTCTTTTGTATGATTCCAACCTTTAAAAATAGGAGAAATAAGAAGAAAGCCATTTAATTTACATAGCGGCTGTCTTTCTTTGTATATATGAACCGAACAGATAGCAGGGGAAGGTCGCTTATTTAGTATTGTTTTATAACTTTCCCTCTCAAAAGATATAAAGCGATATTTAAGCACCTTCGTCAGTAAAAAGACTACGAGCCGTTTGGATAAAGGCATCCGTTGCTTTTGATGTATCTTTACTATCTAGCACTGCTATATTAATGTCTCTGAACGTGGTCGGCTTTAACTCTCGAGAAACTACTTGTTCTGGCAGTGACAAGTAGTTTCTTTTCGTTGTAATCGTAATTCCTAATCCTTCTTGTACCATACTTAAGGCTGTGTCATATGCAGTTCTTCACCGCCTTTTGTAAAACTTCCGGTTTCTGATATCTGAACAATAAGTTGAATTTGTGATTGTTCATACCGATTTTGTTATAACCCATATAATTAATATGCATTTTATTTATGTTGGAACCTAATGTACCATAGAAGAGAATTAAGTTTCAAGAAATTAACCGGAGGTAATTAGTATGGTCAATCGTAATAAATTATTTCTATTTGCACTTATACTAGCTGCATTTAACCTTAGGCCGGGTCTAACTTCAGTTAGCCCAGTTTTGCATGGAATAACGAAGGATCTAGGTATGAGTTCTACTTTAGCTAGTTTGCTCACTTCCATTCCTTTGGTATGTTTTGGTTTTTGTTCGTTATTTGCTGGCCGTTTAGCAAATCGCTATCAACCAGAGAAGATGATTACTTTCGCTATAACTTGCATAGGTATTGCAACATTTCTAAGGGCCTTTACAAATTCCTCAATTTACCTGTTAATAACGGCTTTATTAATTGGTGCAGGAATTGGTGTTGTAAGCCCTTTGCTTTCTGGTTTCATTAAAAGTCATTTTCCAGACAAGGCAGCATCAATGATAGGCATATACTCTACTTCAATGGTAGTGGGTGCATCTATTTCTATTGGGCTAACGACACCACTTCAACACTGGTTCAATCATTCATGGAAAAATGGATTAGCATTTTGGAGTATTCTTGCTCTACTCGCTATTCCACTTTGGCTTATGGTAATAAAACAATCTCGTATTCCTGCGAGTAATTTTTCACAAAAGACGAAGGCTTCTTTACCATTAAAAAATAAAAAAGCCTGGCTATTAACTTCTTTTGTAGGGATTGTAACTCTCCTATTTTATTGTTTTGCAGCATGGCTGCCAGCCATTGTAGAGGAAAAAGGGTGGACGCCAGCATTTGGCGGTCTTGCAGGTACAATAGCTATGATTGCACAGCTACCATCTACTCTTTTATTACCTAGTCTTTTAAAAGTGCTACCGAGCAGAAGGTTTTGGATTACAACCTTTACCTTAAGTATAATAATTGGTTTATCCCTTTTATGTTTTACAAACGTAACACCTATTGTTTCAAGTATATGTTTAGGAGTTGGTGCCGGTGGTCTTGTGTCGCTAACTTTGTTGTTACCATTAGATATGGCATCTTCCCCTATGGAAGCAAGTACTTGGTCAGCAATGACTCAAGCAATTGGATATATGATCGGTGCAGTCGGCCCATTCATAATTGGATTTCTGCATGATTATCTAGGAAGTTTCGTTCCGACATTATATCTTCTTATAATTATAGGATTCATTGCCATCTTATTAGGGTGGAAAATTACCAAACCAGCTAGGGGTAAAGCAGAGGGTCTACCTGTGAAATAAAAACCTATATAACAACTTTTAAAGTATAGAGTGATATTGCTGTGTGCAAGAGGAGGTTTGGTCCCATGAATACATTTGGTCAGATAAATAGTAGCGATTATATAGAATCACGCGTGAGTATCGCCTACTAATGAAGACTTATATGACTTGATTATTAGTTTAAGACATATTTTTCTATCTTTCTGAGGTGACGTTATGGATTTACATGATTTAACAAGCCATCTTATTCATCGTACAGATGTAAGAGCAATGAATTATTTCAAGAAAAAGCTCAAACCTTATGGCATGACTCCAGTACGATGGAGCATCATTAGTGTTCTAGACTCTCAAAAAGGGATAACCCAAACAGAACTAGCAGAAGCAATTGATAAGAAACAAACAACTATTGTAGAAATGATTTATGCGATGGAGGAAAAAGGACTCATAAAAAGAATGTACAGTGAACGAGATCGTCGCTTACACTATCTATTTCTTACAGAAAAGGGAGAAGAGTTAAAGAAAACTCTTTCACCTTTAGTTAAAGACGCTCACCTCTTCGTCACGCGTCAATTAAGTGATGAAGAAAATACTCAACTAAAGACATTGTTAAACAAGGTATATAACGGTATACAATAAGCCGTGTTACTGAATATTCCTTTCTCTAATCAGGATCGTATACTGATTCTTCCATCATTCTTTTTTTTGATTAACAACAATTAAAAATAGTAGAAATAAAAAAGACAGCCGCTTTTTGAATCAAACGGCTGTCTTTCATATATGCACTAAATAGTAATACATGTTTCTTTAAGTGCTATTTAAGCATCTTCTTGAGCAAAAAGAGTGAGTGCTGTTTGAATAAAGGCATCTGTTGCTTTGGATGTATCTTTCATATCTAGCACTGCTATATTGATATCTCTAAACGTATCTGGTTTTAATTCACGAAAAACGACTTGGTCTGGCAACCACCAAATATTTTGTTTCGTTGTAATGGTAATTCCTAACCCTTCTTGTATCATACTTAATCCTGTCTCTATATAATCCATTTCAAACCGTACTTTAGGAGTCAAGTTATACTCGTTGAATAAAGCATGAATTTGTACCTCATAACCGCATTTTCCAATTAGTATATCTTCACCTTGTAGGTCAGGAATACTTATTGTTTCTTTCTGAGATAAAGGATGGCTTGAGTGCATAAGTACAATCAGTTGATCTTTAATTAAAGGTACGGTATCAAAATCTTTATCAGGAGGAATAATAATTCCTACATCAATGCATTTGGAACGTAACCACTCTTTGACTTGATCTACATTACCTTCCGAAAGCTTGATTTCTATACCAGGATACTGACTTTCCATTGTACGTATGATCTTAGGAATAAACCTAGTACAAGCAGTTCGGTAAGCGCCAATGTGTACCTTCCCAATTTCTAACCCCTGTTCAGCCACAATTAATTCATCTACTTTTTGTAATTCACTCAGGATTGTTCTAAAAGTAATTAATATTCGCTCTCCTATATCTGTAAAAGATAATCCGTTCTTCTTATCTCTCTTGATTAACTTTGTTCCTAGTTGCGATTCAATTGTTGCAACGGTACGACTTACCGCAGGTTGTGTCATATGTAGTTCTTCACCGGCTTTTGTAAAACTTCCTGTTTCTGATATCCGGACAATAAGTTCAATTTGTGATTTGTTCATATCAATTTTGTTATCTCCTATATAATTAATATGCATTTCATTTGTATTAGAATCCAATGTATCATGAAAGAGAATTGAACTTCAAGAAATTAACCGAAGATAATTAGGATTAGCGATCGCAATAAATTATTTTGATTTGTGCTTATAGTACTGTTTTGAGGATTTTATTTTTAAAGTGCATTTGGCTTTAGCAATACTTTATAATCATCCATCAGGAAAATGAGATTTCAATAGTATACTTGCCATTATAATGTTAGCTTGTACTCATATGGCGTATCTAATTCATTCAGAAAAAGGGGTGCTAACAATGGAGGATAACTCGAAGTTACAGCAGGCGACAAAAATATATAAAGCACTCGGTGAACCAACACGATTAAAAATTGCTCGTTTGCTTGCTAATGAAGCAAATTTATGTTGTTCGGATATTGGGATAAAACTTGAATCAATTGGTGGATCAACTTTATCTCATCACTTAAAGCAATTAACTGATTGCGGACTTCTGAGTACGTATAAAGAAGGCATATATATACTACAGCCTAGACCGTGAATTGATTGGAAAGTATGCTCCATATGTGATGGAGTAATTTCTCTTATTTCTCTATTTCTATACTTATGGAAATAGAGAAATAAGAGGTATGATCTTTCTTGTCTGGATTATGGCTAAATTGCTTGATAGGTATCCTCATCTAAATTATGAGTATATCCATTACTAGTACTTTAGACAAAAAGGCTAAAGCAAATCACCTATCGTTATCATAAGCGCGTTAAATTCATGGTGTGTTACCTTTATAAAACATTTTTTAAGAAACTGTAAAGGTCACTTTGTCTATGTGCAAAAATCAGCTCTTTACAGTTAATTTTTCAAACGCTCGGTTAATTTACGAACTTAAATCTATATTTCTAGAAATACAGAAATACAAAAATAAAAGGTGTGATTTATTTTGTCAAATATGTGGAAAATTTATTTGTTAGCTGCCATTAGTTTTCTTAATGGTACATCAGAATATGTTATTGCCGGAATCTTAGACAGAATTGCTGAGGCCAATAACATTTCAGTTTCATCTGCAGGACAGCTAATTACTGCGTTCTCAATAGCTTTTGGAGCAGGGACACCTTTTCTAATTGCTATGACTGCTCGACTGGAACGAAAAAAACTTCTTGTCTATGCTTTAACCGTTTTCTCTGTCATCAATATTCTTATTGCGATTATAACAGGTTATGAAATGCTAATGGCAGCTAGAATCATCTCTGCCCTTAGTGCCGGGGTTATTCAAGTTACGCTTCTAACCCTTGCTGCAGTTTTAGCAGCTCCAGGAAAGCAGGGAGGTGCGATTGCTACAGTTGTTACGGGGCAAAGTACTGCTTTGGTTGTAGGTGTACCTATAGGAAGAGTTGTGGCTTCGCATTATGATTGGAATGTAATATTCATTGGGCTTGGTTTAGTAGGATTACTTTTCACCGCCTTAACGTCGTTTACTATACCAAAAACAGTTGCTGAAGAACCTGTACCTTTGCGTGAGCAGTTTAAATTTCTTATGAAACCACGTATCTCAGCATACTTGCTCATCACGTTTCTATGGTTAGGTTCATATTCCATTGTATTTACGTACATTTCACCGTATTTCTTAAATACATTCGGAATGAGCAATCAAGGGGTAACTACAGCTCTCTTTATATTTGGTATTGCTAGCGCTATTGGATCCAAATTAGGAGGTTTTAGTACAGATAAGTGGGGGGCATTTCGTACATTAACTGGAGGAATATTACTCCATGCTATTGCACTATTGCTATTCCCGTTTATCGGTCAATTTGCTTTTCTTTTCTATGTATTGCTTATTTTCTGGGCGCTTTCAGCTTGGTCTTCCG
>ENA-ORXC01000807-ORXC01000807.1-marine-metagenome-genome-assembly--contig:-NODE-807-length-20428-cov-3.670041_pt1 | contig 20428 bp, 24 predicted proteins | sample MGYA00237865_ERZ511478 | MGnify/ENA metagenome assembly ERZ511478 | reverse complement strand
CTTCTTGGCTACCTTGAGCGAATGTTGCGCGATCGAAAAAAGGCAGAAGATGTCGTCCAGGATACTTTTCTAAAATTAATCAAACAGCTGAAATCAAATAAAATTCCTGAAAAAATAAAGCCGTGGCTCTATCAAGTAGCCACAAACCAATGCAGAGACTACTGGAAAAGCGCAGGGTTTAAATCGGAAAAACAAATCCTCGACTTTATACCTGATCAGCCTGATAAAGAGCCATCAGTCGTTGAGTTATTTGAGCGTCAGGAATCACGAGTAGAATTTCTTAAAAAGCTTGATACCTTATCAGAAACACAAAGAGAAATTGTTTATTTACGTTTTTATCAAGAGTTAAAATATCAAGAGATTGCAGAAACATTAGAACTGCCGCTTGGCACGGTAAAATCAAACTTATTTCATGCCTTAAAGAAACTAAAAGCATCTTTAGCTCGAAAGGAGGAAGTTAACCATGCAAAACATTGATCTTGAGTTAGAAAAGCTAGAAGAAGATTTAGAGCAGCCTCTCAAGTCCTATCTGGCTACGTCACCCCGTTCAGAGGATACGCAGAAGCTTCTTTTGTCATTACAGGATTCTTTTGACGAACTAAAACCGTCTCAGGTCGAATTTCAATTCGATCAAGATGCGGAACCAGCAAAGCCTTCACTCGCAAAACAATGTCTCAATCAATTAAGCTCTTATCACTGGGCTTACTGGTTAATAAGCTTTCTCATTTTTGCCATGCTAACGGTTATCTCTTCTGGCAGTATGGAATCAGATAGTTTATTCCCGATTGTTGTACCGATTTATTTACTATTTGGCGTTCTTTATAGTTACAAAACGTGGAATAAGGAAATGCGCATGGTCGAATCGATTACCCCATTCCCACCAGCTCTCTTATTATTAAGCAAATTACTTGTGGTTCTCGTAGTAAACATCGGCCTTTCGCTGTTATCAACGCTTTATATTGTCTCAGATAATACGATGATTAATCCCGGTACTTTTCTGTTGCATTGGTTTGCACCGCTTCTCTTCTTAACGGGCTTGCTTGCTTTCGTAATGTTTCATAAAGGGGTCATCGCAGGATTTATCGCAGCGCTGCTCGGATGGGTTTTGACATTCCTTGTTTTACCTTATACGGTGTTCGCACTTTCGGGTGAGGCGTTTCAACAGAACTTCTTATTTGTTGTCTCTTACCTCGTTATTCTAGGTCTAGGTGTAGGTATGCTTTTCTTATCATATCGGAAAAGTTTACGCCTTTCCTACTTATGAGGTGGAGGGAATGATCCAAGTAAAGAACGTCAAACATGACCGGAAACACTTTTCTCTTTCCATTCCAGAATTAGCGTTGGGTAGAGGCATCACCATTTTAGTTGGCAAGAACGGGGCTGGTAAATCAACGTTACTTCAACTAATCGCAACCGCATTAAAGCCTCACAGAGGTACGATTCAATACGGGGGGAAAACCATTGATGACGCCCTCCCGTTCATTCGTAAAAATATCGGATTTCTTCCAACCGGTATTGAACTATATGAAGAAATGAGAGTAAAACGATTTCTGCGCTACATGAGTGAATTAAAAGGTGTTGTTAATGAAGATGCTGTTGAACAATCGCTTGTTGGCCTGCACCTGCAAGACGTGAAACGTGCCAAAATCAAAACCCTCTCACAGGGGATGAAACAAAGAGTTGGAATTGCCCAAGCAATTCTGGACTGTCCGCCTATCTTGCTACTTGATGAACCATTAAACTACCTGGATAGTCGTGAACGAAAAAACGTCGTCTCACTTTTAACAAGATATGCACAATCAAGACTTGTCCTCATTGCCACACATGAGTTAAATGAATGGGAAGATATGGCGGACGAGGTGATCTGGCTTCAAGAAGGAAAAGTTCTTTTTAAAGGACCAATCAACCTCTGGAAAACACATCTACCTTTACGTGTGTATAAAGGTCAAATTCCTCTCTCTAAAATCAAAGATCTTGACCAAGAACGAATCATTCATATGAAGCGAGGACATGATCATTATTTGATTAAATATATCGATGAGACAAAACCATTTGAGCATTTTAAAGAAGGCGAAGTTACGATCGAAGATGCTTACTTTATACGAAAGAAATCTAGAGATCAAGGAACCATCCCTCCTCATCATCTGATATTCTAAAAAAGTAGCCCTTATTTATCAGGGGCTACTTTTTTTAGCAGGTGCTTTCCTCTCTATAGCGAACTAATGGTTAACCGAGTAAAGAAGGTGATTTCCTTGCAAAAGCAATCTCTAGGTATGATCTATGAATTTATTCTCGCCCTTCTTCTTATCTATTCACTCGTCATTGATTTGCCAGATCCTGAAGGAGCCGCACTCGATTTCTTTATTTGGATCTTATTTTTGATTGATTACGCGACACGCCTTTTCTTAAGCGAAAACAAGTGGACTTTCATTAAACAGCATCCGCTTGATTTAATTGCCATTATCCCTCTCGATCAGTTGTTTCGAACTGCTAGATTTGTTCGATTCATACGCGTTATTCGTTTAGTGGCCCTTATCAATCACCGCACTTCTATGTTTGAACTATTTTTCACAAAATACAAGATTGATCGCGCCTTTGTCTATGTGATTTCGCTTCTATTTATTTCTGCTCTTTCAATGAAATGGATTGAACCGGAGTTTGAAACCTATGGGGATGCACTCTGGTGGGCAGTTGTCACAACGACGACTGTCGGCTATGGTGATTTATATCCTGAAACAACGGTCGGAAAAATTGTGGCAGGCGTTTTAATGATCGTCGGCATCGGGACGATTGGGGTGATTACAGGGACGGTTGCAGCGATGTTTTCCAATAATAACCCAAAAAACCTCCCGTCTGAATTAGAAGAAATAAGAAGAAAGATTAACAGCTATCCAAACATTAACCAGATCGACTACAAGCATATGATTGAAAAACTTGAAGAAATCCAAAAAAGAGAAGCGAGAAAAGATTCTGATAAACATAAGGAAACGAAACATCAAACATCTTAATACACTTAACCAAATAAAATTCCCCTAAAAGGCGTTTGAAAGAACAAACGCCTTTTAGGGGAATGAGCCAAAAATTCCGTTCAAATCAACTTATCCGCTACTAAAGTTTCTTACTTTCTTGAAGAAGTTTCGATTCTCCAGTACGTTCCCATTCTTCCACGACTTCGTACGCTTGCTCAGGTGAATATCCCTTTCCAACGAGCACTCCCATTAAGATGAATTCTTGCAAAATGTGCGTCGCATTTATACCTCTTTTCACATCTTCTAGGCCTTCATTTACGAGGTATTCCGTATACTCCACCCACTCGTCTGGCGTTTTACCAAACACCTTTTCAGCTCGATTATTCTCCGCTTCTTCCGCAGCTATAGCATCTGCTTTCGTTTCATGAACGGTTCCAAACGGATGATTTGGCGGGGCATAGATAGAATAAAGCTTTATTGGAACATCACCGGTATTGGTGAGGTTATGCCAGGTTCCAGCGGGTATAAAAACTGCAAAGTCATCGTAAACCTCTCTCTGATAATTCAAATCATCTTTTCGTTTCCCCATCTGAACCTTTCCCTGGCCCTGTTCAATACGTAAGAATTGATCTAAATTGGGGTGCCTTTCCAGTCCAATATCTTCCCCAACGTCAATACTCATTAACGTTAACTGTAAATACTCTCCCGTCCATAAAGCAGTTCGAAACGTATCGTTTTGTAATGTAGCTGCATTAATATTTGCTACAAAAGGGTTCGGTCCATAATCTTTGAATTCTCTACTCCCCTTACTACCTTGTGATCTCAAAGAATTAACATTTGTGTCCATTATTTTCAATCCCTTCACAAATCATAAAATATCCTATGCATTTGTGCTGGGTGTGTACGTCAAAATAATTTTAAAGTTCATTTTTCTCCTACTATAAAAAAGCAATCGCACTGATACTATTCAGTGCGATTGCCAATAACAAGAACGCTTTTTTTACCGCTACTCTTATTTAACCACTTTTTCCGCTTTTACTTCAGTTTGGCTCCATGCTGTTGTATAAACATTGAAGAGCGATTCCAACTGATTGACCAAATCCAGGGCAAGGAGCCCATTTCCCTCAGCTTGCTTCGAACATCCAATCGGAACGGTCCTCTTTATCAACTGTGAATAAATTTCGGCCTCACTGAGCGTTCGCTTAAATTCCTTTTCTGCCACGTTCATTAGAAGAGCAAGTGCTCCTGATACGTGCGGAGCAGCCATAGACGTCCCAGAAAGTACGGCATACTCTCCACCTGGATAAGTTGATAGAATATCAACTCCTGGTGCAATTAAATCAATTTCGTTATTCGTATTCGAAAACCGTGCAAGCGTACGTTGGAAAGAGGCTGCTCCTACTTCAATAACCTCATTATACGCGCCTGGATAAGCGTATTCTGACGTATCTTCTCTACCGTCACCTTCATTTCCAGCGGCGCACACGATCGAAATATTTTGACTCACAGCATCTTTAATTGCTTCGTAAAGTTCAGGAACATTAGACGGGCCACCGAGAGACATCGACATGACATTTACTCGCTCACCATCTGGTCCCCGCCAATCGATCGCATAGCGGATGCCATTTATGATCGATTGATAAGAACCGCTCCCTGCTTCATTCAGTACTTTTACAATTAATAACTTCGAATCTGGCGCCACACCTTGAACACCTTTTTCTCCGTTTGTCGCCGCAATTGTTCCGGCTACATGCGTCCCGTGACCATTATTATCATCGTAACGATCTGCATCTCCACCGAAATCTTGCGTGAAATTCTTACCACCGATGATGCGGGATTGTAGATCAGGATGATCAATCTGACAACCGGTGTCGATAACGGCAATGATTCTTCCCTTTCCTTTTCCTGATTCCTCCCATATGGCTGGAGCTTGGACCATTTCCACTCCGTCGGGCAGGATTCCCGCTTGTTTAACGACCGCATTTACTTCGAATGGGATTAGTCTAACTTCGCTCATGTACAACGCCCCTCTCTTTTACCTGAATTATCTGATAAAACATTGAGGTTTGTCTAGTTCCATATGGTCTATTTTCCTATTTTTATTTTATAGAGAAATCATTCTTTCGTACTAGAGAAGTCGTGCGGCTATTTCTGCAAGCTTACTTCGTTCTGTACTCGTTAAATGAATAATGCCAACTTCATCCTCTTGCTTTAACCGCTCAACCGCATAAGTTAAGCCATTATTTACAGAGTCAAGGTAAGGATGATCAATTTGTTCAGGGTCACCAATTAGAACGATTTTTGTTCCTTCTCCAACCCGTGTTAGAATCGTTTTCACTTCATGCGGTGATAAGTTTTGTACTTCATCGATAATCACAAATTGATTTGGGATGCTTCTCCCTCTTATGTATGTTAATGCTTCAACCTTTAGAGTCCTCAGTCCTGATAAAATATGATTTAATTCCTCTTCGTTTTTCGCATCAAACAAAAATTCCAGGTTGTCATAGATTGGCTGAATCCAAGGTCTAAGCTTTTCTTCTTTTTCACCGGGTAAAAAGCCAATATCATTGCCAACTGGTACGACAGGTTTTGAGACAAGTAGCTTTTGATAATGTTGCTCATCCTCTGTCTGGGTAAGTCCAGCAGCAAGGGCAAGCAAGGTTTTACCCGTACCAGCTTTCCCTGTCGCACAGACGAGGGAAACGCTTTTGTCCATTAATAGCTCCATGAGCATGCGCTGCTGGACATTTTTTGGCAGCACTCCCCAAATATGTTCACTTTCTCGATTCAGTCCTTGTATCACTAATTTCTGATTGATAATCACCACTCTTCCAATTCCAGAATGGCTGCTGCCATAAAGATCTTTTAAAAGGATAAAATCTTGACTATAAACTTCTTCGGTCAAATACTCTCGCAAAATCTCTATCGAAAGTTCCCCGCTCTTGTAAAGAGAGTCAATCACTTCAGGAGGCACAAGGATTTCATGGTATCCTCGATGAAGTCTCTCTACATGATCAATGAGTCGATCATTCTCATATAGTTCTGGCAAAAATGCAGGTAAATCAAGTGATTTCTTTAGCGCATCTGCTTTTGCAATCATTAACGTATCATTTGAAACGAGTACGACATCGCCTATTGAATCCGTACTTAAATTAATTGCTACTGCAATGATTCGGTTATCATTTGAATCTTCACTAAATTCATTTCGCAATTTGTCAAAAGAGCGATGATTCAACTCAATTCGAAATGTTCCTCCTGAGTCAAGCGGAATCGGTTCATCGAGCTTTCCTTTGTTTGTGTCTCGCAGTTTCTTATACATTCTGCTAAATTCTCGCGCATTTCGACCTACCTCATTCATTAATCGCTTCTTAGAATCGATTTCTTCAATAACAATCGCTGGGACGACAACGTGGTTGTCTCCAAACTGAAAGAGTGAATGGGCATCATGCAAAAGAATATTGGTGTCTAGAACAAAGGTTTTTAACAACAGAACAGCTCCTTTTAACGAAAGTTTAAGAAGGCGAAGGAATGTCCCTTCACCTTAAGCTATTCCCGATTTTTTCTTTCGGGTCCTTCCTTTTTACACAAACACCATCTGATTTACAGTTTCTTCATAATTTGTGGTTTTCTATTCTCGCACATATTGTTTATAAGTCGCATATTCACGAAAACCAGATTTACGGAGAATGGGTTCCGACGTCCCAATCCTTGCCTGCATCACCGCTAGCTCACATCCTCTTTTTCTCGCTTCAATTAGACGATCTGCTAACAAACTACGATAGATGCCTTTCCCTCTATATTCAGGTAGAACACCCGCTCCGTTTAAATAGAGTACCTTCCCATCCTTGCTATAGCGATAATTCGAATAACCTATGGGCTTATTGTTATCGAGGGCAATCGTGAATCCGCCTCTTCGATCAGGGAATTGAAGGTAAGACGCTCGTTCAGTAACGGCAGCCTGAATCGCTTCATCGTCATATCCCCAGATCTTCGCTGCTACCTCAACATGCGCTTGCACGTCTTCTTCCGTATTCACTTCTCTATACGTAAAGTCCGATATAGCCGCTTCTTCTTCTGTTAGCTTCTTCGCTAAACCTCTATATGTATCGTAATGCTGAAATCCTAATGTGAGGAGATGCTTTTCAAGTTCACTAGAATCAGAGCTTGATCGCACCCACCACGATAATGGACTTCCTCCAAAATAAGCGATGACATCTTTTACTTCTTGGACGCTTCGATGATATCGAACAACTTTATTCGCATAGACGCTAGCTGATTTATTATTTTTAATCATCACGAGGTCATCATTTTGAATATAGTGAATAGATTCAGGTACAAGAGCTTCTTCGTAATCCCATTGAATCGCTTCAATTGCACGTATGATTTGTTCTTCATCCATTGACTATCATCTCTTTTCTCCATTATTTATCTCGATTGTTCCCCCCGCATCTTTTATCACTAATCCGTCACATCTGATTGTGATTAAAACGCGTAGCACCCGGACATACTGGGAATAAAAATGTTAAGGAGGGTGTGCTGATGGAAACCAATCAGCTTAGAAAAGCACTAGAGCAGCGTAGAAACTACTACATTTCAAAGCTTATTGAGGCAGGAGCCTATTCCACCGCTGATCACCATCTCTATCACTGTACACTAACGGACCTTGAAAAAGAGTACAAACAACTATCCAACTATTAAAATGTTAGATCAACATGAGATTCGATGAGAATCTCTTTTTTATTTGATTGTAGACGTATAAAACAGCTATAGACTGGTAAAAATAGAGTTATAGCATTAAAACTAGCAAAATAAGAAAGGATGAAACATGATGAATAAAGCGGAACTTTTATCGACTGTTGCGGAACGTGCAGCAATGTCAAAGAAAGATACTGCCAGAGTGGTAGACACCTTAATGGATACGATTGCCGAAGCACTTGCTAAAGGTGAAAAGGTGCAGCTTGTTGGATTTGGTAACTTTGAAGTGAGAGAACGCTCTGCTCGTAAAGGTCGCAATCCACAAACTGGCGAAGAAATTCAAATTCAAGCATCTAAGACACCTGCGTTTAAACCAGGAAAAGCATTAAAAGAAAAAGTTGTTTAACATTCAGAAGAGCTGGATCCATTTGGTTCCGGCTTTTTAATTGAGGAGAAATCGATGGAATTTATGCAGATAATCAAATACACGGTTACCATCGTTACGATCATTATGCTGATCGTTTTTTACTACCGGATGGCTAAAAAGTAAAAGCGCGCTAACTGAGCGCGCTTAGCTGTTTGCTTAATTTATGATACCAGCTCTCATTAAGTTCTTTGGCAAGTAGCGCCTTCTCAAGTCCTGCGCGATCTGTTCGATCCTTATACGTAACCCGGTTAATCAATGAAACCGTCACGTCATGGTCAGGCCGATGTTCAAGTATAATGTCATCCTGAACAGTGACGTGCCCCTCTTCTAATACTCTTAGATAATACCCACTGTACCCATTTTCCATCACAAATAAATGCATATTCTCAACTTCAAACTTTTTTGCGAGCTTAAAGCAAGGCTGTCTTGGTAAACTAACCTGAGCTTTTATACCACCGATTTGATAAATATCTCCAATCCGTGCTTCTTTCTCATCTAGCCCTGACACTGTGAAGTTCTCACCAAATGCGCCTGCCTTTAATTCACATCCAAGTTTCTTTTCCCAATACTCATAATGTTCAACGGGATAAACACAAATCGCTTTCTCTGATCCACCATGATGGACGAGATCTGCCTGGCCATCGCCTTCTACCTGAATATTTGAAACATATACAGATTCACGAACAGGCTGTTTGTAGATACCAGTAGAAATCGGCTTTCCTTTATAAGTCGTTTCAACGGGTTTACCAACATTTACGCTAATTAATTTCCCCATCTAATCCCTCCTTTCCTAAGTTTAGCATAAGAAAAGGCTTTCCCTTTGCAACGCAAAAAAACAGCCGCATGACGACTGTTTTCTTTAATTTATACGTGGCGATTATCAATTCGTTTTTCTATCTCAGCAAGTTCTTTTTCATTTTTAAGAAGTTCTGCTTTATTTTGATCAACGAGCTGTTTAAAAGTTAATTTTTTCAGCTTTTTCAACAAAATTCACCAACTTTCCCTCTGCATGATCTCATTATACAACAGGAATACGTTAGATAAGTTAACAAACTATTAAAATTTTGTGAAAATTAACACACATTTCAGTTTATGAATGATTATTCAGATTCATTCCTATCGGATGGAGGACCACCACTTAAACCATAAAAGAATAATTGCAGGACGTCGTCCAAAAAATCTTTTCGTTCTGACCAGGTTTTCGCTGGAACTTGCTGCACCTCTGTTTTTAGGGCATTGAGATAAAACATAATCGATTCCATTGAAAGTGAAGCATTAATCTCCCCTCGCTCACGTGCCCTTTCAAGAAGCTGAACGAACAGTGGAAGGGTTTGTGTTCGGTAGAAATGGTCTACATACTCTTTCAGCTCTTCGTCTGTCGTTAACATCTCTTGAAGTAGCGATGGGTCGAGACTCTGAACAGCTTTATGTTTTTCAAAAACAATTAACTCAACCAATTCAGGGAACGTACGCTCTTCCTCAACACTCTCTTTAAATATCTGAAACTGTTGATGCATGTATTCCTTCATCACCGCTCGCACAAGCTCTTCTTTACTAGTGAAGTGATTGTAAATCGTTACTTGAGAAACTCCTGCAAACCGCGCGATGTCACTGATTTTCACTTTCTTAATGCCCTCTTTATTAAATAACATAAAAGCACCATTCATAATATCTTTACGCTTTTGTTGTTTTCGCAATTCAAATCCATTCATTTTCATCACCACTCTTAGTATAGCATTTATTGAACTATTTATTAAATTTAAGTTCAATAAATATTGATTATTTCCGTGCAGTCATTTATGATAAAAATGAAATATATATTAAATAATAGTTCAAAATTTGACTGAGGGGGAACCTCAATGATCGAATTAAACGGCTTAACCAAAAAATTTTCAAATGGAAAAGGAATTTTTGACGTTACTTTCTCCATTCCAAAAGGAGAAGTATTTGGATTTCTCGGACCGAACGGTGCTGGGAAATCCACAACGATTCGTCACCTGATGGGATTTATGAAACCTTCAAAAGGCTCAGCATCGATAAATGGGATGGATACATGGAAAGATGCGGCTAAGATCCAAGAAAAGATTGGTTATCTTCCTGGTGAAATTTCTTTTCTTGATGGCATGGATGGGATGGCATTTCTTAAACTTGTCGGTGGCATGAGAGGGATGAAGCAAACAGACTATCGCGACGAGCTCATTCATCGCCTTCAGTTCGATGTAAAAACACCGATTCGTAAGATGTCGAAAGGAATGAAGCAAAAAGTCGGTATCGTGGCAGCTTTTATGCATGAACCAGAAGTCATTATTCTAGATGAACCGACATCAGGCCTCGATCCACTTATGCAGCGTATTTTCATTGAAATTGTGATGGAACAGAAGGAAAAAGGGACCACATTTCTCATGTCTTCTCATAGTTTTTCAGAAATTGAACGTACGTGTGATCGAGCCGCGATTATTAAAGATGGCAAAATTGTTGTCGTCGAAAATATTCATGACCTCCAGCAAAAACAGCGTCGACTCTTTGATGTGACGTTTGCAAGCGAGGAAGAAGCTAAGCTCGTAAAAGAAACTAAACTTGACGTTATTTCAGTCACCGAGAACCGTGCAGAAATTGCTGTACAGGGAGATTACAATCAATTTATCCAGGCTTTAGCAGATTATCAAATTCGAAATATTGATATTCATGAACAAAACCTTGAAGAAGTATTTCTGAACTATTACGACAGGGAGGCAAACCCATCATGAACATCACGTTATATGCAAAGATGTTAAAGGTTCATGCCAAATCAATTTCTAGCTATGCGATTGGTTCTGCTCTCTATCTTCTGTTAATCATCGGCATTTATCCTTCGATTGCGGATGCACCTGGATTAAATGAATTAATGGAGTCGATGCCTGAAAGCTTTCTTGCGGCCTTTGGGATGGAGGGCGGCTTTCAACACGTGAGTGACTTTATTGCAGGTGAATATTATGGGTTACTGTATGTGGTGATTTTGTCGATTTTTTGCTTAATGACAGCGTCTCAGCTAATGGCTCGTCACATTGATCGAGGCTCAATGGCTTATATTCTTGCCACGCCGAACTCTAGAAAGAAAATCGCCTTTACTCAGGCACTTGTGCTTATCACAGGACTTCTCATTATCGGATTAACGACTGCTTTAGCAGGAGTCATTGGGACTGAGATCTTAATTGAGGATAAACCTTTTGAAGCAATGACGTTTATGAATGTTAACCTTGTCGGCATTCTATTATTCTACGTCATTTCAGGATACTCGTTTTTATTCTCTTGTTTGTTAAATGATGAGCGACAGGCTCTTGGGGTTTCCGGATTACTGACGATCGTCTTCTATGGAATGGATTTAGTCGGGAAAATGAGTGGTAAGCTTGATTGGATGGTACACCTTTCTCTCTTCTCAACGTTTCGCCCTGTTGAAATTGCGAGAGGTTCTGTTGACGTCTGGCCAACAGCCACATTCTTATTTTTACTAGGTACAGTGCTCTACGCTGTTTCCATTCTCATTTTCTCAAAAAGAGACCTTCCTCTATAATAAGGAAGAAGATAAGGAGCGATCAAAATGAATTATGTGAAGGAACTCCGTGAGCTCGTTGGGCAACGGCCGCTCATTTTAGTTGGCGCTGTCGCTTTGATTTTAAACGATAAAGATGAAGTTCTTCTCCAGCAACGGAACGAACAAAGAAAGCGATGGGGATTACCCGGCGGGTTAATGGAGCCAGGTGAATCGACTGAGGAAACCGCCATAAGAGAGTCTTTTGAGGAAACTGGCTTAACGATTCGAAACCTCGCGCTCTTCAAGCTTTATTCCGGAGAGGAATTTTTCACAAAAGCGGATAATGGTGATGAGTTCTATTCCGTCACAACCGCTTATGTCACGAATGAATACGAAGGAGAGCTCACCTTAACACCGGAAAGCTTAGCATTTGAAACCTTCTCTTCTACTAATCTCCCTGCTCAGATGGTTGGTAGCCATAGACGAATGATTATGGATTATTTTAACGAAAAAAACGAGTTACCTTGAAGCAATGGGGACGTCTCCATTGCTTCTTTTTCATACCCTATGATCACGTTGCACTCAATTTACGGATAATGGAGCGTGATGACAGATTTTCTTCAATAAACTAGTACTGATTACCTCTTTTCCCCTTTTCATCGTCTCATTTCGCTCGGTGTTTCTTTTCTTATGTTAGAATGAGAAAGTCATTTTGACAAAACTATGAATCTCATTAACTTACATAAGGAAGTGAACATCATGAGGAAATTATTCCTTTTCCTTCTCGTTGCTTTGGTCGCTTTGGTTACAGCTTGTTCGAACTCCGCATCCACAAACGAGCAGACCGATGAAAAGACAGATCAGCAAGCAACAAATGAAGATGAAAGCAAAGAATCAGATAAAAAGGCTGAAAAAAAGAATGAAGAAAAAGAAGTGGCTCAACCTTTTGAAGCACTGGCCCCGTCTGAAGATGCGAAACCACTTAAGGAAACAATGACCGAAGAAGAATTAGCGAAAATGCCTGTTGTCGAAGCACACGGCGAAGATCGCACAAGAAAGACACCCGTTGGCGAAACGTTAATGGAAGGCACAACTGATGAAACAGACGGTATTCTAAAAGATTATCGCCTCGTTGCTTACTATGGTCAACCAAACTCTACCAAAATGGGAATTTTGGGCGAGATGGAACCTGAAGCATTGATGACGAAATTAAAAGAACAGACTCAAGCTTATTCTGATGCTGATCCAGACCGTCCTGCCATTCCAACGATTGAGTTAATCACTACAATTGCTCAGCGTGAGCCAGGTCCAAATGGAAAGTACTATCACATGACTTCAGAAGAAGATATTGATGAATACGCCGAGCTTGCAAAGAAACATAATGCCATTCTAATGCTAGATGTACAGCTTGGTCGTGACACTGCTCTTCATCAAGTACAGCTTCTTGAAAAATGGCTCAAGCTTCCTTACGTTCACGTTGCTATCGATACGGAGTTCCACGTTAAAGAAGGCCAAACGCCTGGGATCGATCTAGGAAGTGTCGATGGTTCTGAAGTGCAGGAAGTTGTTGACTATGTTTCTAAGTTTGTAGAAGAAAATAACTTACCTGACAAAATCGTACTTGTTCACCAGTTTACAGACCACGCTGTTACAAACAAGCAGGTAATCAAGCCCACTGACAACGTAGAAGTTGCCCTTAATTTCGATGGGTATGGTGATTATGGAACGAAAATGTCACTCTACCGTAAATTTGTGCGAAATGAGCCCGTTCAATACGGCGGATTTAAAATTTTCTATAATAAAGATAAACCGGTTCTAACACCTGCTGAAGTCCTTCAGCTTGATCCGAACCCAGCGATCATAAATTATCAATAATCCGTAGCGCTTTTCCCTTTTCTTTTAAGGGTAAGGCGCTTTTTTTGTTCAATATAAACCCTCCGCGCCACCTTCCCTACGCATACTTTTTCCATGATAAGCCAACCTAATCAATGGAGGTGAGTATCATGGACAAAAAGACGCCAAACAAAGATGAAATCAGCCAGAACAAATTCACGAATGAATATGGTGCTGATTTAGATGAACAGGCGATGAATGGCGATTACGGCATGTTAGAAACAGAGGAAGAAGATCGAGCGAACAAAAAAGGGAAGAAATAATGAGAGCCACCTTGTCCATCCAGTGATAAGGTGGCCTTCTTTTTCTAAAATCAATATAGAAATGCAATCACTCACTTGTTAATCGTCCATCACAATCGTATTTACGTATTTTGCATTAGATAGCTTGTCTTTTTTAATATTTGCAAATGAATCATATTGATGCGCTAGCAGGAGTCAAGCACTTTATCCTTTAATCCATTTGCTCAACTTCTTCAGTCTGAGAATTTACAGTGAATTTCTTTTTTACGTTTTGTTGACTGTCATACACCTTAATGTAGTAGAACGACTGCTCTTCTTTCACAAAATCCACCGTATAGGTTTTTCGCTCCTCACTCGTTAGCCTTTCATATATAAGGACTTCTGCATCATCACGGGACAACCATCCCTCCTGCTCAGAAATCTTGTCCTCAACAGTGGATTTACTTACTACCTGGTTTAGTCGTTCGCCAGAACAACTAACCAAACCTAGCACGGCAAAAAGATGGAAAATGATCTGAAAGAAATGCCTATACATGTAACGCCGCCTCCTCATTCCTCGTCACGTTGTAGATTGTTAAAGCTCGGAACCCTCATCGTTCTTTGCTTCAAGTTTACTTTCTACTTTTCTTAACAAGTCATTTTGCACCTGTAGTTGATCCGTGATTTTCGATCCAACTTTTTCTATTGTTTTCGTTAAAGACCAGAATAAAATAAAAATAAAAACAATCAAAATCATACCTGTACTCCCCCTTCTCTCTTTTTCTAATGGCCTTAGCCGTTTCAATTTACGTTCGTTGTCTGGAGGATTGTAGAAACGATTTTCTGACGTAGATGGTATAAATCAAAACAACTATTGAAAAAATCACATTTCCAAGAAAAGGCTGCGGAGAAGGACTGGAAATGAGGAGAGCACTCATGCATCCAAAGAGTATGGAATAGACGATCATGAACCAGTAGCCCCAGTTTGTTAGCCTGATGTATCCATATACCAATACAAAAGATAGAAGAGCGACGAGGACTCTCATCATCCTTTCCGGAACATATGGTAATCCAAACCGTTCCGCAATCCCAATCGTATTGGCGCCTGCGTCATTAAAAATGGCGGAGATGAATAAAACCGCCGCTCCAAATAAGTAAAAGTAGCTAATGAGTGTTACGCCTATCGGTCTTTTCAACTTCTTGCCCCCTCGAATATCAATAAGCTTATTTCTCTCTACTACTTTTTATTTCTGAATTTGTTTTTTAATGCTTTTCGTCTTGCTTGATATCTTCATTTTTAATAAATAGATAAAGATGCAAAACCACTCCAAATACAATAATGCCAACACCCAACTCTTGAAACCACATTAAAAAAACCCATCAAAATAAGTAACCGAGAATAAAAGAAATCCTAGTGTTACATAAATGACCGCTACAACGTGTCCCATTTTTTACACTTGACTTTTAGTTCGACTACTCCCAATTATTTCAAAACGTTGAGTTGCTGGCAATCTTTTCTTTCACCGCAGGAATGGAACAACCGGCAACAAAAAAGGCAGGAGATGCATTTTACCCTTTCGAAATGACGTCTTATCTTTATTCGAATGACATCCTGCTTTTCCAGATCTATACTAATCTTAAGAAAGCCGCAAAACAAAGGATGTGAACAAGTGAAAATTTCACTCGATGTTGATCGGAAGTATGAAGAAACGAGCGTAACGATTCACTGTAGAGAAATGGATGATTCGATTAAAGAGATATTGGATTATCTTAATACGCAGAAAACCGAATTCATTGTAGGTAAAAAAGGCGAGCAACAGCACATTTTAAAACCAAATACAGTGCACTCTTTCCATTCAGAAGGAGATCAAGTAATGGCTACGACATCTCAAGGCGTTTTTAGCGTGAAAGAGAAATTGTATGAGCTAGAAGAAAGTTTGCCAATGAATACATTTATCCGGCTTTCCAAATCCGTTATTGCTAACTTGCATGAAATCAGCCACTTTGAACCATCATTTAACGGCACGCTCGCTGTACACTTTCAATCTGGTAAGAAAGAATATGCTTCGAGACATTATGTAGGCAAAATAAAAGAGGTTCTGAAAATGAACAGGAGGGCAAAATAAATGAAAACATTTTTGTTTAGAAGTATGGTTGGGTTATTTTTCGGAGGGTTTTTAGCTGTTTTACTAACATATGGAGTTATTTTCATAGGTGATCAAACAACGCTTGACTCTAATCTTTTTGTAACAAACTCATTAGGAGCTATTTTCTGTGGATGGTTGTTTACGGTCACTCCACTTTACTTTGAAATTCATTCACTGAAACTCCCACAGCAAACGGCCTTACACTTTTTCACCGTGATGGTAGTCTACTTTATTTTGGCGTATGGGATTGGTTGGATCCAGCCAGATCTAGTAAATATATTACTCTTTATTGCTATTGCTCTTGTAACCTACAGCATCATGTGGACAGCTTTCTACTTGTACTTTAAGCATGAGTCTAAGAAATTAAATGACGATCTACAGCAAATAAAGTAGCCTTTCCTTTCGTATAAATGACCGAAGCGCATTCAAGTGGGATGCGCTTTTAAAAGTATTTTGTATAGAAGTCGTGACGGAGTTTTCCACTAAGCTGAGCATATAACTTTGTTGTTTCGCTCTTCTCATGCCCCAGTAAACTCTGAATCACTTCAAGAGGAGCTCCGTTATTTATCAAATGCGTTGCGTAACTATGTCTTAATTGATGAGGGTGAATCACTTTATCAAGTTCTGCACGTCGGGAAATTCGTTTAATGATATAGCGAACAAGATCAATACTCATCCTTCTTTTTGGCCTTCTCTCCGTTATGAACAAGCAAGATTCCTGATCATTACGTTCATCAAAATAGCGTTTCAACCAAATGGAACAGCGCGTGTTAAAATAAACTTCTCTTTCCTTATCCCCTTTTCCATGAACAATGACTGAATTTGTATGAAAGTTAACATCCTCACGATTAAGCTTCACAACTTCACCAATACGACAACCAGTAGAGTAAAAGAATTCAAACAACGCATTTTCCATCGTATTCTGACAGGCTTCTCTCAAGTGCTCAATTTCTATTTCATTTAGAAACTTTGGAATTCTCTTACCAAGCTTAGGTTCCTTCAATTTAGCTGCTGGATTTTTCTGAATAAATCCCTCTTCATAAGTCCATTTAAACAACGAGCGAATACAGCGAACACGGTGTCCCAAACTAGAAGGCTTTAAATGGCTCCCCATTTTCACTAAATAAGCTTTAAGCTGATCTGTCGTAATCCCATTCATATCAACATTCCCAAAGTGACTTAAGAGCTGATTGTACTGAAAGTAGTAAGTCTTGAGCGTTAATGGAGAATATCCCTCAATTTGCTTATCCAAGTTATACTTTTCCCAAACAAGTGATAACAACATTCACTCCACTCCCCCAGGTTACGAATCTAGTAATCTTGAAACTATTATGTCCAGGAAGTGAAGAGTTTATGCTAGAGTTATTCCATAACCTGCTGTTGGATACTTAAAGCGGCAAGAAGCACTTTATTGTAAGACTTTAGTAAAATGATTAATAGTGAAAAAACCCTATATTATAGGGTTTCCTAAGGAACTTATTATTTAATTTTAGGACTCTGGCATAATCCAAATAATTTCGCATATGCGAACAAAGAATGTTGAATCATGTTCTTTAACCACAACATGATCTGGTTTGGCATCAATAACTGTTCCATTTACTGGACCACGTGATGTATCAATAACCACTCTATTTCCAATAAGGCTGCGAAGAGCTGCATATACGTAAGGCTCTACGACCACAACTTGCATAGGGACATTTGGTGACATGTGGGAATACATCATTCCACTGGGATTCATCTTTCCCCCTCCTAGTATGTTACTCTACATCTTCATTTTATTACATACTAGCTTGACTCGTTCCCTCCTAACATTTTACCCTTCCATTTCCATTGCTTGTTATGAAAAAACAACTGCAGTTAGCCATCCATTTCAGACCACAATTTCATAAAAATAATAGGGTTCATTAGTAGAGTCTATCTGGCCAGGACACATAACTCGCTCCGAGATTGTTGAAGAGAGGTTTGACTTCACAGATACACCTTAAAATCTCGTCTAGGGTGCTAATCATCAAAAAGAGGAATCATCGTTTTCTATATTATTTTTTAATGTGTGCAAAAAAGTCTGTGCTGCCTGAGTTAGAGAAGATTCGTTTTCCAAACTCACAAGTGCAACCCTTCTATATAGTTTTGGAAAATTTACTGGCCAAAGTCTAGTTAGTGTACCTACTTTTAATAAGTCTTGAGCTAATGATTTAGTCAGTAGAGCTACACCTTTTCCAATACGAACAAAGTCAAGAGCTGTAGTTGGAGGGAGTTCAAGAGTATCCATGCCAAATGTCATATAACTTCTTTGCCAATGTTTACTTTCTTCACTCCAATCAGTGAGAATATAAGGACTGCTATTTGCAAAAACCTCTTCTATTGTATAGGTCCTAGCTTTCAATTCACTTAATCTATGTCCCTTATGAGCCACTAATATAAGTGGTTCCTTCATCAAAAGAAGCTTCTTTAAATCACTGTTAAAAAAAGGATAAGTAATCAATCCCATTTTGATAAATCCATCATAGAGCATTTCAATAATCTGCTGATTATGACCCGTATGAATTACCAAATCTATTTCTGGGTAATTCCCATACATTTCAGAAATTGCTGAAGAAAATAGTCCTGAAGTAAATGTAGGTATCGTCCCTATTTTTACTTCTCCACGTCTTCCTTCTTTAATAGAATGTGCTCTTTCTACCCCTTTCATTAACACCTCTAATGCTTGACTCGCATAAGGAAGAAAGCCCTGCCCTAGGTCTGTAAGTTCCATATGCTTTCCTACTCGATAAAACAGAGATCCACCTATACTCTTTTCCAGCTCTTTTACTCGTAAGCTAATCGTTGGTTGCGATACATTTAAATATCTAGATGCTTTACTAAAAGATCCCAACCGAACGACAAGTTCAAATGCTTTTAGCTGATTGATTTCCAATGTCACACCTCATCCATAAAAATAACTAATAGTAACTATAATTTATATTAGATTGTTTAATTAGTCTAATCAACTTATGCTTTTATTGGAGATCAAAGTATAAAAAGAAAGAAGGTGCCCAATGTTCTTATTAAAACGGATTTCGAGCATCATTAATCATCAATACCAACAACCAAAAGGATTGCTAGGCTGGTACATTGGTGAAAAAATGATACATCAGCACAAACCAGAAACAAATTGGACCATTGAATTATTAAATCTCCAAGAAGACGAAGACATATTGGAGATTGGATGTGGTGCAGGATATGCTATGAAACTCTTATTAAACCAACCTTCCGTTCACAAAGTTATCGGCTTGGACTTATCTAAGACTCTTCTCCATTCTTCATCGATCCGAAACCAAATGGCAATAAGAAAAGAAAGAGCTCAGGTGGTCCTTGGAAATGTTCATAAATTACCTTTTAAAGATAAACAATTTTCTAAAGTATTTAGTATCCATTCCGCTTACTTTTGGGAAAACTTGCCTGAAGCAATGGCGGAAATATATAGAGTTCTTAAGCCGAACGGAACCGTTTCAATCACCCTTTGCGACGGAAAACGCGGAGAGACCTGGGACGCTGTGAAGAATATGATTGAAAATGAACTTATTTCATTAATGACACAAAGGAATTTTGTTAATATAAGACTTTGGGAAGGACCTGAATCTAGAGGGTACCATACAGTAGCCATTACTGGTGAGGTATAACAGATTAAAACGCAATCACTAAATTGGACCACATACATTCCGAATCTTTTGTTCGCTTTGAAGAGTTTAAACGAAAGAAGACGATTGTAATATAAATAATCGTCTTCTTTAAATTATTCATATTTTTCAACCTGGAATTTGTGCTCGATAATTGAAGACTGTACTATGACAATCATATTTCCCAGTTCTTCCAGATAAGCTCCGAGATTGTGGAAGATTGATTTTCTAAGAATCTAAGAAGTTAATGACAGAGCTCACGAATTTACTGGTTTCTTCTAAATCAGGAAAATGGGCACTTTTATAAAATAACTCCCACTGACTGCACTTTAACTCTCTATGTATTATCTTAGATATACTCAGTCCAGTATTACGATCAAAAATCCCTGTAATGAGTAAAGTTTGGTTTGGTATTTCTTTCAAACGATTTATTAATGGAGATGATGCCGGGTTTGTAGTTAAAGCTTCTAACATCAAACCGGTATTAATTAGTTTGCTTTCTTCCCAAAACTTACGATTCAATTGAGCAATGTCTTGATTTTCAAACAATAATAGATCTACTGTCTTACCATCAATACCATCCCATAGCTTACCGTACATTTCATCTATAGTAAGTCCTTCATCCTGAAAATCTTTAAAAGTGTTGATAACCTTTTCATTTGATACGGAAAGGATACCCGCTATCTGAACCATTTTTTGTATATCAGTCGCCATTAAACTTGGAGCTGATAGAACAATTTTATTAATTTCATCTTTAAATGCGTAGGCAAACTCCAGAGCAAGTTCTCCTCCGTAAGAATATCCTAACAAATCGACTTTTCTGGTTCCTAACCATTTTAGTAAACCTTTAAAATCTTCTACTAAATGGTCGATCGTATAGTCACATACGGAGCTAGGTGCATCACTTCT
>ENA-ORXC01000805-ORXC01000805.1-marine-metagenome-genome-assembly--contig:-NODE-805-length-20482-cov-67.609017_pt1 | contig 20482 bp, 18 predicted proteins | sample MGYA00237865_ERZ511478 | MGnify/ENA metagenome assembly ERZ511478 | reverse complement strand
AAGTTGGCCCACTAGGTCTCGAACCTAGACTCTTCTGTACCAAAAACAGACGTGTTGCCAATTACACCATAGGCCACTATGTTTTTTCAATAGCGAGTGCAAATTTAAAGGAAAGTTTTACATTCACAAACATTATTTAAAAAAAAATAGCTCATTTTTCAAAAATTACTTTTCACATCACAAAAATCCTGCGATAACCAGCTATAAATGAAGCTCAGAGCATAATTGTTAAAATTTCAAATTTTTATTTTTAAGAAATAATTAATGCCCCACCTACGTTACCACAAATCAGGGGTATTGCTTAACTTCGTCCCTTTACAAAATATAACATAATGAGCGACTTCAACTTTGCGAAGTATAACAAGATTCTGGGCTGGACTGTATTTGCCATTGCCCTTATAGTATATTCTCTTACCGTAGAGCCTACGGCTAGTTTTTGGGACGCCGGAGAGTACATATCTACCTCGTCAAAACTTGAGATAGGCCACCCGCCGGGAGCACCTCTTTATCAAATACTAGGAGCCTTTGTTTCTATTTTTGCTCCAGACCCAACTTATATTGCCCTTGCAGTAAACTACCTATCTTGTTTAAGTAGTGCATTTACCATACTGTTTATGTTCTGGTCACTCACATTATTGCTTACTAGAACACTTACAGAAGAAAAGGAACTCATCACAAAAACTAAGCAGCTTGCCATCCTTGCAAGTGCTGCCATAGGGTCACTTGCATTTGCATTTACAGATAGTTTCTGGTTTAATGCTGTAGAGGCAGAGGTTTATGCACCTGCTGCAGTTGTACTATCCTTACTATTCTACCTTGGGCTATTATGGGAACGTGATATGCACAAACCTCGTGGTAACCGCTGGCTCATACTTATCTCATTTATTGTGGGACTCTCTTTTGGGATACACTTTATGGGATTACTTACCATACCTGCTATAGGTCTTCTTTACTTTTTTAAAAATACAGAAAAGGTAACCCCAAAAAACCTTCTTATCGCCCTAGTTATTGTGGTAGCTATACTGATGTTTATTTTTAAACTACTACTACCTTATACCCTGTCACTTTTTGGATACCTAGAAGTATTCTTTGTAAATTCTATCGGGCTTCCGTTTAATAGCGGGACTATTATTGCTGGTTTAATTTTAGTAGGACTGTTTTATTATGGGTTAACGCTTTCGCGAAAGCGTAACAAACCCCTCATACATACTACGCTCTTATGTATGTTATACATTTTTATAGGATTCTCAAGCTGGATGATGCTTCCTATACGTGCAAATGCAGGAACAACAATAAATGAAAACAATCCATCTAATGCTAGATCACTACTCTCATACTATAATCGTGAGCAGTATCCAGAAACAAAACTCTTTTACGGACCACAGTTTACAGCAGACTATGCTGGACTAGATCCAGATACTCCCTACCTAGATAAGCCAAAACTTTATGAGAAAGATGAAAAACTAGGCAAGTATGTAGTTGTAAACCAGTGGCGCAATGCAAAGCAAAATCTTGATGATGCACACAGTGCCATTTTACCAAGAATGTGGAGCCCAGAAAATAATGCAAACTATATGCAGTATACAGGGCCACTTAAATTTAGTATTAAGTATGACCCTAGTATGCCAGAAGAAGACCGACAGTATCTTCAAGATGTCGTAACTCAGTTTAAAATAGATTATAGAGATGGCAAGGTAAACTATGAAGGGTACGATGCTTTCTTAAAGAGCCAGATAGGTCAATATCTCGATGTAGAAAAACCATCTTTTGGTGATAATATGAACTATATGTTCAGCTTCCAGTTTGGGTATATGTACTGGCGCTACTTTATGTGGAACTTTGTAGGTCGCCAGAACGACATACAAGGTAAAGGTGATGACTTTAATGGCAACTGGATTTCTGGTATAGACTGGCTAGATGGTATCTTTTTAGGACCGCAAGAGAACCTACCGTCTGATGTTGAGAACAACAAGGCACGCAACACGTACTACTTCTTACCATTATTATTAGGATTACTAGGTCTACTCTTTCACGCAACTAAAGACTGGAAACGCTTTGCAGTGTTACTCGTGTTTTTCTTGTTTACAGGCCTTGCCTTAAAAGTATATCTCAACGAGCGTGCTTTTGAACCTCGTGAGCGCGACTATGCGCTTGTAGGTTCCTTTTATGTGTTTGCAATGTGGATAGGTTTTGGCGTTTATGCTCTCTTTGATATTGTAAAAGATTTTATAAAACCTAAAATAGCAATGCCTATTGTGGCTGTAGTATGTTTACTAGCTGCACCTGTACTTCTAGCATCTCAAAACTGGGATGACCACGATCGTTCTGGCAGAAAGACAGCGCTAGCAATGGCTAGAAAATACCTAGACTCTGTAGATGAGAATGCCATCATATTTACCATAGGTGATAATGACACCTTTGCCTTATGGTATGTACAAGAGATAGAAGGCTATCGTACAGATGTGCGTATTGTAAATACAAGTTTAATAAACACAGACTGGTATTTTGACCAGATGAAGCGCGCTGCATATAAAAGTCCGCCGGTGCCTAGCACCCTCACTCACGACAAGTATGCGGCAGATAATAGAGAGGCGCTGTTTTATCAAGAGACTAAAGACTCCATTATCCCAATCGCACAATGGATGAACTTTATCGCAAGTGATGACCCAAGGACTAAGGTTGAGTATGCAAAAGGGCAGTTCTTTAATACCTTCCCTAGCAAGAAAGTAAGAATCCCAGTAGATAAAGAATCTGTACTTAAAAACAAGATTGTCCCTATAGATGATGCAGATGAGATTGTACCATACATAGACATCGAGTTAAGTGGCAATGTGCTTTATAAAAACAGACTGCTTATGCTAGATATAATAGCAAGTAACAACTGGGAGCGTCCTATCTACTTTACGGGTGGAAGCTTTGGTGATGATGATTACTTATGGATGAAGGATTACCTGCAGCTAGATGGTGTTACCTACAAGCTCATCCCTATACGCACACCTATAGACCCTCGTAACCCGTATGATATGGGTCGAGTAGATGCAGATAAGATGTATGATATTGTAAAGAAATGGTACTGGGGTAATAGCGGTAGTCCAGACATTTATCACGATCGTGAGACGCGCACAAACGCAATTACCTACAGAGGTAATATGGCACGTCTAGTAGAGCAATTACTAGCCGAAAATAAGCCAGAAAAGGCTAAAGAGGTTATGGATCTCGCGATGGAAAAAATGCCAGTAGACATCTTTGAATTCTACACACTAGTTGAACCATACATCACTGGCTATTATGAGATAGGAGAAAAGCAGCGCGCTCAAGCCATATGGCAAGAAGTAGCTACAAAGTACCAAGAGCAACTCAAATACTTTAGCGCGCTAGATGCAGAGCTACAATACAAGTACTACGAAGAGATACTTACAAACATTGAGAAGTATAGAAGCCTTGTAGACCTACTTATCATAAATGATGATAGAGAGCTCTTTGAAAAAGAGGCTCAAATTTATGACAACTATATGCGCTCGTTCCCCTATCTACTAGGAGATGATGAGGAGCCAGAAAATGGTGCTGTAGAAGCACCACTAGAAACTGTACCAGCAACAGGTGGTGCAATTAATGCAGACTCAATTATAGAGGAGTAGAGATATTAGCACGTGTACTTAAAACTGTCCAGAGTCCCAGCATTCCTTAAGTGGTTATATCCACAATGGTATGTTTGGGACAAAAAGACTAGTAAGAAAACGGTCTATCTCACTTTTGACGATGGCCCAGTACCGGAGGTGACAGAGTTTGTTTTAGATACGCTTTCGCGAAAGCGTAAAAACCCCATTCCTGCTACCTTTTTCTGTATAGCTGATAATGTACGTAAGCATCCAGAAATTTTTAAACGCATTTACCAAAGCGGTCACTCCATAGGAAACCACACCCAGCATCACTTGAATGGTTGGAAAACAAGCACAGGCGCATATATAGATAACGTTAGGCTCGCCGAAGAGGAAATATCGACTCATTTACCTAAGACAATAAATACTCCTACTGCGCCGCTCTTTAGACCTCCCTACGGAAAGATAAAACGCAAGCAAGCTAGAGTCTTAAAAAAACTTGGTTATACAATTATAATGTATCGCGTGATTGCCTTTGACTGGGATGCGCATACTTCTCCAGAACAGTGTCTTGATAATGTAATTAAGAAGGCAAAAAATGGAGATATTATCGTTTTTCACGACAGTGTAAAAGCCTTTGAAAATATGAAATATGCACTACCGCGCGCTATAGCGTATTTTGAAAAAGCGGGCTTTACTTTTGGAAGGTTAGAATAATCTAAGAGGCATACTCTTGCATAATACCTATAATGGTATTTGCATCTAGCTCACCACTCTGGCGCCATATCATCTCGCCGTTTTTATAGATAATGAGCGTAGGCAAGCTTTTGATACGTAGCGCATCTGCTAGTTCATTGTTCTTATCTACATCTATTTTTATGACTTTACCCTTATCTCCTACTGCTGCAGCAACATCTCTAAGTATGGGATGCATTGAGACAGAGTCTTCATTCCACTCTGTGTAGAAGTCTAAAAGAACCGGAATATTAAGATCAATAAGTTCACCAAATTTTGACATACCCTACAATTTTAATTAAACAATCAGGCGTTTCAAGCTTCGTAAAGATAGTATATTCTCCTTACTATGCGTTTTTACCACTTTTTTTCAACTCTATAACAGTTATCTCTGGCCAGATTCCTACCCTACCCGGAAAGGCTAGATACCCAAACCCTCGGTTTACATTTATGTATTGTTTTGCATCTTCATAAATACCTGCCCAGTACTTGTAACGCCACTTTACAGGGCTCCACTTAAACCATCCTGGTATCTCAATACCAAACTGCATACCGTGGGTATGACCGCTCAGTGTAAGGTGAAAATGTTCTGGGTGATCTTTTACCTCATACTCCCAGTGTGATGGGTCGTGACTCATCAATATTTTAAAGTCATCTTGAGCAAGACCAGAGATTGCTTTATTAAGATCTCCAGCTTTTTTAAATCCGCCTTCACCCCAGTTTTCTACACCTACTATAGCGAGACGTTGCCCATCTTTTTCAATATAATGATGCTCATTAAGGAGAAGCTTAAACTCCATCTCTTTTTGAATTTCTTTAAGTCTATCAAGATTTGCAATCTTAGCTTCTGGCGTAGGCCAGTCTATGTAATCACCATAGTCGTGATTTCCTAAAACAGAAAACTTACCGTCACGTGCCTTGAGTCTTGCAAAGGTCTCTTTCCAAGGCTCCATCTCTGCGGCTTCATTATTTACCATATCTCCAGTAAATAATATAGCATCACTTGCCTGCTCGTTTATTAAATCTATAGCGTAGTCTAGCTTTTCGGCATTATCAAAACTACCACTGTGCACGTCACTTATTTGAGTAATCTTGTATCCATCAAACGCTTCAGGTAAATCATCAAAACTGAGTGTATACTTAAGTACCTTAAAATTATAACGCCCCTTAATCACACCATATAGAATAGATGCAAAAGGTATCGCTGCTAGACCAAGTGCAATCTGGCTTACAAACTTACGTCTGGATGGAATTGCACCGCCCTGTGTGTTTCCAGTAAGCTTATTGAGACCTCCCTTTATAAGTCTGAATATATCCTCACCAAACATTGTCGCGATAATGACCAACTTACAAACTATCAAAATCACAAAAGAGACAATAAAGAACTGTGTAAGTGGGCTCATATTGCGCCTACCTCCTGTAGAGAATTGATAAATCATCCCTCCTATTATAAATAAGGTAATAAGAAAGTATAGTATCGTACCCCATCTTCCTTTTACTAAGAATCTGAATGCTTGGTAAGCATAAATATCTAGGGCTATAATAAAGGCTATAAAAAATATGAGTCTAAGCACAAATAAAGAATTTTAACAAAAATAGCTGGTCACAACCTCCCAATGCTGTATTTCACTTTTCTTTAACTATTAGTGAGCTATACAGTTACTTCAAGAATAGTAGCGCGGGCACTTATAAATTGTACAGTATCAACCTTAGCTGGAAGCACAACTGTCTGACCTTGCTTAAAATCATAGGTCTTATCATCATACATAAAAGAAGTACTTCCTGCCACACACATTAGTATGGTAAAAGAATCTTGATGACTATAATCTCTAAGTAATTCACCTTCTAGATCTAACACAGCTGTCGTAAAGTAATGATCTTCTATAACTGGAACAGAAGTATTAAGCTCAGCCTTATAAGGAGTCTTGTAATATTCACACCCATTATAATCTAGCACATCTGTAGCCTGCTCTGTATGTAGGTCTCGTTTCTTACCAGTCTTTACATCCACCCTATCATAATCATACACTCTGTATGTCACATCTGAGGTTTGCTGTATTTCGGCTAGCATAATACCAGCTCCTATTGCGTGTATTCGTCCTGCAGGAATATGAATAATATCACCTTTAGAAACATTTTCCTTGTGAAGTAAATCGATTAAAGAACCCTCACTAACTGCCTTAGTATAATCTTCTGGTTTTGTATCATTCTCAAAGCCCACTATAATCTCTGCATCTGGCTCTGCATCCATAATATACCACATCTCATTTTTACCATAAGAGTCGTGACGCGCTTTTGCTATCGCATCTCCAGGATGTACCTGCACTGAAAGTGGCTTTTCTGTATCTAAAAACTTTATGAGTAGCGGAAAATGACTTCCAAATTTATCAATCACTGTTTTCCCTAGAAAATCTGCGCCATAACTAGCTATCAACTCATTAAGGGTTTTACCTGCAAGCGGTCCATTTGAAACAATAGTCTCACTGCCAGCGACTCCAGAAACTTCCCAAGACTCACCTATATGATCTCCATCAAATTCTTTATGAAGAACTGTACGTAATTTTGTACCACCCCAAAGGCGATACTTAAAAAGCGGAGTAAAAAATAAGGGGTATAAATTCATAATAGTATAAGACTGCAAATATACGTATAGCTTACTAAAGTCGCTCTCTGCGTTTATATCTTACCGGTGATCTGTATTTTTGTAAACGCTATGCTTATACTTACAGATGTCTTATTTTCTATTTCTGAACGCTTTAATGTGGGACCTATACAACTTCAAATTGAAAAGGGAACACACGCAGCTATTATAGGCGAGAGTGGTTGTGGCAAGACCACTCTATTACAAATGATTTACGGGCTTTATGATTTAGACCAAGGCTCTATAACTTTTGACAATAAAAAGGTCACTGGTCCCGAAGAAAATCTTATTCCAGGGATGCCATATATCAAATATCTTTCGCAAGATTTTGACCTAATGCCTTATACATCTGTGACAGAAAATATTCATAAATATTTAAGCAGACTAGAGCCAGAAGCTAGCCAGGCCAGAACCGAAGAATTACTAGAAGTGGTAGAAATGACTCCCTTTGCATCTGCTCACGTAAAAACGCTCTCTGGCGGACAAAAACAACGGGTAGCACTAGCACAAACACTCGCCAAAGAACCAGAACTCCTATTACTAGATGAGCCATTCTCTCACATTGATAACTTTAGAAAAAACAAACTGCGCAGACGTCTCTTTGCATACCTAAAAAAGCAAAACATCACCTGCCTAGTTGCTACACACGACAGCACAGACGTTTTATCATATATGGACAAGACTATTGTTATGCGAGATGGAACTATAATCGCTCACGAGCAAACTCAAAGGCTATATGACAACCCTCCTTCCTATTACGTAGGCTCCCTTTTTGGAGATCTTAATAAGCTACCTAAGCAATCGTTTTTTCCAGACGCACAAAAAGACGAGCAGCTACTGCGCTACCCACACCAGCTCACGACCTCACCAGAGGGTGTAAAGGTTGAGATTACCAGAAGTTATTTTATGGGAACCCACTATTTGATAGAAGCTTTGTGTGACGGACAATCTATACTTTTTAATTCTGAAAGCAACCTTGTAAAAGGAGACACTACATACATTAATCTCAAGTAACTAATAAATTGTAGTGATCTTTATTACGCTTTCGCGAAAGCGTACTTCATCACCTTCTCGTTTACCCATTAGTAATTGACCTATAGGTGAGCCTATACCTATTGCATAAAAAGTGCGACCATCCACTTTTATAGCTCCTACAGGAATAGAAATAAAATAGGATGCCTGTGAGGTAACGACAACGCTACCCAAGTGCACTGGACCTTCTGAAAGATCAAGCTTTATTCTAAGAAAGATTTGTTCTAGTTTTTCTATAGCTGCCAGTTGCTTACCGGCATTCTCACGTTCTAATTGCAACATCGCTCTGCCGGTCTCGTGTTTATCTCCAGCTGTACTCTTAGTCTCCTCTCTTAATGAAGTTGCTACATTATCTAGAATTTGCTGTACCACATCTCTGCGTTGCATAAGATGCTCTTTACAAGCTTTGAGAAGTTCTTCTTTTATTTCAGGATGGGTCATAAGTGATATTACGATCTGTAAAAATAGTCTATTATAAACCTACACTATGCAATAAGATTTGCTAAGTCTTCTCCCACAGTAGCGCCTATGGCAACACCCATACCTCCTAGCCGAACCCCACAATACGTGTGGTCTGATATTTTTTTAAGTAAAGGCTGTTTCTGGCTACCTACTCCCATAATGCCACTCCACCTATGTGCTATTTCAAACTTAGTATGTGGCAGTATAACTTCTTTAAGTAAGCGTTCTAACTCTTGCTGTATGACTTCTGTTTGTGCGATTACAGTAGTTTCCTCTCCTTTAAAATCGAGGTTACGACCACCGCCTAAAAGTATCCTGCCATTTATATTTCTAAAATAGTAATACCCTCTATCAAGATGAAAGGTCCCTTTAAGATGCAAATCAGGTATTTTATTAGTTATCAAAACTTGTGCTCGTGCAGGTTTTACTTGAGTAAGACCTAGCTTTTTTGCAAAGCCATTTGTAGCAATGAGGAGCTTTTTTGTTTTGAACTGTACAGAGCTAGTGACAACGGTTACTTCACTAGCATTTTCGGCATAAGAAATTACGCTTGTATTATTCAAAATCAAGATTCCTTTAGACTGAGCGATTTGCAAAAGTGATTGCATCATACTCCCAGTATCTATTTGCCCCTCACTATTATTAAAGATAACTTGATCGTAGATTCCATCACATTGCAGGTCATTTGGTTTTAAGCTATATACTTCCTTTTTGAAAATAGGAAATAGCAATTTATTTATGGTAGGTATGGCTTCAACACATTGCTTATAGAGACTGTTATCCTTCTTTAAAAATAGCTCGTAGCCTCCGTTTTCTTGATAGTCGATACTCTTATCAGTAAGCAACGCTCGCAGTTTTGTTAGGCCTTCTATTCTTTTTTTTACAAGAGCTACAACTTCATCTTCTGAGTGTGATTTTAGATCATCTAGTATTTCTGAAATACTACCAAAACAGGCAAAACCCGCATTTTTTGTACTTGCACCATTAGGAAGCATTCCTCTTTCTAACACGAGTATCTTTGCTTTTGGAAACCTTTCGCGTAAGCGTAAAGCACACGTAAGCCCTACAATACCGCTTCCTACTACGGTATAATCTACATTAGTAAACCACGTTTCTTGCTCCCAAAAACTAAACTCCATACACCTGTTTTTGTATAAAAATACATTTTATGTGTTAGTGACTCTAACTTCTCTCGTCTAAGGTGCTATGACAGCCAAAGGTTTTATCATCTTTATTTTTACAACCCAACTGCTTTTTATAGCAGAACCAAATAGTTACCATAAGGAGTATCATAACAATGGTACTATTAAGGCCGAGGGCTGGGTTATGGGTGAGCAAAAGATTAAGTACTGGAAATTTTACCATAGTAACGGCGAGCTTATGTCTCAAGGTCACTATGCAAATAACCTTAAAACCGACTATTGGTATTTTTACAATTCCCAAGGCAAACTAGTGCGCGAGGGGCATTATGAGCAGGGAAAAGCGCAAAATTGGTGGATTTTTTACGATATTGCGCGGCAAGAAACACGCAAAACTCAATATGTTAATAATGAGCAAGAAGGTTTTTGCTTAGTCTATAAAAACAACAAACTCATCAAAGTAGAAAAATACGAAGCAAATCAATTAAAAGGTGAATGGACAAGTGTAAGAGCTTTTCGCCGTGATAATCCAGACATCTCTTTCTACTAGCATTATGGAGCCCCTTATAAAAGTTATTATACCAGCATACAATGAACAAGATTCTATAGGACTTGTTCTGCAAGACATTCCCGCTATTGTTAACGAAGTAATTGTAGTAAGTAATGCCTCTACAGATAACACAGAGCAAGTTGCTCAAGAAAATGGAGCTACCGTTTTAAGAGAAGAGCAAATGGGTTATGGCTATGCTTGCCTTAAAGGGATGAATTATATTGCGAGCCATACTCCTAAGCCAGACATCGTTGTTTTTTTAGATGGTGATTATAGTGATTACCCAGAAGAGCTTACTAAGATAATAGCACCTATTGTGCAAGACAACTGTGATATGGTGATTGGTGCTAGAGATAAACGCTTTCGCGAAAGCGGGTCTATGACAGGACCACAAATTTTTGGAAACTGGCTAGCAACAACGCTTATGAGTCTATTTTTTGGCGCACGTTTTACAGATCTTGGCCCATTTAGAGCAATGAAATATGATAGCCTCCTCGCCTTAGAGATGGAAGATAAAACATATGGCTGGACTGTAGAGATGCAACTTAAGGTCTTAAAAAAGAAAATGAAATATACCGAAGTATCCGTAAACTACAGAAACCGCATAGGCGTTTCAAAAGTATCTGGTACTGTAAAGGGCGCAGTTATGGCAGGAGTAAAAATATTAGGGTGGATTTTTAAATACAGTTTTAAGTAATGATTTTAGAAATATCTATCATAGTTATCTACACGATATCGCTAGTTATCATATTTGCCTACAGTCTATCGCAACTCAACTTGCTTTTTAATTACCTAAGAGCGCAGCGCATTAAAGACGATGCCCCAAAGTTTAATTTTAAAGACCCGGCTCAAATCCCACTAGTTACTATACAGCTACCTGTATATAATGAGCTCTATGTGATGGAGCGATTACTAGACAATATTGCGTTGCTAGACTACCCAAAGGAGAAGCTGGAGATACAAGTACTAGACGACAGTACAGATGAGTCTTTTGAGAGCACAAAAAATCATATTGCGAGACTTAAAAATCAAGGTTTAGATATAAAGCACGTTACTCGTGAAGACCGCTCTGGCTTTAAGGCTGGTGCTCTTAAGGAGGGACTTAAGGTTGCAAAGGGAGAATATATTGCCATTTTTGATGCAGATTTTCTTCCCGAGCCCAACTGGTTGCAACGCACGGTGCCTTACTTTAAAGATCGAAACATAGGTGTAGTACAGACTCGCTGGGGGCATATTAATAGAGAGTACTCACTACTTACTCGAGTACAAGCTTTTGCTCTAGATGCTCACTTTACACTAGAGCAAGTAGGTCGCAACAGTAAAGGTCACTTTATAAACTTTAACGGTACCGCAGGGCTATGGCGCAAGCAGTGTATAGAAGATGCTGGCAACTGGGAAGGAGATACACTTACAGAAGACCTAGACCTAAGTTATAGAGCACAGCTTAAAAACTGGAAATTTAAGTACCTAGAGGACGTAAAAACTCCAGCGGAATTACCTGTGGTTATAAGTGCAGCACGCTCACAACAGTTTAGATGGAATAAAGGTGGTGCAGAGAACTTCCAGAAGATGTCTAAAAAGGTGGTCGCAAGCAAGAGCCTTTCTACCAAAACAAAGATGCACGGCATACTGCACTTACTCAATAGCACAATGTTTTTAAACGTGCTCATCGTAGCGATACTTAGCATCCCTATGTTATATATAAAGAACGAGTATGCACACCTTAAGCCTTACTTTTACGTGATGTCTTTCTTTGTCATAAGTAGTGTGATATTCTTTATATGTTACTGGTTTATGTTTAAGAGTATTTACGGTGGCGGTTTTAAGCAATTTATACGTTATATAGGGATGTTCTTTACATTCTTTAGTATCGCAATGGGCTTCTCATTGCATAACTCTATAGCAGTAATAGAAGGTCACCTAGGGAAACGTAGTGACTTTATACGCACCCCAAAATTCAACATAAGCGAACTCAAGGAATCTTGGAAAGGCAACAAATACATCAAGAAAAACATCTCTATAAATGTAATTTTTGAAGGGCTATTAATGCTATACTTTGCCTTTGGGATGTACTCTGCCTTTGTGGTAGGAGATCAAGGAGGAGATTTTGGATTATTCCCTTTTCACCTAATGTTATTTATAGGTTTTGGGTTTGTATTTTTTAAGTCGTTAACGAGCAAAGCGTGATAGCAGCCCTGTGGAAATATCAAAAAACCTCATTGCTTCTTGCAGTTATTTCCCTTGTTGTTTACTACCTATTTGCACATCACTTACAAAGATCAGATTTTCCTCTTCTAGTAAGTCTTTACAGTATTTTATTTGCCTCTTTTTATCTAATCGTAAAGAGCAGTAAAAACGATTTTGGCCTTCTCTTTTTAATTGCCATTCTAGCTAGATTAATTTTTATAAATGCCACGCCTAACCTCTCTCAAGACTTCTATAGATTTATTTGGGATGGCCGTATGCTCATACAGGGTTACAACCCGTATTTAAGCACTCCACAAAGTTATATTGATGCAGGTACAATAAGCATAGTAGCACAAGCTCAAGAGCTCTATGCAGGTATGGGTACACTCAATGCTAGTCATTTTACAAACTACCCACCAGTTAACCAGCTCATATTCTTAGTTGCAGCACTTTTCTCAAGTAAAAGTATACTAGGAAGCGTTATCACATTTAGAATAGTAATTATACTAGCAGACATAGGCACAATCATATACGGTAAAAAATTACTTACTAAGCTAGGTTTACCCATTTATAACATCTTCTGGTATGCCTTAAATCCTTTTATCATCATCGAGATGACGGGCAACTTGCACTTTGAGTCTGTGATGCTTTTTCTTGTTGTACTATCCCTTTACAAGTTATCGCAAGGCAAATGGATTTTAAGTGCTGTGTTCTTAGCACTCTCCATATCAACTAAGCTATTACCGCTGTTATTTTTACCCCTATTTATGCAATACTTCTTAACCAGAGGTGGCGGTAAGACAACCCACTTTAGAAGTTCATATCCTTGGAAAGTCCGCTTTCGCGAAATAAAAACAAACATACCTAGACTCATTTACTTCTACCTCATCACCCTAGGAGTTATGGCACTCACATTTATACCATTTTTAAGCGGTGCTTTTGCTGAAAATTTTGGCACCACCATTGCCTTATGGTTTCAAAAATTTGAATTTAACGCAAGCATCTATTACATCATAAGGTATATAGGCTATCAAGTTATAGGCTGGAATATTATAGGAGATGTAGGACCCTTGTTACCCAAAATTGTAGTTGTACTTCTTGTACTACTCGCTTTTATACGTAACAATCGAAGCTTGCAGGCTATGATAACAGCCATCCTCATAGGGATGTTTTTTTACTTCTTATTATCGACTACCGTACACCCTTGGTATGTAGCAACACCATTATTACTATGTGTATTTACTCGCTATCGCTTTCCTTTAGTCTGGAGCGCTACAATCATATTAAGCTACGCTGCCTATGGTGTAGATGGCTTTGATGAAAACCTATGGCTTGTCGCTATAGAATATATAACTGTTATAGGATTTTTTGTTTGGGAAGTGTTTTGGAAGCCAAAACCTGCTACTCAACTAGATAAACACTAGCCACTTTTCTATCTGTATAATTGCGACTAGCTGGGTCTGCTGTATTAAGTTCTAAAGTAAACATAAACTTATGTTGCATATCTGGAAAGGTTTCAGATACGAGCCAATCGTCTTCAAAGAAAACAAGTGTATAAAAACTATCTTCACCTGGCATCACAAGCTCATCATCTTTACAAAGCCTTGGGATTTTTTGACCTGCAGCCCACACCATTTCTGGAGTGGCACCATTAAGTCCATACACAGGTAGTGCCGGTAAGTTCTCAAAGGCTTTAAAAGAAGTCTCAACTCGATTATCTAGTGAGCTACTCTTGACAGACTGGCGAGCATACTCCTTAAATTGAGATTGTTCATTAAAACCAACATTAACGAGTAACACAAGAGCAATAACAAGTGATAGTAAGCTCTTATAGAGCTCCTTTTTTACTAGAAAGTAAATGATACAAATCCCAGCTAAAACAACAAAAACACCGGGTAGAATATCTAACACAGAGAGGTAAGCCAATTGCCACCCCAGTGTAAGCAGCGCTAAACCTCCCAGTATAATTAAAGTACCTATCAACCCAATATTGAAATAAACCGGCAAGGTCTCTCTTCTATCTGTAAGCTTACTAAAGCTCCTTACCAGATAATGTATATAAAAACCTATTGTAAATGCAAGCGGTATTAAAACAGGCATCAAGTAACGCGACTTTTTCTCTGGTATGATAGAGAGTAAAACGACAGCCAGCAAGGTCCACAATAAGGTAAATGTGTACTCTTTACGGTGTAACACACGTGTTTTTAAATAAGGATAAAGGATACTTATAAAAGCAGGTATCGTCCAGAGACCACTTTGAACAAAAAAGCTCCAGTAGTAATAAAAAGGACGCACATTATAACTCGTCCAATTACCTGTCTCCCTTTCGGCGATTCTTGCAAAGGTTACGGGATCTGCACTTCTTACATAAATATACCAGGAGAAACCTATCACGAGCCCCATACATATGGTTATTATAAAAGGCAACCACTTTTTACGACTCGTCTCTCTTCTATATTGTATTAGGTATGCTATCACAAAAGGTAAAAACAGTGCATAGAGCGACACAGGCCCTTTGCTTAGTATAGATGCACCTAGGCATAATGCTGCGACTACCCATTTCAAGATATTGCTTTCTCCAGACGGACTTCTTAAATTACTAAAAAGGCAATAAATCCCAGAGAGCATAAATGCGTGAGCATAAATATCCCAAGGAGCCTCAAAAATGATGAGCACCACATAAAGAGATGTAACACTTATCAATCCATTGAGTAAACTATGACGAGGAGAAAGAGTAAGCTTTCGCGAAAGCGTAACAACAACACTCCCTAATATTACAACCATAAGTACCGCAGGAAGTCGCATTGCCCAGACACTTTTTATGCCAAACACATAGCCTGATAATGCTGTAAGCCAGGTAGGTAATGGTGGCTTTTCATAACGGGGCTCTCCGTTCATTGTAGTGAGTAGCCAGTTATTATCTGTGAGCATCTCTCTTGCAGATATAAAATTGCGCGCCTCCATTATGGTTACTTCTAGCGCATCTAGAAAAGGCAATAACATACCAAGCACCACAAAGATGATGACGAGTACAGGACGCTTTTCTAATTGCTCTATCACGCTGTTTTTGATATATAATGAAGGTATATATTACGAGCGTAAATAAACGTACCTAGCGAGTAAGAGAGAACCATCACATAATCTACTCTGTATAAAAAGTATACGAGTGACAGCAGTCCTCCAGTAAAAGAAAATAGCCAAAAGCCTAAAGGTAGTGTCGCCTCTTTATTCTTTTCTGCATAAAACCATTGGTATACAAAGCGCAGGGTAAATAATACTTGTGCTACAATACCTAAAGTAAGTAGCCAGGTAGCCATCTCATCTTTTGAGAAGAGAGCGGCTAGATCAAACTTTCCATTATTCCAGCCATATGCAATGATGCCTATGGGTATAGCTATTATGAGAAACTGAGACCATTTAGGCAAGAGTTTCCACTGCTTTTGTATCTGTAGGTTTCTTATGTAAATGATGTATCCCAGCACTTGCCCCAGCATAAGCGGGAAGTCTGTACGGAAGTAACCATATATAAACAGTACAAAGGATCCAGAAAGACTAAGCCACCAGAAGGTTAAAGGTGTTACTACCTTCTTGCTCTTTTCTGAAAGTAACCACTGCGATAGCATTCTTCCTCCAAAGAGGATTTGGGCAAGCACAGCAAGTAACGACAGACTATCCACGGCTGGAGTTTCCTACTTTATAATTAATATACTTTTTCTTCATCCATAGATAAGCAAAGCAATCCATAAGCGGCCCTAGAAGGCGGTTCCAAACTCCAAATTTTGCCTCACCCGCCACTCGCGGAAAATGACGCACTGGCACTTGTTTTACTTTACCTTCTTGTAATAATATCATTGCTGGCAAGAAACGGTGTAATCCCTTAAACATAGGGATGCGCTGTGCATAATCTGTCTTGATGATTTTGAGCGGGCAACCTGTATCATCCATCCCATCGTGGGTAAATGAACGACGTATGCCGTTTGCAATTTTTGAAGACATATTCTTAACAAAAGAGTCTTGCCTATCTGCACGTACACCCGTAACTAGATCGTAAGGTCCTATCTCTTCAATAAGTATATTAAAATCATCTGGAGCTGTTTGTAAATCACTATCTATATAACCTACTAGCTCTGTATCTGCGTGATCAAAACCTGCTTTTATAGCGGCGCTTAAGCCACAGTTTTCTGTAAAGGCGATGTACTCAAAATCTGTGCTACGTGCACAAATGTCTTTTATGATATCTAGACTCGTATCCTTAGACCCATCATTTACAAAAAGCACTTTACTCTTTGCTTTTGCGGTTTTAAAATAGGTGTTAAACTCAGATTCTACTCGTAAGAGATTATCTTCTTCATTATACACAGGTACAACAATGGTGAGACGATACTCCATAGTCTATTAACCGTTTTTAAGATTGATCACCTCTTGTTTTGTAAGGTGACGCCAGTGACCACGTGGTAAGTCTTTCTTAGTTAATCCTGCTATAGTAACACAATCTACACGCACCACCTCATAATTAAGGTGTTCAAAAATAGTACGTATAATACTATTACCTGTATTTTTAATACGAAGTCCTACTTCTTTCTTAGGAGCTCCATCTACAAAGCTTATTTCCTCTACCATTATCGTCTTACCTCCTATTTTGAGGCCTTCTCTTATACGCTCTGCATCTGCAGCTTTAAGATTATTAGATAATTCTATATGGTATAATTTATCTACTCCCTTTTTTGAGTTTGTAAATCGTTGTACAAGCTCATCATCGTTAGTAAAGAGTAGTAACCCCATTGCGTTGCGCCCTAGTCTACCTATAGGTTGTATACGTGATTTTGTAGATCCCGCTACGAGGTCCATCACCGTATTACCTTTATCATTACTTGTAGTGGTTGCAAATCCTTTAGGCTTATTAAGTAATACATATGCCTTTGCCTCTGGGTTAATACGACGCCCGTCAAAACGTACATCATCTTCAATTTTTACTTGGTAACCCATCTCATTAATCACCTTACCATTTACGGTAACCTGACCTATAGATATATACATATCTGCCTCTCTACGAGAACACACTCCAGAGTTTGCTATATATTTATTAAGACGCATCGTCCCATCATCCTTCTTACGTTGCGTTTGTTTTTTTGGTGCATCAAAGGCTTTATCTTTTGCCTTTGCGGTAGGTCTTCCTCCTTGTTTACGTACGGGTTGTGTGCCACGAGAACCGCTTTTTTGCTTTCCTCCTGCGCCACTACGTCCAGATGGTTTTCCTTTTCCTCGATTATCTGCTCCTCTGCTCATTACATTTTATTTAAGCTACAAAGGTAAGATTTAGTCTGTTGTGATTAGTAGTATGTGTGTAGAATGTTGTGATAACCGCTTTCGCGAAAGCAATATAAGCCCACCACACCGCCTCAACATCATAAGTCACTCATTTTAAAACAGCTGCTTCGGCACAGAACTTGATTCTGTATAGGTGTTCAACATTTTTAAAACTTTATATTATGAGAAGACGTACTACTCCAGAAGTAAATGCGGGGTCTATGGCAGACATTGCATTCTTATTACTTATTTTTTTCTTAGTCACCACCACCATCGAAAAGGACAAAGGCATCGCCAGGCAGCTACCACCAGCACTCACAGATGCTACCGAAGCTCACGTAAAAGAAAAAAATCTATTACAAATTATGGTCAATCCTGAAAATGAAATTCTTGTAGAAGAAAAGCGAGTCTCTATTACAGATCTAAAAGAGGTGGTTATTGCATTTTTAGATAACGGCGGCATACCACTGGGTATGGAAGGCCATTGTGATTATTGTCTAGGTGAGCATAGCCTACTCTCTTCAGATAATCCTCAAAAGGCAGTAATATCCCTCGCTCCAGATAGACTTACAGACTATAACACCTATATACAGGTGCAAGCTCAACTCACTGCGGCTTATGAAGGTTTGCGCCAGAGAGCATATAAGCGATTATACAAACAAGACTATTCATCTATTAACAAAGCGGTGCGAGAAGGCACCTATGATGGCAATCTAGAGAAAGTAAAAATGCAACTTAAAAAAGTGCGTTCCCTTTACCCGATGCTCATCTCTGAAGCTACTACAAAAAGAGAGTTAAGACTGTAAACTCATAAAAGAGGTGTAATCATAATCTAGATTACACCTCTTTTACATTAATCATTAAACTTAACTACCCGCTGGCGTTCTCTGTTTACTGTAAGCTGAGTTACATCTGGACGTGAGTAGTGACCTGATGGGTCAAAGTTTTGTCGCTCCTCATATACCTTATTAAAATCTAGAGTGTGATAAATATTACCTTCTGTTGTGATATCTGGTGGCAGTATAAACTCTCCATCTGGCCCGGCAATACAAGAACCTCCGTTTGAAGAAACTTCTGGAGCACGTTTTAAAACTTCTTGTAAATGAGGTGTCTCCTTTGGAAAATCTGTTGCGATTGCCATTCTACTTGATACAGATATAACATAACTGCGCGACTCGCGAGCAATGAATCGTGTGATGTCCTTTGTATTATAATCACTGCCTGGCCATACGGCTATGTGCAAGTTTTCTCCTTGTGCATACATTGCAGCACGTGGTAGCGGCATCCAGTTCTCCCAGCAATTAAGTCCACCTACGGTAAATTGTTTAAGCGGGTGTACTCGTAAACCGTGACCATCACCCGGTGCCCAGGTAAGGCGCTCATCATAAGTAGGCTGTAACTTGCGGTGTACAGATTGTATAACACCTTCCTGATCTATATACACAAGAGAACAATATAGACTAGCTCCACCCCTATCCATTGGTTTTTCTATAATTCCAAGATATATTGCAATATTATAATTTTGAGCAAGAACACATATTTCTTGTAAATCCCCTCGTTCTATATCTACTGCATTTCTAGTATAGTGTGCGTGAAGCTCTTTTACCACCTTTGTGTCCCAAGCAGCTCCATCTGTAAGTGATAACCAGTATGGGTAACCTGGCAAAAGCCCCTCACCAAAAACGATGAGCTCTGCATCATTTGAAGCCGCTTCTATTATAGCTGTTTTTATTTTCTCAATCGTGGCATCTCGATCTCCCCAGACTGGAGCGATTTGAGCAAGAGCAACTTTAAGGTGGTTAGGCTGTGACATATAGTGGTTATGGTTTGTTTAAATAGGTTATCATCATTAAAAATACATAATAGTAGTCGATGATAAGTGATTACGCTTTCGCGAAAGCGCACAAAAAGATTTCAAAATCGTTCACTATAATTAGGAATCTATCTTATTGTTAGGAATATTTCCATAATTTTGACATAAATCCTAAATTATGAATTTTGAACGTATTAAAGAAAAACTAAACATCCTTGCAGATGCTGCAAAGTATGATGTCTCTTGCTCCTCTAGTGGTAGTAAGCGTGCAAATAAAAATAAAGGTTTGGGAGACTCAAGTGGTATGGGCATTTGTCACACTTACACAGAAGATGGCAGGTGTGTGTCTTTACTTAAAATTTTACTTACCAACCACTGCATCTTTGACTGTGCATACTGCGTCACTCGTAAGAGTAATGATATAAAGCGAGCTGCATTTAAAGTACAAGAGGTGGTAGATCTTACCATTAACTTTTACCGCCGTAATTATATAGAAGGATTGTTTTTGAGCAGTGGCATTTTTAAAAATGCAGACTATACAATGGAGCGACTTGTTGCTGTGGCAAAAAAGTTGCGCGAGGAAGAAAACTTTAATGGGTACATACATCTCAAATCTATACCAGGAGCCAGTGACGAGCTTATGAGAGAGGCAGGTCTATATGCAGATAGATTATCTGTAAACATAGAGATCCCATCAGAAAAGGGATTAAAACTACTTGCACCAGATAAGAAACGGGAAGATTTTATAAAACCTATGCAAAAGGTAAAAAATGAAATCATACAGTACAAAAGCGAGAAGAAACTCATAAAAAGCACACCTGTTTATGCTCCGGCAGGCCAGAGCACACAAATGATTATAGGTGCAAGCGGCGAGACAGATGCAGAGATTATGTATACCAGCGCATACTTTTATAAACAGTTTAAAATGAAACGCGTGTACTACTCTGGCTACATACCTATAAGCTATGACGAGCGTCTACCATCTATAGGCACAGAAGTACCTATGATGCGAGAAAA
>ENA-ORXC01000804-ORXC01000804.1-marine-metagenome-genome-assembly--contig:-NODE-804-length-20483-cov-4.667843_pt1 | contig 20483 bp, 19 predicted proteins | sample MGYA00237865_ERZ511478 | MGnify/ENA metagenome assembly ERZ511478 | reverse complement strand
GAGACCGACAGCACCCCGTCCCGGCCCTCCAGCTCGACCATCCGGTCGACGAAGCCGCGCATCGGCTCCCGGCTCGTCGGGACGTATCGGTCAAGCGTGAATTTCGGACAGACGCGGGTGCTGATCCTCTGGAACCGCGTCATCACCCCGACCGGCGTATCGGTGGTCATCACCTCCCCCGGAACCGACAGGCTGGGCCGGGCGGGTCTCGGCGGCGATGTCGATACGAAATTCGCACAGCGGTTCGGCGCGGCGGCGCTCATCTCCGTCATCGGCGGCGGGACAGAGGTTCTCGTCGGTCGCCTCGACAGCGACATCGACGGGGATACCTCCGAGGATGTCGGCGACAATATATCCAGTTCGACCGCCGCGATCCTGCGACCCTATGCAAACCTGCGCCCGACGATCCATGTAGACCAAGGCGCACGGATCAATGTCTTCGTGCGCCGCGATCTCGATTTCTCGGCCGTGGCCGGGTGATGGACGGCGCGATCGAACCGATCCGGTTCTCTCTTCTGGGCGCGCAGCTTTCGCCCGTGGAAGACCTGCTGAACGATCCGAAGGTATCGGAAATCGCGGTCAACCGCCCCGGCGAGGTCTGGATCGAACGCGCGGGCACCCCGGTCATGGAACGGCGTGACCAGCCGGAGTTCACGAAAGAGAAGCTGAAGCTGCTGGCCAATGCGGTCGCGGCGGCCAGCAGGCAGGAAATCTCCAGCGCCAGACCGCTCCTTTCGGCCCGGCTCTCCACCGGCGAACGCATCCAGCTCGTTTTCGAACCCGTTGTCGAAAGCGGCGTCGCCGTCGCGATCCGCCGCCAGGTCATGCAGCGGGTGACGCTGGCGCAATACGCGGCGAACGGTTTCTTCGATAATGTGGCAATCGCCGATGATGCAGCGGTCTCGGACTTCGACCGCGATCTGGCAGCCATGCTGAAGGAAGGGCGGACCGAGGCGTTCATGCAGGGTGCCGTCACCGGACGGAAGAACATCATCGTGTCGGGGGGCACCAGCTCCGGCAAGACCACCTTCGCCAATGCCCTGATCGGCGCGATCCCCGGTGGCGAACGCCTCATCGGAATCGAGGACGCCCGCGAGCTTGCCCCCCACCATGCGAATTTCCTGCCGATGATCGCCTCCCGCGGCGGGCAGAACGAGGCAGGCGAGACGGTGACAGCAAGGCATCTGCTGGAAGCGAGCCTTCGGCTGCGGCCCGACCGCATCCTCCTCGGTGAATTGCGCGGCGAGGAAGCCTATCCCTATCTGAGGGCGATCAACTCGGGGCATCCGGGGTCGATCACCACCGTCCATGCGGACACGCCCGGCGGCGCACTCGAACAGATCGGGTTCATGGTGCTCCAAGCGGGCATCGGTCTCGGGTTCGAGGCCGTCAAAGCCTATGTCCGCTCGATCATCGACGTGATCGTGCAGTTGAAGCGCATCGACGGCGAGCGCCGGATCGAGTCCATCTGGTTCCGGCCCCTTGAGAGCATGGGAGACGCGCCGTGAAGACGACCCTGTTCATCTGGACGGGGGTCGCTGTTGTGGCACTCGTTCTCGGCGCGTGGCTGGCGGGCATGATCTTCCTGATGACCATCGGTCTCGACCCCGAGACCGCAACACCCTGGACCCACATCACCCACGTGGAACACAGCGCCCGACCGGGATACTGGTACAGCATCGGCGGCGTGCTCGCCCTCTTCATCGGCATCCCCGTCGCCGCCTTCTGGCCGAAGGGCGAGAAGGTCCACGGGAATGCCTCATGGGCCACCGAAAACGAAATTCGCAAGGCCGGCCTGCGGGCAACGCAAGGGATCCTGCTCGGCAAAAAGGGCGGGCGGTTCCTGATGACCAACGATCCCGCCCATGTCCTCCTCGTGGCGCCGACGCGCAGCGGCAAGGGCGTCGGCGTCATCATCCCGAACCTTCTGAACTTCGAGGGATCGGCAGTCATCCTCGATATCAAGCGCGAGAACTTCGAGATCACGGCGGGCTATCGCGCCTCGCTCGGACATGGCGTTTTTCTCTGGTCGCCCATGGCCCATGACGGATGCTCGCACTGCTACAATCCGCTGGCCGAGCTGAATCCGAACCGGGCGTTTCGGATCACCGACCTGCAATTGATCTCATCCTATTTAATTCCCTTACCGGAAAAGAACCCGGTATGGGATCAACTCGCACGCCAGCTTTTTATCGCCCTGTGCATGGTCGTCATCGACAATCCCGAGCGCGAGGCGACCATCGGCGAGGTCTACCGGACCCTGAACCCCACCGGCGGGCAGGATTTCGCGGAATGGATCGACGTGCTGGTCAAGAACCCGCCCGATTGGCTCGATCCCGAATGCGACCGGCTGCTCTCGGCCCATGCGGCGATGACCGCGAAAGAGCGCGCGTTCGTGCGAACCTCGCTCAACAGCGCCCTCGGCCTCTGGGCCAGCCCGGTCGTGGACGCGGCGACGAGCAGATCGGATTTCAGCCTTGGCGATCTTCGCAGGCGTCGCACCAGCATCTATGTCGGCGTCGCGCATTCGCAGATGTCGGCCCTGCGCCCCCTCCTCTCGTTGTTCTTCCAGCAGGTGATCGGCAAGCTTTCCGAAACCCAGCCCGGCCCGGACGAGCCGCACAAGGTTCTGGTCCTGCTCGACGAGTTCGCCTCCCTCGGCAAGATGGAATCCATCGCCTCTGCCGTCACGATGCTCGCGGGCTATGGCGGGCGGCTGATGTTCGTGCTTCAGGGTCTCGGCACGCTCGCCCAGAATTACGGGCGCGAGGGCGGCGATGTCATCGTCCAGAACTGCGCCAAGCAGATCTTCTTCGCACCCAACGACGAGACCACGGCCCGCTATGTCGTCAGCCGCCTCGGTCGCAAGACCGTTCGGCAAAGCTCCAGAAGCGTGACGAAAGGCTCGGTGTCCCGGCAAACTTCTGAGACCGGACGCGATCTGATGATGCCCCAGGAACTTCGCACCCTACGGGCTGGCGAGGAAATCGTCTTCGCCGAGGGCGCGTCCCCCGTTCGGGCGAAGAAAATCATCTATTTCGAGGACAAGGCCTTCAAGTCGAGGCTCTTGGACACGCCTGAGGTTCCTTCCCTCAAACTGGACGGCAGGGGCGCATCGGAACGAAGGGAACGGGTGCCGGTAGATGATGGAGAAAAGCCAGCCCCGGCAGCGGGGAAGGATCAACGGCGGTTGAATTTCACAGCCGCAAACGGGGCCATACTTGGACAATTCCAGCAGCTCATGGGTAAGAACGCGCCGTCGATCCCGGCATTCGAGCATCTGAGGGGCGGGTTTCAAGAATTGACTGCCGATGGGCTAATAAGTAATTGAATTATATGAAAAAAATACCCTTCACACCAAAATATTACGTCACTAAAATAGCTGACAAGATACCCCAGAAGGTAGAATAAAAGTATGTTTTCATCATGAAAGTTGTATTAAGTATTTACAAATCCCCTTCATAGGTTCAAAATCGTCCTTGAGCGTATGAAAGGGTACCAATAATGCCGAAAGAAAAACCGGCTTTAGCTTGGTCGAGCACCGAAAATGCGATCAAGTTCGCTTTCGATTTATCAGCTATTCGTCTAAACGACGACACAAATGGCAAGACCATGTTGTCCCGCCGTGGACCTGAAAATGTTCAAATATCAGCCGTCAGACGACTAGGCGCAGTACTGAACCTTATCGAGAAAACTGGTCCCGTCATCTTCGCAACACTCTGGAAATATCGCTCACGTAGTGGACGACTTTCCGCTGTAGCACGTAGTCAAAGTTATGACCCAAACGTAGAAACAAAGCCATATGAATTCGTATGTGAACCCAAAGATACTCATGCAAGTTTAATTATAAAAAATGCGAAACCTATACCAAATTGCGAGCGTTATGAATGGTTGAAATATTGGTATTATGAGGACATTCAAAAATTAGAAGAAGATTTCAAATGGAATACAAAGAAATTGATCCAACAAGGCCCTGATCCAACAGGATCATCCCGGCCATTATCGCGGCAACTTGCGATAATTTTTACTGGCTGCTCAGGTCGTACCAAAGATGAAAAATATTATCCTCTTACAAACGAAGCTCCGTCTAACACGGAATGGGAAATAGACTACATCCTCAATCTTTACCTTGATAAGGAAGTACCATTTGAAGAAATAGATCTTGAAACTAATGAAAATTTTCGCCGCTACATTAAAGCAATTTCAAACAAAATAGCATCTGGTGTATGTGCACTTATTGAAGAACGGAAAACATTAATTACTGAAATGATGACTCATCGAGGTGAATCAACTCTACGCGGCAATATTAGCGAGGTACTCTCTACAAGTTTAAGCCCAGTTATACCTAACTGTATAAACGTGGAACATTCTTATCTTTTTCTACATAATTCTTCTGGACGATTAGATATCGCCTTGAACGATGCCTTTGCAAGATCAGAAAACGATAAAATTGAATTAAAGCAATTAGAATCTCAAGATTTCATAAATAATATAATTCAACGCACCTCATGTCCAACTTCAGATTCTCGCTATCCTGATCTGCACATGATTCAATTAAAAAAAGGAGATCCATTAAAAATACTTCAGCCAAAATTTGAAAGCTTGCTTTTAGCAAAACTGAGCGCACACGACGATACAAGTAAGGTGGAAGGTTACCTTGTTCTTGTAAATCGTTCCAACGATTTGGCAGCACTATGTTCACATAATAGCTCATATGCAATCCAAGAAGGATTTGACTGGGAAGACGAGGAGTACCTCCATCACATTTCTGGTATCGTCGACTTTATAATTGGAATTGTCTCAGCGGATCAAAAAAAGTTATTACAAGCTGCTTATCTTGGTCATGAAATGAAAGCACCAGCACAATTTATATACGAAACTGCTGATCGACTAAGGCGTGACCTCGATCCACATGAACGCTCACCTTATCATTCTGCTGGCCCACAAATGAAAATTCGTGAAGTTCAAGATGTGCTTGATACATCAGAATTTGTCGAACGAATTGCAGACTCTATCGCAACAGCAGGTGACGACCCACTCGCGGCACGTGCCACACAATATGAGGTTGAACGAGTTAATTTGTTGAATGTGGCGCGCGATATGGCACGTATATCGTTACCTCTGTGCAAAAAATATCGTCTTGATTCGCGTAATATAGTTATAAGATCAGATTTACCGAGCCTTTATATGGACGAGAGTGCGGCATACAGAATACTGATGAACTTAATTATGAACGCCGCCAAATATGCCGATCACAGAAATCCAAATAAATTTAAATTATTAATTTCTAGTGAGATTACCACAATTAGCTCTCTATTAAATAGTGAACCACCCCCCTCCAATTCAATTATATTTGACAATATTAAAAAGTACAATATTAGAGAAGGTTATTTAGTTACCATATCAGATTTTGGAATTGGCATTCAAGTTGACAATGAGCAAAGAGTGTTTGAATCTGGATATAGGGAGGTAGGTCATGTACCTGCTGGAGTTTTTGGTGCTGGCCTAGGGCTGTATTTTGTTCGCAAAATTATGCGCGATCACTTTGGAGAAGCTTGGGTAGTGCAGCGCAACAATCCAACAAAATTTGCTCTTTTCTTTCCCGATGTATTATTTAATAAAAAGTATGAGGAATGGCCTGAATGGAAAAAATCTAATGTCTCGTAACTCTAATGAAAAATTTGTTCTATGGATTGATGATGATGGTCTTTTACTTGGCCATCCTGTCGAAAACTTAAATGACTTAGATATAAAATGCGTAGTATCTGAAGATTTTGATCGGGCAGTTGATATTATCAAAACCAAAGGTAATCAAATTTCCCTTATTCTTATCGACGTTATGATGGCTCCGGGGAAGTGCTTAGAGGAATATGATTGCCAAAATGGCTTTCAATCAGGTTTAAGATTTATTGATTATATGACAAATGAAAATATTGCACGTGATGTCAAAAAAATAATATATACCAACAGCAATACAAAAGGACCGTATATTCCGATTATTCGATCAAATAACCACAATGAAAATACAAACTTGAGTGCTATCAAAGTTATCAAAAAAGGAAAATACAAGGCGCTGGAATTTGCTAAATTTATTAGCAAGGAAATAGACTCATGAAGAAAGAAAAATATGCCAATAAAACTGATTTTTATGTTATAATATTTATTTCTATATTTTCATTACTATTATCAGTTTCAAGTTATTTTGTTAAAAATGCAAGTACATGGAATGATACAGATTACTTATCGTTAATCGCTACATTTATTGGGTGTGCTGCACTAGCAGTTACGGTTGTAATGGTTCTTTTTTCAATAAATATATACAATTCTAGGCAGGAAATAAAAAACATACGAGAACAAGCGCAAGAAAAACTTGATAAATTAAAATCAATGGAAACTAAGTTATATCAATCTGTTGATGCCTTTGTTCTCATATCAAGTGCCTTGAATGAAATTTATGACGCTATAAATGATGGCTTCGAAGTTATTGCAGAAACTCAATGTGAAACAATGACTGGTGTTGAGCAGTGCCATAATATTTACGTTCATGAAGGAGATGCTGAGAGAATTCGAAATCGCCTCATGCCAATAAGGCTTCTCTTGGAGGCTCTTCAGCTAACCGATACCAATGCTCGTCTCAATGCATGCCGAGATGCAATTGGTGCATTAGAAGGGCTTGGCGACCGTTCTACACCTGAGGTTTGTATTTTTACAGCAGGTCTACTTAAGCGCTTGCCAGAACTCGCGGAGTTTGATGATTTGCCGTTAACGATTTTTCAAAGGATACAAATCAAAGAATATGAAAATCGAATTCGCAAAGTTCGCGTTGCCTCGGAGGCACGACGATCTTTATATACCATAGTACCTACATAGAGTATCGTACATATAAGAATATTTATTTTATATTAAACGGCACTAATCCTCACTTTCTTTCAACGATCAAAATCGTCCTCACGGTCGATTTCCCGCTCAATCCGTGTTTCGTCGCGAGCACTCCGTTCCCGATTTGTGGCATCGGTAGCAGCCTGCCGGTCCATCGCACCGCGATCAGCGGCGGTGCGCGATGCCGCCCGCGTCGCAGCCTCACGTGTCTGACGCTCGACATCAACATCGCGGGCCTTGGTGGCATCATCCTCTCGGGCATCGGAGGAATCTCGATCATCAGCGGCACGCCCTTCACGAAACTGCCTGCCAGTTTCCTCCATCCGATCGATCAGCTTCCGGGCCATCGCCAGCTTCGCAGGTTCGTCGATTTCAGAAAGACCGTCGCGCATGGCCTGCAAGGATTTGCGGTGCAGTTCCTCGGCGCGGTCATCCAGCACATCTTCACGATCCTTGACTAGATCGCCATCATTCTCTCGTTCGCTCATGGGCTGTTCTTCCTTTCCACCATCAATGGGACTGAGGTCTGGTTCAAGCCGCTCGGCAGGGTGACGATCCGTCTGAGCATCTCGCTCCTGGCCGTTTCGTAGCTCTTTGACATGCCTCAGCATGTCCTCGGCAGTGTCGTCATCGACAAGTTGGAAGGCCGCGTTGGCGACATCCCTGTCGCCGCGCACGGCGCCGAACAACATCTTGTCGTATTGGGCAGAGTCCTGGGTTTTCGTCTCTTCGATCCGTTGCGCCAGTTCGCGGGCTTCCATTTCCTGATCCATGGTCAGGACGCGCCTTTGCTCGGATGGAGGCGGCTTTTCCGCCTCGCTTATTCCAGCCCCCCAACCCTCGATCTTGGGCGTGGAGATTTCGGGCGCATGATCTTCGTTCGGAGATCTCTCGACCTCACGCGATGGATCGAAAGGGCTGGCTGTGAAGGAAACCTGCATGTCCTCGCCGACACGCCCGTCGACATCGCGCGCGTTCGTGACGATCAGGTCCTTGCCGGAGACAACATGCGCGACCCGCTCGTCCCTGTGGAGTATCTCTCCGTCGATCTGCTCGCCATCGCGCGACGTTGCGATCCGGTATTTGTCGGAGTCATAGCCCGCTTCATCGAGCTTTTCCCGAACATCGCGCAAGGCGGTAATCCGTTCAGGATCGGTCGCATCGCGCATGACATGCCGCATATCATCGACATGGGGGTCATTGTTGACTGCGATGGAAGCCTCACGCATCCGGACGGAAGTTATCCCTCGAAAATCGACTTCGTGGCCCGTCTCGCGACCCAAATCTTCCATGAACGCTCGTTGCGTTCTGCCGTTGCCCTCTCGGAAGGGGTGGACATGGTTCAACTCGCCAAGGGTATTGCCAGCCTTCTCGGCAAACTCCTCGTGCGTTCCTTCCCGGAGGGCATCGCGATCCGCGATGTGTGAGGTAGCGACGGCGATACCTCGGTCGATCATCGAACCGGGGACGAAATTGCTGCCCCCCTTCGACAACATCTCCACCTTGTCGATCTTCTCGCCGTCTACGACGGGGGTTTCATCCCGCATGGACCCTGCCCACTCGTAGACTTCCTTGAACAGCTCGCGGTGAAGACCTTTGAGATGTGCCCGGTCGAATGTTTTATCCGGGCCATAGCCATCAGCGATGACATCGGCTCCGGCGGTGGCGAAATCGTGCTCGGCTTCATCCAGTTCGTACTGGTCCCGGATACCGAATTTGTTCCTGAGAACCGTGGTCCCCGGATAGACATAGGAATCGCTCATCCGTCGTATTCGATCCCGTTGCTCGCGGCGACCTGTCGATATTTGTCGATCAGCATCTCGCGTTTCTCTTCCGCAGTGATCTTGCCCTCTGCCCACAGTTCGGCAGCGCGCTTCCCGAGATCGCTGCGCTTGCCCCCTTCAAGATGAGCGCTGTGATCGGAACGAGAAACGATGTCCCTCCGGCGAGCCTTCTCTGCCTCCGTGATCGGGACTGGAGGTTCCCGGCGTACCTGGTTGCCATCGGCCATGACTGTCTCCTTGTTACTACTTGCAATATAGCCCGAAACCCGGCGCACGGCTCCTGTTTTTGTACGACAGGGCCGCACAGTTTTCTTTCGAGCGGTCATACCGCTCGCCCTACAAGAGCGAGCCTCTGCCTTTATCGGTCGTCATCCCTGTCATCGTCGCGCTCGCCGTCTCCACGATCCGCTTCCCGCCTCTCCTGCCGGGGCGGGGAACGATCCTCCGGCGGATCATGGTCTCGGACCTGCTCTGCCGGTTCCGGGGGAACCTGAGAGGATCCACGAAGGGTGCGCATTTCCTCATGGGCGTCATCCATTTCGCGCTCGTATCCGCGCAAACTGTCCAGCGCATCGGCGCGGGCCTTGCCCGATAGCCCGGAGAATTGGGATCGCAGCTCGTCGTATTTCCGCTTTCTGAGCGCAGCCAGACGCTCCAGCGCCGCCAGATGGTTCAGGCTGGTCAACTCGGCCGAACGGGCACCATCATCGCCCGATGTCGCCAGGGACGGCTCCTCGGGCTGCGGCGCCGCATCCTGCGCGGCATCGTCACCATCGCCGCTATCGGTATCGCGATCGAAAAGGGCATCCGCACGATCCGCCAGCCCGTCCAGCCCAAGGGCCGCGCGGGCATCTTCCGCCCTCCCCGTCTCGCGCAACTCGGCGGCCAGCGCCCGGTTGATCTTCGCCTCATGGGCGATCAACCGTTCCTGAGCGTTGCGCTCGCGCACGGTATCCGCCTCGGCCTGCGGGCGAACATCCCGCTCGGGAATGTCGCCCCCCTCCCGCAGCTTGACCACACCGATAGGCTCGTCGCGATCCGGGGCCGCCCGAACCGCCCGCGGCGTCGCCGTGACATCCAGCCCTTCCTTCCAGCACTCGGTCGCAAACCGCTCGCGCATCGGCTGGATGTCGTCGGGAGCAACGCTGAACAAGGTGCCATCCATGCCCCGCGTTTCGGCAACGATGTGGACATGCGGGTTGGGCGTGTCGTCATGCCGTGCGAGCGCATAATCCCAGTTCGCGCCGAAAGTTTCGACCGCAAATTCGCGCGCGGCATTCTCCACCGCATCCCGGTCGCTGCCCGTCGGGGCAGAGACGACCATGTGGATGCTATTGCGCGCCCGGCCCTTGTGGTCCCTGAAGGCAATCGCCCATTCCTCGGCCACCGCGTCGATGGCATCGCGGTCGCCCTCGACGATCTCCCCATGGGATCGCTCCAGAGGAACCTCGCCGTCACGGGCAACGTAGCGAAGCTGGCGGCGCACGCTGTCCAGATCGCGCCCGTGGCTGATGACCTTGACCATCACCTCCTGCGATCCGAGCGCAGCCCGCAGCCGCATCTGTGGCGCACATTTCACCGGATCGTGCTGGCGGCGCGCATGATCGGGCCGGAGCCGTATTCTCGAAGGGCGTACGACCCGCCCGCGCACATGCTCCGCATAGCCGACAGGAAGATCGTCATCCTCTTCCTTCAGCTTGAACGGCTTCCATGGCTGCCGGAAAATGTCGCTGGCCCCGCTCACGGCTTCTTCTCCTGGGTGGCCCGGCGATGGACGGCTTCACGCAGATTTTTCGCAAGACCGATCACGATCCCACGCAACTTCTCGAAATCGTCCCGGCTGTAATGATCGCGCGTATCCGCCTGTGGATCGCCGCCCTTGAGCATCCGGTTCATCTGCCGAACGGCCATCATCAGATTGCGCCCGACGGCGTTCAGCTCTGCCGTCGCATCCCTGAGCAGCAGCGCATCCTCGTTCGTGAAATACGGCTCGCCGGTATAGCTCCGTACCGCCCGCCGTATCAGCTTCGAACGGTCCAGCCCGGCCTCTTTCGCAGCCGCATCCAGCACCGTCAGATCGGCCTCCGAAAATCGCACGGGGATCGTTGTCGTCTTCGCCATGCCTGCCGGTTGGCTCCGTCTTTGTTTCGCTCTTGCGGCGCATCCCGTGCGCCGCTCTGCCTCCCTTCGCCCTGCCCTCGGGCGGGGCGCCTTTGGGATGAGAGAGGGGGAGGGTCGCCGCCACATTTCGCGGGGCATGGATTTTGTGTAATACAAAATCAGTATCCTGTCACCCTCTACTCTCTCATCCCATCTAACCAAGGCTTCATCCGTCAGGATGTCGATTTACGTCGGTACTATTGCACTCTTTTGCTATCTATTGCCTATAATGGATCGATAGCGTTGGTGGATATGCCATCTATTGCTATCTCTTGCGATATTAATGCACGAGGATCAAATCTATTGCGATCTTCGGCAATCTGTTGCGATAGAGTGCTGAGAAATGATCCGTTCGAGGGTGTGGATGGTCGCGAAACAGTCGGACAGAAAACCGTGGGGCGAACAGCGTGTTCGGATCTTCGAACAGGCCGGGACCATCCTGTCGATGCTCGATCGCGGACACTCGGCGCTCTCGGTTCGGGCGCAGCTCGGCATGGACGATATTCCCGTGAGGACGTTCCATTTCAATGTCCGAAAGCTCCGCGACAGGCACGTCGGGCGGACCAGTGAAAAAGTGGAAGACGAGGTGACACCGCTACGCGGCGAATCTGTTTCAAAGAAGAAAACTGCTTCGCTGCCCGAAGCTGGTGAACCATCCACGGACGCGGCGACGAAGCCACGTCGGAAGAAAAGAAAATTTGTCGCTGCAACGGTTGGCGGTGACAACGACGATGATCTAAATCCAGCAAAATGGCGCGAGGAACGACTTGCGAAAAAGAAACAGAAGGATGCCTGAATGAGCAAGACCGTTCACATCGTCATGCAGGGCAAGGGCGGCGTCGGCAAATCCGTCGTGGCCCGTTTGATCGCCGAATACATGATCGAGAAGGAGCGCAGCTATGCCGCCTTCGATGCCGATCCGGTCAACCAGACCTTCGGCGCCCTGACCGGCTTTGGCGTGGAAATCGTCGATCTGGTCAAGGCCGGCAATGTCGATGCGGCGCGGTTCGATGGTCTGGTCGAGAAGGCGATGGCCAGCGAGACCGAGGCCGTCATCATCGACACCGGGGCAGCAGCCTTTCTTCCCCTCCTCCGTTACATCGAGGACACTGCCCTGCCCGAGTTGCTGGCGGAGAACGGCCACGAGCTGTTCTTCCACACGGTCGTGACCGGCGGGCCGTCCTTCGATGATACCTTCGAGGGGTTCGCGCGCATGAGCGAACGCTTCGGGGACGATGCGAACGTCATTGCCTGGGTGAACAGCTATTTCGGCGATGTGGAGAACGAAGGAACCGCTTTCTCCGACATGAAGGACGTGAAAGACCTCATCAAGCGCGAGAAGCTGGCCGGAATCATCATGATCCCGGAAATGAGCGATCTGCCCCGCGCCGATTTCTCCGCCTTCCTCAAGCGCGATACGCCGTTCGCCCGAATCAAGGACGATACCGATGTGAGCCTGATGGCGCGCAGTCGCCTCCAGAAGCTCTCCCGACAATTCTTCGAGGCGATGGACAGCGTTCTCGGGGATGTCGATGACGCCTGACGCCGAGAAGTACACCGAACTGCTCGATGAATCCCGCCGGTGGCTGAAGGCCGAGGCGGGTGTCGAGGTCGATCCTGACGACCCCTCGCTCTTGTCCGCCGTCATCGCCCTTCAGGCGATCAGGATGCAGGAAGGCAGGTTCGAGGAGGTTGCGACCCGCGCCGTCGAGCGCGCCAGCGATCCCTTGCGCGAGACCATGAAAAAGCAGATCGACATTCTACAAAGGATCGCCGGGAACTTCGAGGATGCGGCAGGCGAAGCGCGTCAACTCGCAGATGCCCGAACCGCGCTCGTTTCCATCACGCAGGAATTGAGCAACGAGATAAAACCGCTTCACTCCAACATGGCCCTCACCCGGCAGGCGCTGGAAAAGCAGGAAAACGCCGGGCAAGCCCCTGTTCTGATGATCGTGGTGGGCATGGCGATCCTCGTCGCAGGTGTCGCCATCGGGTTGCTGGTCGGGCAGAATATTTTCTGAACCGTCATATCCGGGGCACGAAAAAACGGCCCGCGCGATACGGGCCGTTTTCCTCGCTCTCAAAATTGGGAATGCGGATCAAGCGTAGCGGCGCACCACGAAGGCAAGCCGGTCCCGTCGGTCGATCTGCGCCTCGCCGGTCCGAAGCGTCCAGTAGATCAGGACGGCCACGCCGATGAACAGCGGCGCTCCGAAAAACTCGATACCGCCGCGCCAGACGGCGACGACGATCACCGCCAGCACCGTCGCGGCGATGATCCGCTGTATTCCCATCAGAAGGCGCTGGAAGAACGTGCGGATCGTCCGCGCCCCGAGGATGCGCTTGAGGGCGACGGCAGCGTTCCAGACAATCCAGAGGCCCGCGATGCCCACGTCGATCCCGTGGTCGAAAATGGATGTGACAAACTCGATCATGCTGCTGCCTCCGCAGGGTTATAGAGGGTGATGGAACCGTCGGCGGTGTATTCGCCATAGCCTTCCACGAAGAGGAAGTGCTTGAGCATCTTGGCGACCTTGTCCCCCCCGCCGTAGCGTTTCTTGAGCGCAATCTCGCCGGTATGAGCGATCAGCCTGCCCTCGGCATCCTGCTGGAGCTTCAGAACCTTGTCGTAATTCAGGCTATACAGCTTGTCGTATTCCGACTGCGTGAGACCGCAGGGCAGTTTGGGGTCGGGATCGGAAATCCCCATGGCCAGATCGACCATGCTCCCCATCGAAGCCGTTTCCGATGTGGCGGCGGCGGGTACACCGTCAGGGGACGGTGCGGACACAGGCATGGGAGTGAACCCCCCTGCCCCGCCTGGGTGCCGCGCGCCACCACCCCGGTAGTTCGAGCGCGCCTCGGATGCCAGATCGTCGATCTCGGCCATCCGGCTGGCCTGGGCATTGACTTCCGGAGCCACCGATGCGCCGGTCTGGAAGGACCAGAACGGAGGCGCGAGGGTCAGCACCAGCGCGAAGAAGATCGCAAAGGTCGCCTTGAATTGCGAGCCGTCCACGAAGTTGAGGCCGAAGATCGCCATCATGGACGCCATGTCGGACATGGTTTCTTCCCACGGGCTGCTTTCCGTGACGGTCGTATCGCTGCTCCGGTTGAGAGCGACGCGCTGCGTCCGTTCGGATTCGGCCAGCTTGGTCGTCCATTCCTCGACGCGGGCATCGGAGAGACGGATATCGTCCTGCGCGCTGTCCACATCGTTTTGCGCCCGGTTCACGGCGGCGATCAGCGGGGCGTGTTCGGGGTGGGTCGGAGCCATGCGCCGGTTTGCAGCCTTCGACCCCTGCCCCCATTCATCGAGCGTATCCTGACGCCATTCGAAAAGGATCGCCTGCGCCGCATCGCGGCGTTCGATGGCTCTTGTTCGCATGGTGCGCGCGTCGGAACCGTTGGTGATCCATTGTTCAAGCTGCCTGGTCGCAGTCGCGACCGATGCCGTCTCGACACCGGCGACCTTGCTGGCCTGTTCCATCGACATCCGGGCCGTGTCGATCTTGCTGTCGGCACCGTTTACCAGAAGGAGCGCGATGAAGGCGCTGGTGATCGCCGAAATGATGAGCATGGCCAGCCAAGCGGTCCACATCATGAACGCCGATCTGCGATCGCGGATGGTCGGCAGTTTGTAGGCGATGGCATTGGTCGCGTACATCAGGGACGCGGCTCCAATGGCGCTCACGCCGCCGACGAGCGGCTGCGCCCAGGCCACTTCGGGTGGCAGAACGGAATCGGCGTTCAGCGAGGTCACGTAGAAAAACAGGCCTGCCATGATGATGTTCGCGCCCAGAAGGACGGCATTGTTGTAGGGCTGGCCGTTCAGGAGCGCTTTCTTCTCGCGCTGCATTCCGTCGATTTCATGGGCGTAGATCTTGCGCTCGTTATTGACGATGCGCGTCGAGGTTTCGGTATCGAGAAGCATGTTTCTTGGGCGGGAAAGGGCGGTGCTGCTCATGTCTGGCTCCGTTTGGCTCGAAGCGCGCGGCGCGATGTCCATTTCGGACGATGGGCGGCGGCGGCTTTCGTGATGCGATTTCCAAGGGTCGATGCCCCGCCCGCGATCCGCTCTCCGAGGGTCGGCGGGGGCATGTAGGGCGGTTCTGGCGGGGGCAGGACGTGGACGGCCACCCCGCTGCTGCGCGAGGCACTGGATGACTCTGAGCGCGGCTTCGCGCCCGTTATTCTCTTCGTCCTCATCGGGACCGCACAGGCCCGCCTGTTCGAGCGCGTGGCGAACCAGCATCACTTTTTTCAGGTAGGCGGTGCGGACGGCATGTTCGATCTGGGCGTCGGTCTGTTTCATCACCTACGCCTCCGCACGGTCGCGGGCGGGACCGGATCGAGGCGTGGCCAGACCCGGCCCCGGTATCCCCGGCATGGCCAGCGATCCTGAAACCCCGCCCTGGGGAGACAGCATCGCTGCGGTCTCTTGCATGATGAGCGGCGCTGGACGACCGGGAACACGGGTTCCGGTGCCCCGAGCCTCCATGTTCTCGACATCCCGTGCCGCCCGGACCTGAAGCTGGAGCTTCTTGACCAGAGCGTATTGCTGCTCGCGGCCAGCGAGCAAAATAGCGATCAGCGGTTTGTACCGCTGGTCGAGAGCTTGTGCACCGGGATGCCCCGCCGTAAGGCGGAAATCGCCGCCCTGCGCCAATGCTTCCGCATCGCGGGCTTCGGTAATTTCGAGGAACATCGCGGCGACGCGATTGATTTGTTCGCCTCTGTCGGCGGTGAGGATGGCAATGACCGGCGCGTAGAGCGCCGCCAGCATGGCTGAGCTGGATGTATTCTGCGATCCCCCCTGCCGCGCCCCGGAGCCACCTTGGGAGGTGGCGCCCGGCGCGGGCGCGGAGCGCGTCACCGCCCTATGCGATCACCACAGGTGAAAGTGCTGGCGCGGGGCGGACTCGTGCTTTTAGTGTGTGCGGCAACCATGGTCGAACCTCCAGTTCGGTTGTGGCCAGCGGCGTGTCGGTGTTACAGCACCTTCGCGTCGCGACTTGAAAATACAGCGTGGGGCTGCCTGTTCACCTTTCAGACGACGAGTCGTCGGGTCAAGTAAATTTTGGTACGGCGCACGGCCTATCCCTCCTTTTTTGGAGGATAGTGCCGAGGAATAGCAGGGATACGAAGGATAGCATCCTTGCCCTATCCTCCAGCTAAGCCTTTGAAATATAGCTATCCACCTATCCACCTATCCACCCCCGGTATCCATCCACCCACCCATCCTCGCCGCATACCCCCCCGTATCGGTCAGCGCCGGACGACGCAGAGCGTCGCAGCGCGGCGAGGGATAGCGCAACCCGATCACGCATCGGCGCGCGGTTCCACACCAGCCTTGCGCGCGGCGATCCACTGGATCGAGGGTTCGAGATGAAGGTCCCCTGCTTCCGCACGGCGGGTCATCGCGACGAATGCCCCTCCGACAGATCGCACGGGCTTGGTCGGATGCTCGCGATTGATGTCGAGCACAGCGAGGCAAATCGCGGCGCGGCGCTCTCCCATTCGTTCGATCCCGCCACGCCATGCATGGTCGGACACGCCAAGCTCGGCACGGCGGGCCGCGGCAACATAGCCGATCACGGACCAGTCAACGGTTTCGATCTCGCCGAGCGCATCACGCCAGCGATCCGGCACCAGGTCGAGCAGTTGTCTGGCGGTCAACAGGGGACCATCACTTGACGATGATATCTTCCCACCAGCACGATTTTTGGGGTTGTGTGCGGTCTCGCCGCCCGCACACTTTATTTCTAAGCATGATTGGGCGTCAGCCCGATCCTTAAAACAAGGAAGCTTGCCGCCGTTAGGCGGCTCCGCATTGTTACAAGAGTACAGGTTTAAAGGAGTTGTATCGTATTTATGTATGGCTTCAATTTCCGCCGCGTCGGAAATTTCATCTGAATTCGAGCCGTTATCCACAGCATCCAGAGCGTCGGTTTCAACGACCTGAACCGCGTCGACAAGCGCATCGAGAGCGAGCGTCAGTTCAGCCCGGATACGGGCGAGGTCTTCGAGATCGAAGATGTACCGTGTGACGCGCGCAGGCGCGGCGTCATAGATCGCCCAGGTTCGGTCTCGCAGTTCGGCAAGGGCCGGAAACTCGGCCGCCACCGCCAGCGTCTCCTTGAGACGCGCGCGAAGACCATGAACCTGTTGCCGGGTCGAGCGAAACGCCCGGTCGCGGTCGGCCACCCGTGTTGCGAGGGCGGCCAGTTCGTCGCGGCGCGCGATGAGCGGGGCCAGCGAGACGCCATGCACCCAGAGAATTTCTCCGGTCTTGCGGCATCGCTTCGCCCAGCGGTGGCCATTGGCCATCGGTTTGCGCTCGACAAGGCCCAGCTCGTGCAGGCGCCTTTCGATGTTATGGACGCTGCGGGGATCGACCCCGAGCAGATGTGCCATGTCATCGACGCGCTCGTAACACCAGGGCGTGCGCCCATCGGTGAGGTCATCGGGGGACACGCATTCCGATGCGTGGCGCAGATAGTCGATGGCCGCGCGGGATAATCCAAGCGTCAGCCGTGCGGTCGCCAGATGGCGAACCGTCTGATGCAACGCCGCTTTCGGCGTGCGTTTTGATGGTTCTTTCACGTCTCTCTCCAGGGTTTATCCCCGGTGAGTGGCCCTCAACCGACGCGCACAACTCTCCTGTGGCGCGAAAGCGCGAAAATCGCTTGATTATCGGGAGGAGCCAGACTAAATTCGTCGGTGCAAATGAACGAATATCAGCCTCGGTCCCCCCTCGGTGAGTACCCCTCTCCGGGGGGATCGTTTTTCTAGGCTACCGTTTCAGTCTCCTTCTCATCATCGTTTCCGCCATCGGCATCACCGAAGGCTGCATGGTCGTCGGGCAGGATGAATGTCGAAAGCGGCACGCCAAGAGCTTTGGCGATCGTCGCCAGTTTGGCGACAGAGATCCTCACGTCCCCACTCTCATAAGAGTGGAGATTGCTTTCTTTCATCCCGATACGTTCGCCAAATGCGACACGCGACTGCTGACCGCGCAACGACTTCAACTGACTGCCCGCATAGAGATTCGCTGCTTTTTCTAGTTCGAGCGTTTTCTCCATGCGTCACACTCTCCGACCGGAGCGGAGACAGCAAGAGAAATCGTCACATCTCGTTGAGAAATCGCAATATTCGTCCCTTTGGGGCACGAAACGCTGATTCTCGAATGGCTTGAAGCTGATTCGACATGCACTCAAACGATGTACGCCCGCGAAAATCTCATTACCGCCCCGAATCTCGACCCACGTTGACGATCAAACGACTCGATCCGGTCGCCATCCGCGCCAAGGCTCGGCGCGCAGCGACGAGGGGGCAGGGGTGGGCGCGGAACCAGAGGTTCCAAACATAAACTTTCGATGTGCGCGAGCGCGCATCGATCCGCTTGGCTCGTCGCCCCGGCGACGAGAGGGTGGCGGGCGGGCACGGTCCCCCCTTGTAGGGGGGCCGTCAAAGTTCTTCCGGCGCATCTGCGCCGGTCGCTTCGGTCTATTCGGTCAGACTGAGCGGATCGCATTGCGAGCCGGGAAGGATGATCGTCGCGCGGCTCTTGCCGCGCGGGTCGCGCCGCCTCAAGGCGGCGCGCGATTTCTCGCCCTCCCCTTTTCAGGGAAGGGCGCAAGATCCAGCGATCAAGCGGCTTTGGTGTCCTGCTGCGCCGGGGGTGTATCGCCAAGGGGACGCCATACGGGGATGCGCTGCAATTCGGCTTTCTGTCCGACATTCTCGGTAATTCCGTTACCGGGGAAGATGAGCACGCCACGGGGTTTCAGGGCCAGTATGTCGTCATTGCGCTTGAACGGTGCCGCGCGGTTATGCGTTTTGAAATCGGGACGAAACGCGACTTGTGGAACGCCTCGGGCCTTGGCCCAAAGGGCGGCGATGTGGTCGCATCCCTTTTTCGATCCGCCGTGCAAAAGCACCATATCCCCTACCCTGTCGCGGGCCTTGTCGAGGGCTGCATATATCGCGGCGTGGTCTTCATAGTCCTGCCCTCCGGCAATGACGATGCGCGACCCTTCGGGGGCCAGTGCCTCGGTCTTGCGCTCCTTCACGGCGCGAAGGTAGTCGCGGGCGTCGATCATGGCGGCGGTGACGGGGTTTCCGGCGCGGCTGCCAGAACGCGGGAACCATGGGCGGCCCGTTTCTGCTTCGTATCGGTCAGCGGCGTGTTCGCGCATCAAGATAAGGGCGGTTTCGCGTTCTTCGGCGCGTTCGTATTCGGTTTGGGCGTCCTGCAATTCCACGTCTGCAATCTCGCTGCCGTCCTGCTGCTGGATCAGGTCGCGGATAACGGTTTCCATCTCGCTCCTGTCACGGGCGATACGCTCGGCGCGCTGATGGTACAGGTTCACCATGCCCCACAGCATCGGCTCAAGGTCTGCCGCAAGGGCGCTATCGGTCAAGGCTCCACAGATACCGTCAAAGGCGGCATCCACGGCCCCGGCTCGCAAGGCGTCGTCGTCGGGAATGTCAAGCTCTGCGTGATCGCCGATAAGGCCGAAAACTTCAATCTGTTCATACACGTTCATGGTCTCAACTCCTGATAAAACGGGGGGCTTAGGCGTGGGCGGGGTGGATATCGGCAAAGGCCACGAAATACGGGGGCATCCGGTCATAGGCGGCGGCGTTGCCGCTGTTCTTCACAAGACAGCCGCCGGACTCGATTTCCAGAATGAAGACGGAAAACTCTCCCCCTTCCCCCGTGGGAACAAGGATATCGCGGGGCGTGTTCTGCTTTGCGCCACAGGCGGCGCAGCGCGCATAGCGGGCATCGGCAATATGCTTGCCGCTTGCATGAACGTCGCAATCGCAAACCCAATTCGTTTTCATGGTCTTTCCCTTTCTCTGCCACAGGTGCGGCGGTGCCCTTATCCGCGTAGCGGACTCGGTGGTCGCGAGGGGAACCGGTCTAAAATGGGCGTTAGCCCCACTTCCTCGGAAGTGCCTCGCACTTTCCGGGAAGGGGGGGCGCAGCCCCTCCCCGGGCGGCGTGGCGGTCAAGGATCGGCGCGGGATTATTTCCTGCGAGGCTGACATCGGCATCCCTACCCACCGTCAGTTCACAGGCTTGATCTCTCAGCCAGACCAATCGTGCCGGAAAAAATCTCGGGACGACCACATTGGCGATGCGGCTCTCTTCGAGCCGGATCGTCCTTGACGGTCACGGGGGAGGGTGTCCCTCCCAAAGCGTCTTGATGGCTGCCCCTAGGCAGCGCGCCGTCTACGGCGCTCCTTTGATGGTAACAGTCTGCGAGCCGCCGCCTGATTCTGGCCGAGGGCACTACCAATCAGCCAAGGGTCGGAAAAGCGGTTCTGAAAATCCGGGGTTTGCACCCGTTATCCACCGGCAAGTTCGTCTCTGCGATCTATGGGTGATCTTCGTTCCTCGTTGCCCGTGGATAACCGGGACAAACCCCTGCCGTCCGTTCTCGCGTCAGGGATCGTCCATCCGGCAGGACGGCTCGGGCGTTCTGTTCCGTATAGCGAAGCCTGAAAGATCGGAGCATGTATGATCCGATCTGATTGGCGCAGGTCAGCGGGGCAGGGCGGGTGTGCCGCCCGCGATAGCGGGTAGAGCCCGATCGGCATTGCCGAGACGCCCTGGTTGCTTTGGAATGAAAACAACAAGCATTGTGT
>ENA-ORXC01000802-ORXC01000802.1-marine-metagenome-genome-assembly--contig:-NODE-802-length-20508-cov-4.257060_pt1 | contig 20508 bp, 22 predicted proteins | sample MGYA00237865_ERZ511478 | MGnify/ENA metagenome assembly ERZ511478 | reverse complement strand
CGGTCTTGCAAGAACGGCCTTTGAGGAATGCCCCTGCCCCGGGCAGCGACCCGGGGCCTCGCGGAACGCTGCACGACTCGCCAAGGCCCCGGATTCGCGCGCCGCGCGCAGTGCCCGGGGCAGGACGATCCCCGTTTTAAGCCGTCGTCGGTATCACCCCACCGCCTCCACCCGCCCCGACCGCGCCGAGCGGCCCACCGCCTCGATCACCGCCAGCGAGCGCAGCCCCTCCTCCGCCGACACGAGCGGCGCTTCCTCTCCCCGGATCACGCGGGCGAAGTGGGATATCTGGGCGACGAGGGGGTCGGTATCGACGATGCCGGGGCGGGTGCGGTCCATCGCTTCCCACCAGCCGCGCGGGTCCTGCGTCCAGCCCGTGCCGTCGGGGATCGAGAGCGCGCCGTGGGTGCCGCCGATCTGGTAGCAGCTCTGGTCGCTGCGCGGATAGGCGGGGTTCTCGCCCGCCGTCATCTCCCAGCTCCACGGCGCGACCACGGTATCCGAGACGCTGACAGTGCCGAGCGCGCCGTTCTCGAAATGCAGGAGGGCGGCGGCGGTATCCTCGACGGCGTGGCCGCGCACGGCATTGCGGTCGGCGGCCTGCACCGCCCCGATCTCGCCCACCAGATGCCGCATCAGGTCGACATCGTGGATCAGGTTGATGAAGACGGGTCCGGCCCCGGGCTGCGTACGCCATTCGACATCGAAATAATCGTCGGGCTTGTAGAGCCAGCAGGTCGCCTGCGCCGTCACCGCCCGCCCGATCTCCCCCGCCTCGATCCGGGCCTTGGCCGCGCGGATCAGGGGGTTGTGCCGCCGGTGATGGCCCGCGAGCAGCGGCACGCCCGCCGCGCGGCCCGCCTCGACCAGTCGTGCCGCCTCGGCCACGGTATCGGCGACGGGTTTCTCGATCAGCGCGGGGATGCCCGCCGCCACCGCCGCCAGCCCCGTCGCCACATGCGTCCGGTTCGGGGTCGCGACGATCAGGCCGTCGGGGTGCGCGGCAGCGATCATCGCCTCGACATCGGCATGCCATGCCAGCCCCTGCCCGCGCGCCCACTCCGCGCCGAACGGGTCGGCCACGGCGACGAGGGACACGCCCTCGGCGCGTTCGATGGCCTGCGCGTGACGCCGCCCGATCAGGCCGGTTCCGGCGATGGCGAGGCGGACGGGAGTGTCTGTGGTTTTCATGCCGCCCGGTTACAGTCGCCGCAGGGACCGGACAAGAAAAAACCCGCCACCCCCGGGGGGATGGCGGGCCGGTCACGGTCGCGGGGTCAGGATCACAGATCCCGGGGCGCGTAGTAGCGGTAGATGTAGGATGGCGTCAGGATCGAGTCCTCCTCGATCGCCGTGGCCAGCCAGCCGCTGCCGTACAGTTCGTCATACGAGACGAAACCGTCCTCGTTGGCGTCGACCGTCGTGTACACCGTGCGATTGACCGCCGGGGACACGTTCATCAGCTCGTCTTCCTCGATCAGACCGTTGCGGTTGCGGTCGATGCCGGTGAAGTAGCTGCGCTGGATCGATACCGTGCGCGTCGGCACCGTGATCGCGCCGCTGTCGTAGTAGCGGACGACCGTGGGCGAGGTGAAGAACTCGTCATAACGGACGAAGCCGTCGCCATCGACGTCGATACCGGTCATCTCGCCATCCTTGATCGTGGGGATCGCGGCCTGAAGCTCGGCGAGCGTCATGATGTTGTCGTCATCCGTGTCGAGCATCGCGTAGGTATAGCTGTCGAGCACATAGGACGGGCGCGCCATCGCCGGGGCGGGTGCCGCAGTAGTGGTGGTGGTCACCGTCGTCGTGGTCGCGGCGGGTTCGACCTCGGCCTTCGCGCCCTTGTCGGGCACGGCGAAGACACCGGCCATCACCTCCTCGCCGACCAGTCCGGAACTGTACAGTTCGTGGTACACGATGATGCCGTCATCGTTCTTGTCGATGGCGGCGAACTCGGTCAGGGTCGCTTCGGGAGCGATCCGTGCGAGTTCCTTCATCGAGATGAAGCCGTCGCGATTCCGGTCGACGCGGGTATAGCGCACGCGGTTCTGTACCGTCGTGACCTCGTCCTCGTCCTCGCCGGGCATCAGGATGGCACCGCTGTCGGCCAGACGGGACAGGAAGCGCGAGCCGTAGAGTTCGGTGAAGTCGAGCAGGCCGTCGTCGTTCAGGTCGGCCTGCATGTAGCGGTCGCGGGTCATCGTCGGCACGGCGGCGCTGACTTCGCCGGCGGTCAGGATGCCGTTGCCGTTGCGGTCGATCGACTGGAACGTGACGTAGCGGCGCACGATGCCGGGGGCTTCGCGGCGGAACTGGGCGGGGGTGGAGAACGTGAAGCCGCTCAGCAGCGGGCTTTCGCTGATTTCCTCGATCACGATATCGCCGCTCTTGTCCGCATCGAACTCGGTGAACATCGCCGAGGTGAAGGCGGGGGATACGGCGGTCAGCTCGTCCTGCGAGATGAATCCGTCCTTGTTCGTATCGGCAAAGCTGTAGAAGTTCGATGTCTGCGCGAAAGCGGGGGCGCTCATCAGCGCGAGAACGGAAGCGGCTCGGAAAAACGTCTTCATGACACGGGTGTCCTTTTGAGAGGGATATATCGGAAGACGTCATCGCCTCCCTATCCACCCTCAACAATGCGCGATATCGACGTCCGTTCCGTGTCAGCAGGTCAGATAAATCGAAATAAATCAGATACTTGTTTCGGTCACAATATGGCGGTTCGGCCATGATTTCCGGGATGCCCGGTCTTCCGGCTTAGGCGCGTTTTCCCGGGTCGGGCAACGAACCCGTTGCCCTGGAAGACGCGCTAGGCCGTCCCGCCCCCGGTCAGCCCCAGCGTGTCGTACACTTCGCGCAGCACGGGCCGGGCCAGCGCCGCCGCCCGTCCGGCCCCGTCGGCGAGGATCGCGTCGATCTCGTCCGGGGTTTCCATCAGACGGCGCATCTCGTCGCCGATGGGGGCGATCTTCTCGACGGTCAGGTCGGCGAGCGCGGGCTTGAACGCGCCGAAGCCCTGCCCGCCGTATTCGGCCAGCACCCGGTCGATACTCATATCCGCCAGCGCGGCATAGATGCCGACGAGGTTGCGCGCCTCGGGCCGCGCGATCATGCCCTCGGCCTCGGAGGGCAGGGGTTCGGGGTCGGTCTTGGCCTTCTTGATCTTCTGGGCGATGACGTTCTTGGTATCGGTCAGGTTGATGCGGCTCATGTCGGAGGGGTCGGATTTCGACATCTTGTTCTCGCCGTTGCGCAGGCTCATGATCCGCGCCGTCTCGGGCTGGATCAGCGGTTCGGGCAGGGGGAAGAAACCGCGCTCGTCCTCCGGATTGCCGTAGTCGTGGTTGAATTTCGCGGCGATGTCGCGGGTCAGTTCCAGGTGCTGCTTCTGATCCTCGCCCACCGGCACGTGGGTGGCGCGGTAGGCCAGGATATCGGCGGCCATCAGCGTCGGGTAGGAGAACAGGCCCACGGAGGCTTCCTCCCGGTCCTTGCCCGCCTTCTCCTTGAACTGCGTCATGCGTTTCACCCAGCCCATGCGCGCCACGCAGGTGAAGATCCAGCCCAGTTCCGCATGGGCGGAAACCCGGCTCTGGTTGAAGACGATCGAGCGTTTCGGGTCCAGCCCGCTGGCGATATAGGCGGCGGCCACCTCGCGGATGGCGGTGCGCAGGGCGTCGGGGTCCTGGGCCACGGTGATCGCGTGCAGGTCGACGACGCAGTACAGCCGCTCGGCGAAGGTATCGTCCTCCTGCAAGGCGACGAAGTTGCGCAGCGCGCCGAGATAGTTGCCGAGCGTCAGGTTGCCGGTCGGCTGCATGCCGGAAAAGACGCGGGGGGCGTGGGGGGTCATGGCGGGTTCCTCGAGAACGATGGAAACGCGCCGATGGATAAGCGGCCCGGACGCTCTGTGCAAGGGAACGCGGCGATCTGGGTGAAAAAGTCGGCCCTGTGGCCCAGTTCATGCTCCTCGACGCCGCGCTCCGCTACTGTCGGGCAGGGGCGATGCGTCGTGGCTGAACTGGTGTCACGGGTTGCGGTGTGACGCGCAGTGCAGGCTGCTGAACGCCGCCCCCCGATCCCGGCTGCATTGATCTGGATTGATGTTTCCATGGATCGGCCGGGTTGTCGGGGTCGTAGGGCGTCAAGACAGGGTCGGCAGGCAATTGCGTATACAAGTTGCTGACGGTTGCCGTCATCGTATCCGTGTCGGACATGCCGCCGGCCGCCTCCGTCACCTCCACCTGGAACTCGTAGGTCGTGGTGCCGCCAAGACCGGCAAGATTCTCTAGCTGCACGGTCGCGTAGGGGTTGCTGGTGTTCTGAATGACAGCCGGGCCGCTTCCAACCGGACTCCAGAAATAGGTAAGCGGTGCCCCGCCCGGATGCGAGGACGCGCTCGCGTCCAGGGTGATCTGACCGGGGTTGACGGTCTGGTTCGGCCCCGCTTCTGCAAGAGGGGTGAAGGTCGGCTGAATGATGGGTGTGACCATAACCTGCGATACCGGCGCGGTCGGCGGGGCCAGGATCAAGCCGAAGCGGATCTGCCAGTTCGTCGATTCATGATCCGAGAGGGTCAACTGGGTCACGGATGCGGGAAACATATGCGTCGTACCCTGTGAGATTACCTGCGGCGGGCCGTTTGCCTGGACGATATATCCATCCGGATCATTCGCGGTCACCGGGCTTTGGGTGCGGATGCCCAAAATGGCGACATCTTCCGTCGTTATCGAGTGGGCCGCCGGGGGATACTGACCGGTCTGCGGATTCACGGGGGTATAGGTGAACCATACGACCGGCGAGGACGACATGTCCTGCCAGGGTGTCATGCCGGTCGCTGCACAGAAGTCCAGATTCGGATTCTGCCAGTTGCATGTGCACAGGACAGGATTCGAAGGATCGGGACAAAGGTTCATGCATTCTGCCTCGCAGTCCTGATCGGTCGTCCAGCCCATGATACCCCTGTACCCCCCTGGAACCGGGCTGAGACCCGAGGCGGTAGTTTCGGTGGTGGAGGGCCACCCTTGAGCGCGCGCTTCACCCGGCAGGATCACCCCGATCATCGCAATCAGGGCGATCACTCCGGCTGACAACCTTCGCGGAAGGCCGCGACAAGTTTTACTTTTGTGTGTCGGCATCATTGCGTTCTTCTCCTGTGCGTCGGCGAACTCTTCTGCTTCAGGTAAGGCATCGCATTCGCCTTGAACGTTTTAAGAAATTAGAAACACAACTTTAAGGTAATGCTTGTACATCTTGTGTGATATGTATCACAAATAGGGGTCGTGATGGCCTGGTGCCGGGTCGGACGTACCCCCTCGTCATGTCGCCGCATTCGTGATTTAAAGCACTCCATGAGCGACGATACACCTCCCGTCCGCGAGCCGATCTTCAACCCCGCCGCCTTCGAAGCGGTGCCGGTCCTGCTGCTCGTCGTCCTGATGGCCGGGATTCAGGCGTGGATGTCGTCGCGCAGTATCTATGTGCAGAACGAGCTGTACCGGGACTACGCCTTCTTCTCGACCCGGTTGTGGGAGGGGCGCGACCTGACGGCGCTGGTCACCCATGCGTTCCTGCACGGGGGGTGGCCGCATCTGGCGATGAACATGATCGCGCTGTTCGCGCTGGGCACGTTCTGCTGGAAGCGGATGGGCAGCGTGAACTTCTTCGGCTTCTTCGCCATCACCGCCGCCGCCGGGGCCATCACCTTCGCCCTGATCCGGCCCGGCGAGACGGGGCCGCTGGTGGGGGCCTCGGGGGCGATCTTCGGGTTGCTGGCGGCGTTCAAGTACATCCAGTTCGCCATGGTCGCCGAGCGGGGGGTCGACGTGCGCCGCGACGCGGTATTGTTCCTGGCGCAGGTCACGGTGATCAACTTCATCCTGGGGCTGGCCACGGGCGGCATGATGGCGTGGGAGGCGCATTTCGGCGGCCTCGCCATCGGCTGGTTCATCACGCCCTACATGATGAAGAAATCGCTGACGGGGAAGTCGCAGTGACCGATCGCAAGCGGCCCGAGGGGCGGGATGCCTATCGCTGGTTCCTCCCCATCGCGACCCGGTGGATCGACAACGACGTGTTCGGGCATGTGAACAACGTGCAGTACTACTCGTTCTTCGACACGACGGTCTGCTCGTATCTGGTGGAGTCGGGGCAGTTCCACCCGACCCGGGGCGACCTGTCGGCGGTGGTGGCCGAATCGGGCTGTGCGTACTTCGCCTCGGTCGCGTGGCCGGACCGGCTGGAGGGCGCGCTGCGGATCGACCGGCTGGGGTCGTCCTCGGTGCGCTACGGCGTCGCGGTCTTTCGCGAGGGGGCGGCGATGTCGAGCGCGGGCGGGCATTTCACCCATGTGTATCTGGACCGCGAAAGCGGGCGGCCCGCGCCATTGCCCGAGGCGCTGCGCGGGGCGTTGGCGCCGCTGGTGGTGTGAGGCGGGAAACCGCTCTGTCCCGGGCGAAGGCCGCTGCACGGGGCATCGGGACCTCGATGGTCGACGCATGATCTCAGAATCACGGAAATCTTCGCGAGGCCCCGGGTCTGCGCCCGGGGCAGGGGGGAAAGAGTTGGCGGGCGGCTGAATTATCCCGCCACCTCCAGCGCCACCGCCGTCCCCTCGCCGCCGCCGATGCACAGCGAGGCGATGCCCTTCGTCCGGCCCGCCTTTTCCAGCGCATGCAGCAGCGTCACGATGATCCGGGTGCCGCTCGCACCGATGGGGTGGCCCAGCGCGCAGGCCCCGCCATTGACGTTGAGGCGGGCGCGGTCGATGCCCAACTCGCGCTCGGCGGCCATCGGCACGACGGCGAAGGCTTCGTTGATCTCCCACAGATCCACATCCGCCACGCCCCAGCCGACCGCCTCCAGCATCCGGCGCATCGCGGGGACGGGGGCGGTGGTGAACCAGCCCGGCTCCTGCGCGTGGCTGGCATGGGCGAGCAAGCGCGCGCGGATGGGGGCGCCCGCCGCCCGGGCATCCGATTCGCGCATCAGGATCAGCGCCGCCGCCCCGTCGGATATCGAGGAGGCGTTGGCGGGGGTCACCGTGCCGTCCTTGCGGAAGGCGGGTTTCAGCGTCGGGATCTTGTCGGGGCGGGCGGTGCCGGGCTGTTCGTCCTCGGCCACCACCGTCTCGCCCTTGCGGGTGGTGACGGTCACCGGGGCGATCTCGTTCGCCAGCCGCCCCTCGGCCTGGGCCGCCAGCGCGCGGCTGAGGGAGGACAGGGCGTAGGCATCCTGTTCCTCGCGCGTGAACCGGTAATGCGCCGCGCAATCCTCGGCGAAGGTGCCCATCAGCCGGCCCCGGTCATAGGCGTCCTCCAGCCCGTCGAGGAACATGTGATCGACCGCCTGCGCGTGGCCCAGCCGCGCCCCGGCGCGCATCTTCGGCAGCAGATAGGGGGCGTTCGACATGGATTCCATGCCCCCGGCGACCACCGCGCGCCCGTTGCCCGCGCGTAGCTGATCCATCGCGACCATCGCCGTCTTCATCCCCGAACCGCACATCTTGTTGAGGGTCGAGCAAGGCACGGAGAGGGGCAATCCCGCGCCCAGCGCCGCCTGCCGCGCGGGGGCCTGGCCCTGCCCGGCGGGCAACACGCAGCCCATCAGCACCTCGTCGATCTCCGCCCCCTCCAGCCCGGAAGCGGCCAGCGCCGCGCGGATGGCGGTGGCTCCCAGCTCGGAGGCGGTGGCCTGTGACAGCGCCCCCTGAAACCCGCCCATCGGCGTGCGGAATGCGGCGACCACGACGATCGGGTCCAGAGACATGGGCGATTACTCCGCGCGGATGTTCATCAGGAAGGCGTCGATCACCGACGGGTCGGTGCCGGTTCCGGCGGTCAGGACGGCGGCGATGCGCCTTTCGCCATCCACGAACTCGAACCGGCACAGGGGCCGCTCGCCCTCGCGGCACCCTTCGATCTCGCCGTATCCGGCCTCGATCAGCGCGGCTTCGGTGGCGTTCGGCTCCTCTGCGCGGGTGTCGGGGATGCGCGGGGTCCAGCCCGATTCGATCATCGTGGCCCGGGCCTCGACATAGCTCATCCCGCCGGTGATCACGTCCAGCGCCTTGATGGAATCGTTGGTGGTCGCGCCGATAGCCAGAGCGGGCAGGCTGGGGGTCTCGCCGCCATCGGTCTCGGCGGCGGTCACGGAGATGTCGGCGGCGGGCGCGGCGGGCTGCGCGGGCATGTCGGGCAGGGGGGCGATGGCGACGGCGAGGGTGTCGTCCTCCCCGGCTGGGGGGGCTGGGGCGGCAGCGGGAGTGTCGCCTTCCCCGGATGCGAGTGCGCCGGTGGCGTCGTCGGTGGCGGCGTCCGCAGTCCCGGTATCCCCGTTCGCGGATTCGGCGGTCTCGTCCGCCGTCCCGGGGTCACGGACCATGGAGTCATCGGCTGCCCCGGTTTCGTCGCCCGTGCTGGCCGTGACGACCGCCGTCCAGTTGTTGCCCGATGCGGAGTCCGTCCCGGGCGCGGCCTCGCCTTCGGCATCCCCTTCCTCGTCGGCGATCTGTTCTGCCGGGGCGGCGGCGGTTTCGGTGCCGTCGGATTCCTCGTCGTCACCGGTCCCGGCGACGGGCGCGCTCCCGGTCTCCGCACTCTCGGAACTCTCACTCCCGGCCTCCGCATCGTCGGTATCGGCGGCGAGGGCGGCCGCTTCGGGTTCCTCGCCCTCGGGCGCAGCCGTGCCCAGCCCCAGGGGGACCGCGATCTCGGTGCGCACCGCCTCGACGACGCGGTCCAGGCTCTTGCCGTCGACGGCGCGATAGAGACCATAGGCGATACCGCCCGAAATCAGGAGGGCGAGCAGGACACGGAAGAAGGACATCGGTTCTTTCCTTTGCGATACGCAGTGTCGTATTTCGAGCCGTGGCGGACCGGGCCGGACCCCGCACCGAAACGTGTGCGAATTCCGATGCTTTCCCGTTCCGCTTGAGTTCGAACGTCTTTACCGCTCTACATACTGCGCCGCATGCGGATTCCAAAGCGAAACCGCTTATCTTACAAGGAACATTCCATGATCGATGCCGTCCCCCGCGATGCGATACGCGACCGCCTGATCGTCGCCCTCGACTTGCCCCATGCCGTCGCGGGCCTGAAGATGACGGAGCAGTTGGGCGATGCGGTCGGGTTCTACAAGATCGGCCTCGGGATGCTGACCGGGGGCGGCTTCGCGCTGGCGAACGAGCTGAAGGAGAACGGCAAGCGCACCTTCATCGACCTGAAGCTCTACGACATCGGCGCGACGGTCGAGGCGGCGGTGCGCGGCATCGCGGAGTTCGGGCACGACTTCCTGACCGTGCACGGCGATCCGCACGTGGTGCGCGCGGCGGTGAAGGGGCGGGGGCAGACGGGGCTGAAGATCCTGGCCGTGACCGTGCTGACCTCGCTCGACCGCGACGACCTGGACGAGGGGATGATGGTCGCGGGGGATGTGGGGCCGCTGGCGGTGGAGCGCGCGCGGCGGGCGCTGGCGGCGGGGGCGGACGGGGTGATCGCCTCGCCGCGCGAAGCCGCCGCGATCCGGGCCTTGCCGGAGGCGGAAGGTCGCCTGATCGTCACGCCGGGGGTGCGCCCGGCGGGGGCCGCGCTGGGCGACCAGAAGCGGGTCGAGACGCCGGGGGCCGCGATCCGGGCGGGCGCGGATCACCTCGTCGTCGGGCGACCCGTCTGGCAGGCGAGCGACCCGAAGGCGGCGGCGGAACGGGTGCTGGCGGAGATTGCGGACGCGGTCAGCCGGGGGGTCAACTGATCCCCAGCGTCTCCCACCGGTCCAGATACAGGCGAAACCACGGGGTGATCGTTTCGGGGGTCGCCTCGGCCTCGGCCCGCAGCATCGCCACGCTCGCCCAGCGGACCTCGGACACTTCGTCGGGATTCGGGGCGAGCACCAGCGAATCGCGGGCGCTATTGCCCCGGAACAGCGTGACGCGCTCGTGCTCCCACAGTCCCCCGCCCACATCGGCGCGATAGGTTGTCTCGCCGCAATCGCGCAGGGGCAGGGCGCAACCCAGTTCCTCGCCCAGCCGCCGGTGCGCGGCATCGGGCGCGCTTTCGTCCCAATGGGGGTGCGAGCAGCAGGCATTCGCCCATTGTCCGCCGCAATGATACTTGCTGTCGGCGCGCTGCTGCACGAGCATGTCCTCGCCGTCGAAGATGAACACGGATATGGCGAGATGCAAGGCCCCCCGGCGGTGGGCTTCCATCTTCTCGATCCGGTAGAGTGAACCGTCGCCCGCGATTGCCGGAATGATCTGTTCCATCATGACACCACCTTGCAGAGTGTATTATCCATACACCGTACCAATTTATGCCATCGGAATTGTTCTGGACCAGTATTCGCAGACTTCTTCGTGATGCCTGTGCAGGAAGCGGCAGATTATGGCTCGAAATATGGCAGGCGAAATAACTCGTTAGAATTCGGTAGGAGCATACCTGCATTCAGGGGTATGTAAACACAACTATTACAGCACATTTTCGTTATGCTCAATCAAGTGGCCGGCCTTCGCGTTCGAGCCGTTGGTGCTTTGCAGGGAGGCCCTCCGCAGGGAGGCCCTCCGCAGGTGGCGAGAGGCAGCGAAGCCTGCCTCTACGTCATGGCAAGTTGCCTCAGGGTTTGCGCTATGAGGTCAGAACAACTCCCCGGCGACCCGCCAGATCCTGCACGAATTGCCAGGCCACGCGGCCCGAGACGGCCCCGCGCGACTGTCGCCACTCGATGGCCTCGGCGCGCAGGTCGTCGTCGGAAATCCCGATCCCGTGGGCATCGCAATAGCCCCGGATCATGGCCAGGAACTCGGTCTGGTCGCAGGGGTGAAACCCCAGCCACAACCCGAATCGGTCCGACAGCGAGACCTTCTCCTCGACCGCCTCGCCCGGATTGATGCCCGTGCGCTGCTCGTTGTCGATCATGTCGCGGGGCATCAGGTGGCGGCGGTTGGAGGTGGCGTAGAAGATCGCGTTCGCCGGTCGCCCCTCGACCCCGCCATCCAGTGCGGCTTTCAGCGATTTGTAATGGGTATCGTCGCGGTCGAAGCTCAGATCGTCGCAGAACATCAGGAACCGGCGGTCCGGGGCCTCGCGCACCAGGGTCAGCAGGCGGTGCAGGGTGGGGATGTCGTCGCGCAGAACCTCGACCAGCAGCAGGGGGTTGCCGCCGGGGCCTTGCTCCGCGTTCACCGCCGCATGGGCCGCCTTGACCAGCGAGGATTTCCCCATCCCCCGCGCCCCCCACAGCAGGGCATTGTTCGCGGGCAGGCCCTTGGCGAAGCGGCGCGTATTCTCCAGCAGCGTCTCGCGCGCCCGGTCGATGCCCTGCAACAGCTCCAGCCCGACGCGGTTGACCGCAGGCACCGGGGTCAGGGCATCACGGGCGGGGGTGTCGCCCGGATGCCAGACATAGGCCCCGGCGGCTTTGAGGTCGGGCGCGGGCGCGGGGGGCGGCGATATCCGCTCCAGCGCCTCGGCGATGCGGGTCAGGGCGGTTTGGTCGAGTGTCACAGGTCGTCCTCGTCGTCCTCGTCGTCATCCAGCCCCAGATCCTTGCGGCGCTTCTTCTCCTTGCGTTCGATCAGCGCGACCAGATGGATCGAGATTTCGTACAACAGATAGGTCGGCACGCCCAGCGCCAGTTGGCTGACGGGGTCCGGCGGGGTCAGGATCATGGCCATGAAGGCGATGCCGACGATGGCGTATTTGCGCCATTCCTTCAACTGGTCCGCCGTCACGATCCCGGCCTTGCCCAGCAGCGTCAGCAGCACGGGCAACTGGAAGCTGACCCCGAAGGCGAATAGCAGCGTCTTGATGAAGTCGATGAACTGCCGGACGGAATAGGTCGTCTCGACCTTGATATCCTTCTCCGCCTCGGCGAAGTTGATCAGCCAGTCGAGGGCCAGCGGGATCACGACGAAATAGGCCAGCGACGCGCCCAGGAAGAACAGGAACGGCGTCGCCATCAGGAACGGCAGGAACGCACCCTGCTCGTTCTTGTACAACCCCGGTGCGACGAACCCCCATATCTGGGCGGCGATGAACGGGAAGGCGAGGAAGAACGCCCCCCAGAGCGCGATATTGATGACCGTGAAGAACAGTTCCTGCGGCGACAGGACCATCAGTTCGGCGTCGGGGCGGATGCGCAGCAGCGGGTAGGACAGGAAGTCCACGATCTCGTTGCGGAAGAAGATGCAGATCACGAAGGCGACGGCGAGCGCGATCATCGCCTTGATCAGGCGGTCGCGCAGTTCGGCCAGATGCTCGATCAGCGGGGCCTTGGAGGAGTCGATATCGTCCTGCGTCATGATCCGGTCCCGTTCAGCCGGATTTCGCGTCGGCGGTCCGGGCGGTGTCGTCGTTGGTCGGTGGCGAGGCGGGGAGAGGGGTAGCGGGCGGCGTGGCCGTGGGCGGAGAGGCGGCGGCGAGCGGTTTCATCACCGGCTCGTCGCCCGGGCCTTCGACCGCGCCGAACCCCGATTCGTCGGCCCGTTGCTTCATCTCGTCAGAGGAGAGCACGGGGTTCTTCTTCGGCTTGGCGGGCTTGTCGTCGTCGCCATCCACATCCAGCGTCTCGTTCAGCATGTCCGTCACGCCGGATTTGCCGCCCTTGAGCAATTTGCGCGCCTCGCGGAATTCGTCGAGATCGGCCTCGCGGGCGGCGTCGTTCATCGAATCCTGGAACTGCCGCGCCAGCCCCCGGGCCTGACCGACGAAGCGGCCCACCTGCCGCATCATGCGGGGCAGATCCTTCGGCCCGATCACGATCAGCGCGAGCGCGGCGACGACCAGAATCTCGGGAAGGCTGAAATTGCCGAACATGCGGTTCCTGCGGGGCGACGCGCGCTAGGCGCTGTCGCGTTCCTTGCGGGGCGGCGTCACGTCGATCGGCTCGGTGCGATCCGCGACCGGGCCGTCGGCCACCGGATGATCCGTCGCCACGCGCTCGGTCCGGGCGGTGTCGAGGGTCTCGTCCTCGTCGTCCTTCATGCCCTTCTTGAAGCTCTTGATGCCCTTCGCGACATCCCCCATCAGTTCGGAGATTTTTCCGCGACCGAACAGCAGCACCACGAGGATGCCGACGATGGCGAGTTGCCAGATACTGATGCCACCCATGGATGACCCCCCAAGTCGATAAATGACGCGCGCAGGCGCATTGCCGCGCACCGTCTCGCCAATACACATAAGGGCTTGGGGGGCCGCATTAAAGGGAAAACACCGCGCGCCGCACAATCGCCTCGAAAGTCGCGGGGATCAGGCGGGGGTATCGACGTCCCGGACATAGGGCGAGCGCACCGTGCTCTGGGCCGCGCAGGGGAACAGATGGCACGATTCGCGCTTCAGCGACAGCCAGACACGCTTGCCCGGCGCGGGCGTGAAAACCCCCGGCACCGTCGCGCGCAGGACCGATCCGTCATGGTCCATGCCCACCTCGATCAGGCTTTCGGACCCCATGAAGCGTGCGCGCACCACGCTGCCCGGGGCCGCGACCCCGGATTTGCCGGTCGATTCGGGGCGGTGGCCCTCGTCCAGATCGATGCGCAGGTGCTGGGGGCGCACGATGATCTCGACATCGGCATCGTCGACGAGACCCGGCGTCAGGAACAGGCCGAAGGGCGTATCCGTCTGACGCGAGCGCACGACGCCGTGGATGACGTTCAGGTCGCTGAAGAACGCCGCCGCCGCCCGGTCCCGGGGGTTGTTGTAGATGTGATAGGGCGCGCCGATCTGCTCGATGCAGCCGTCGCGCATCAGGGCGATGCGGTCGGCCATGCGCAGCGCCTCCTCCGGGTCGTGGGTGACCAGCAGGACGGCGGCGTTCTCTTCCTTCAGGACCGACAGCGCCGCATCGCGCACCTCGTCGCGCAGGCGGTTGTCGAGGCCGGAGAACGGTTCGTCCATCAGCATCAGGTGCGGTTTGGGGGCCAGCGCCCGGGCCAGCGCCACGCGCTGCTGCTCGCCGCCGGACAGTTCGTGCGGGTACTTGTCGGCATGCGCCCCCATCTCGACCCGATCCAGATAGTCCAGCGCGATTCGCCTGCGATCCCGCCGCCCGTACCCCGTGAGGCCGAAGGCGACGTTGTCGCGCACGCGCAGATGCGGGAAGAGGGCGAAATCCTGGAACATCAGGCCGATGGAGCGATTTTCGGGCGGTTCGTGCCGCTGCGCATCCGAGACGACGGTTCCGTCGATCAGCACGCGCCCGGCGGATTGCCGCTCGACCCCCGCCGCGATGCGCAGGGTGGTCGATTTGCCGCACCCGGACGGCCCGAGCAGGCACACGACCTCGCCCGGTGCGATATCCAGCGACACGTCGCGCACGGCGAGCGTCTCGCCGTAGCTTTTCATCAATCCGTCGAGCGTCAGGCGGGTCATGGCGCTTTCTTGATATCCATCCGGAAAGGGTAGCCGAGTATTTCTATCGGAAATACCTAAGCCTTCCCGGGGCATCTGGCAAGAATGTTACTGCCCCTGCGCGTTCGTGCCGCGAAATCCCTGGGCCACGAGGAAAATCTCCGCGCTGTCGCTGCGGCTCGCCCCCGGCTTGAAATGCCGCACATTCCTGAAATCGCGCTTCAGCAGCGCCAGCAACTCCGCATCGGCCCCCCCGCGCAGCACTTTGGCCACGAAGACCCCGCCCTCGGTCAGTGTGTCGCGCGCGAACATCGCGGCGGCCTCGCACAACCCGATGATGCGGATGTGATCGGTCTGGCGATGGCCGGTGGAGGAGGCGGCCATGTCCGACATCACCACGTCGGCGGGGCCGTCCAGCACCTGCTTCACCCTGTCATCCGCGCCCTCGTCCATGAAGTCGAGATGCATCAGGGTCGTGCCGGCGATGGGTTCCACCTCCTGGAGGTCCACCCCCAGCACGTAGCCCTGCGAGCGCCCGTTCTCGCCGATGGAATTGACCCGCTCGGCGGCGATCTCGCACCAGCCGCCCGGCGCGCAACCCAGGTCGACCACGCGCTTGCCGGGGGTCAGGAAGCGGAACTTGTCGTCGATCTCCATCAGCTTGTAGAGGGCGCGGGAGCGGCGGTTCTCGGCGTTCGCGCGCTTGACGTAGGGATCGTTGAGCTGCCGCTCCAGCCACAGTTTCGAGGACAGCTTGCGCCCCTTCGCCGTCTTCACCTTCTCGTGCAGGTGCCGCTGGCCGCGTCCCGAATCGCCTTTTTTCGCCGGTTTCTTCATCGGGTTCCCGTTCCGCGTACCGTCTCGCGCACCGCGTTGCGTTCCGCGTCGCGTTCCACCGCATCCTCGCGGTTCATCAAGCCGTAGAGCAGCCCCTCGCGCAATCCGCGATCGGCCACGCGCAGTTTCTCGGTCGGCCAGTAGTGCAGGATCGAGCTGAGGATCGACGCGCCGGAGATGACCAGTTCGGAGCGGTCGTCGCCGATGCACGGGATCAGCGAACGCTGGGCATGGTCCATCGTCAGCAGATTGTCGATCAGGGCCGAGAGTTCAAGGCGCTGCATCCACAATCCGTCCACCATCGACCGGTTGTAGCGCGGCAGATCCAGATGCACCCCCGCCAGCGTCGTCACGGTACCGGATGTGCCGAGCAACTGCATCCGCCGCAGCCGATCCTCCGTCGCGCCCGCCCCGGTGGCCGCGAAGGGGGCGATCAGGGATTTGGTATAGTCGCGCATCGCATCGAACCGCTCGCGCTCGTTCGCCACGGTCTTGAACCGCTCCGCCAGCGTGACGACCCCCACGGGGAGAGATGTCCAGTGCGCGTTCTGGGACAGGGTCTTGATGTCGAGTTCCAGCCGCGCCGCATCGACCCCCTTGGTCTGGACGCCCAGCAGGATGTCGCGCCGCCGGTTGCGGGGCATCTCGGTCAGGTCGATCCAGACCAGTTCGGTGCTGCCGCCGCCGATATCGAAGACGAGCAGGCATTCGCGCCGCGAATCGAACAGGGGCGCGCATCCGGCCACCGCCAGCCGCGCCTCCTCGCCCGCCCCGATCACGTCGAGGGCCAGGCCGGTCTCGCGCCGGACCCGGGCGACGAATTCGGCACCGTTATCGGCCCGGCGGCACGCCTCCGTCGCGATGGCGCGGGCGCGGGTGACGTTGCGGCGGCGCATCTTCTCGGCGCAGACATGCAGGGCATCGATCGAGCGGGACATGGCCGCTTCGCTGAGACGGTTGGTGTGGTCCACCCCCTCGCCCAGCCGCACGACGCGCGAGAAGGCGTCGAGCACGCGAAAGCTGTCGCCGTCGGGGCGGGCGATCAGCAGGCGGCAGTTGTTGGTGCCCAGGTCGAGGGCCGCAAAGGTATGATCGAACCGACCGCCCCGTCGCCGGGGGGGTCGTCGCTCTCTCTTCCCCTGCACACCCTCGGCCTTGGCCGATTGTGCCGTGATACCCGGCTCCGCCCCGCGAAAACGCGGAGTCACCCCGGGCGGTGCGTCGCGCGGTGGCGCCACAGCTCATCCCCTCGGCATGCACCGGCGCGCGCCGGAAAACCGGGGCTGTCCGAATGATCCCTCTCACCCGGACGGCCCCGGACCGCGCGCAGCCCGTACCGTTCCATTCATGCGAGCGCGTGTCCATCGGCGCACTCTATCTCGTTGGGGTCAGCCTAACAGGAGTTGGCGGTGCGTCAAACGATCATGCGCGAATCAGCTCGGGGATTTCGTCGGTTTCAGGACCGTTCTCGCCGCCATCGACCGGATTGGCGGGGTCCAGACCCAGCGCCTGACAGGTGCCGAGGGTCAGGGCCGCATCGTTCAGCGTATAGAAATGCAGCGCCCGCACCCCCGCATCGCGCAGGTCGTCGCACTGCCCGGCACAGACGGCGAGGGCCAGATCCCGGGTCGCGCCGCGCTCCTTCGCCTTCTCGAACCGCTCGGCGAGGCGCGCGGGGATGGATGTGCCGCACTTGCGGGCAAAGCCTGCGGCCTTGTCGAAATCGCGGATCGGCATGATGCCCGGCACGACCGGCACGTCGATCCCCGCCTTGCGCACGGCATCGACGTAGCGGAAGAAGATATCGTTCTCGAAGAAGAACTGCGTCACGATGGTATCGGCCCCGGCATCGACCTTGCGCTTCAGGTGATCCATATCCGCCGCCGGTCCCCGCGAGTCCGGATGCGCCTCCGGATAGCCCGCGACCGCGATGCGCAGGCCGGTATCGCGGCGCAGCGCCGTGACGAGGTCGGGGGCGGAAGCGAATCCGTCCGCATGGGGCGCAAAATCGCTGCCCGCGCCGCCGTCGCCATCGCCCCGCAGCGCCACGACCCAACGCGCCCCGGCCGATTCGTAGGAGCGCGCGATGTCCAGCACTTCGGCCCGCGACCCGCCCGCGCAGGTCAGATGCCCCGCGACGGGTGCATCGATCTGCTCGCTGCGCAGGTCGCGGATCGTCCGGATGGTGCGATCCCGAACCGACCCGTTCGCACCGTAAGTGACCGAGAAGAAGCGCGGTCCCATCGGGGACAGCGTCTTGACGCACCGGCGAATCGCCGCCGCCGCCACATCGTCTTTGGCCGGGAACAGCTCGAAGGACAGCGCGATACGGTCTGAGAGGGAGGCGGTCATGGTGGCGATCTCCGTTTTGAGGTTGGGAGAACAATATCAAGATTTCTTTATGTGTAAATACCAAATATGTGCTAGGACCATCTTATCGGTCGCAAATCACGTGCGCGAAGTCGTGGATGTCGTATGCGCGGGGGCGCAGGGGCGCTATGCGGGAAGACTAGGTTGGGGAGAAACGAGATGCCGCAGGTTACCGTTGTCTACTGGCGCGACATGCCCGCCCAGGTCATCGTCAAGGCGGGTCGCAAGACCGCGAAGCGGCAACTGCCCGAGCGATTCGAGCAGGCCATCGACCGGGCGGCGATGAAGTCGGGGGCGGCGGGGTCCGACGATTATCTGGCCGAATGGCGGCGCGGCGATCCCGTTCCGGTCGAGGGGAGCGATCTGGAGGCGCTGGTCGAGGCCGAGGCGGCCCGGATCGATGCCGAATACGACCGCGACGCCCTGAAGATCCTGATCGAAGCGGGCGGCAACGCCCCCTCCTGACACCAATCGCCCCATGGGAGTGACGACGATGGCCCTGCTTTCCGCCCTGTTCGGTTCCGACGCGAAGAAAGACCCCAAGACCGTGGCCGAGCGCCGGGCCGTTTCCGCCTTCCTGCAAGAGTGTTCGGTCGAGGTGATGCCGCGCACGGCGGCCAAGGTCGAGGATTTCAAAGCCATCCTCGCCCCCGGCACCCGCGTCTATATCGCCCATATCGACGGCACCCCGATCGAGGAGATGGTCGCGACGGCAAGGCGTCTGTCGGCGGACGGCTTCGACGTCATGCCCCATTTCCCGGCCCGCATCATCGCCGATGCCGCGATGCTGGAGGACTGGATCGACCGGTACCAGGGCGAGGCGGGGGTCGAGCAGGCGCTGCTGCTGGCAGGGGGGGTGGATGCGCCGCGCGGGACGCTGGCCTCGTCGATGGATCTGCTGGAAACCGGACTTTTCGGTGCGAAGGGCTTCACCCGCCTGCACGTCGCGGGGCATCCCGAGGGGAACAGGGATATCGACCCCGACGGGTCTGACCGGGTCGTCATGGATGCCCTGCGCTGGAAACAGAAATTCTCGGAAACCAGCGATGCCGAGATGGCACTGGCCACGCAGTTCTGCTTCGAGGCCGCGCCCGTCATCGCCTGGGCCGACCGCCTGCGCGAGGCGGGGATCACCATCCCTATCCATATCGGCGTGGCCGGTCCCGCGAAGCTGCAAACCATGATCAAGTTCGCCATCGCCTGCGGGGTCGGCCCGTCCCTGCGCGTGCTGCAACGGCGGGCGATGGATGCGACCAAGCTGCTGCTGCCCTTCACGCCGGACGAGTTCGTCACCGACCTGGCCCTGCACAAGGCGGCGCATCCCGATTTCAATATCACCAATGTCCACTTCTTCCCGCTGGGCGGGATCGGCAAGGCCGCCGAGTGGATCGGCGAGAACCGCGACGGCTGACTACGATAGACACCTGCCCCGGACTTGATCCGGGGTCTGTTCGAGCATCGCGCCTCGCTGAAATAGGCCCCGGATCACCCGCTGCACGGCGCATCCGGGGCAGGCTCCCTTCATCCAGAACCGAAAGTATCCCCATGACCCGGACCGTTATCGAATCGAAGACCAAGACCGTCGTGATCGGCTTCGACGAACCCTTCTGCGTCATCGGCGAGCGCATCAATCCCACGGGCCGCAAGAAGCTGGCCGCCGAACTGGAGATGGACGATTTCACGACCGTCGAGCGCGATGCGCTGGAGCAGGTGGCCTGCGGGGCCAACGTGCTGGACGTGAATTCGGGCGCGGTGTTCTCGAACCGGATGGCCGAGGACCCTCGCTACGCCGACAACAACTTCGTCGAGCCGCCCCTGATGCGCGAACTGATCCTGCGCATCCAGGCCATCGTCGACGTGCCGCTGTGCATCGACAGCTCGGTCCCCGGCGCGCTGGAGAACGGGCTGGAGGCCGCCGAGGGGCGCCCGCTGCTCAACTCGGTCACGGGCGAGGAGGAGCGGCTGGAACTGGTGCTGCCGCTGGTCAAGAAGTACAACGTGCCGGTCGTGGCGATCTCGAACGACGATACGGGGATTTCCGAAGACCCCGAGGTGCGCTTTGCCGTGGCGAAGAAGATTGTGGAGCGGGCCGCCGATTTCGGGATCAAGCCGGAGGATATCGTGGTCGACCCGCTGGTGATGCCCATCGGCGCGATGGCGACGGCGGGGCATCAGGTGTTCACGCTGGTGCGGCGGTTGCGCGAGGAACTGGGGGTCAATACGACCTGCGGGGCGTCGAACATCTCGTTCGGTCTGCCCAACCGCCACGGGATCAATGCGGCGTTCCTGCCCATGGCCATCGCGGCGGGCATGACCTCGGCGATCATGAACCCCGTGCGCGCGCAGGAGATGGAGGCGATTCGCGCCGCCAACTTCCTGACGAACAACGACCCCAACGGGGCCGCGTGGATCAAGCACTGCAAGGCGATGGAATCGGTGAACAACGGCACCGCCACCTTCGCCGAAGCCGCCGCCGAAGCCGCCAAGACCTCGACGGGCGGTCGCCGGGGCGGCGGGCGCAAGCGCCGCGACGCCTGATACGGGGCGGGCACCTGAAACGGGCCTGTCCCTGCCCCGGGTCGTCGCCCGGGGCAGGGCGGTCATGCTTTCGGGCCGCTGGTATCAGTCGTCCTTCGACCCCAGCAGCGGAATGCGCGGGAAGGTCATCCAGCCGACCCCGAAGCCCACGCCGATCGCTGCCAGCAGCGTCAGCAGGCGCGACCACGAGAAGATGCCGGTGATCAGCCCGTTATCCTGCCAGATCTGGCTGAACAGCGCGAACACGATCACCACGCCGATCAATCCCACGGCGAAGATCCACTCGACCGGATAGATTCTGATAGGTTTTTCCGTCTGCATGGCGCGTGGCCCTTTCATTCCTAGAGCATCCTGAACGATATAAGGATCGTTCAGGATGCTCTATCTTTTTGTTTTGGCGCGTTTTCCGAGTCGGGCA
>ENA-ORXC01000800-ORXC01000800.1-marine-metagenome-genome-assembly--contig:-NODE-800-length-20538-cov-25.324422_pt1 | contig 20538 bp, 26 predicted proteins | sample MGYA00237865_ERZ511478 | MGnify/ENA metagenome assembly ERZ511478 | reverse complement strand
GGGAGGCGGTTCTCACCGGCAGATCTTTTCGGGGTGCAAGGCGCTGTCGCGTGATCGGCTGTGTCCCTTGACACCGCGGATCTCGCCATGGGCGTCGCGCTCCCTGGATTGCATCGACCAAGTTAGCACCGCTCATAAGATGAACAATAAATTTAAAGTTGATCAATAAATTTGGCGAGCAAACAAATGCGCAACGTGGCTGTGTTTCTGTATGGCCAGGTGCTCCTTTGGTGCGTTCGTCTCATCTTTCCAGTAGACTTCGTTGGCGACTTCGTGGCGACACACGGTGTGTGGGTGTCGCCACGAAGTCGCCAAGAAGTAACCACCAAACGCTGGCGGGCGACACCGCCGACGATGGGGCCTGGCGGGGGGGTGAGGGCGGTGGCGGTGCACCCCGCGGCTACTGGTGAAGAGCGGCTGCTGATGCACAAAGCAGTGTGTGCAAGGCGATCGAAAAGGCACAGACAATATCGCTGTTGCAACGAGCGGACAATCGGTGATCCAGTAAAGCCGCGGGCACGTAAATTTCAGTAACATTCGCGGGCGCTACGGACACTTAAAAAAGGAGTACGAAGACACGGGGGAAAGGAATAACTGTCTGTGAGACAATTGTAGCGCAGGTCAAGGGCTTTCCCGCGGTACGCTGAGAAAAGTGCTTTTCTGACGTTCCTGGGCGCTAGAGTCGATACCGTGGGAATTGATCCAGATTTACCACGCCTAGGTTATGCGTCAGAACGAAGATCGGAACGTCGTAACCCCTTGATGCAGGCGGTCCGCTAGGAAGATCGATATGCCCATGGCTTAGCCCTGGAGGACGCGATGCCTCGGTTGGTGAGTGCTATGGGCGTGGCGGAGAGCGCGGCGACGGCCTTTGACCTCTTCCGCGCAGCAGTGTGTCGACTTCGCCTGGCGGCGGCTCCGCCTTCATCACCGCAGCGTTTCAACGCGGGAGACGTACTGGGGCGCCGAGGGAGTTTCGAAGACGAAAACAAAGAGGAGGAGGCGCCTCGAAACTGGCGCCATCGCAGTGCCTCTACGGAGAGGGATGGTCGCGGCCTCTCTCGGGGCTGTCTGGTTGCTATTCGTCGAGGACCGCTTTAATTGCCTTCCCGTTTCGAGATTTTTTCCAATGGGAGTCCACTAGCGGTGTGATGCTGTGGCAGTGTTCTGTACACATTACCCGCTCACGGGTTGCTGTCGGTTTGACAGAGAGAACTGGTGCTTTTTTGGCGGTGTTCGCTTCGTCTGAAAGCGAAAGTGACAAGAGCCCAAGTCGCTTCATCCTCCTGATTCTGTGCCGTCGGGAGAAGGTCTTCTTGCGACGCACATGCTGCTTAAACATCTGCACACGAATATGCGTTTTCCCATCTGGGGTTAAAAAGAGTGGTTTCTGTACTTTGTTATTGCTGACCTCCAAGAAATGGCGGTTCCAGAGCTCGGGAATGCAGAGTGCATGACGCAGACAACAAAAGATAGTGAAGTGGCAGACGCGAAAACCACTCCAAATTGTATTGGCTTAGACAATGTGTTCGACTTCTCGCAAACCACGGAGGTGCTTCGACTGCAGAGTTGCACAGCGTCTGCATCCTGGATCGAGATATCCAGCACTTTCTCCAGATTCGTCTGGCCCGAACAGGTCCGGGGGGCGATCTTGGGACAAACGTAAATCCTTTCGGGAGATCTTGAACTTTTCTGAGATTCTGTCTGATTCTGATGTGCGTTTCCAGGCCGTACGGCCATGTTGGCCTGGTCGGTAAGAACTCTTTCCGGAATCTGGCCATTCCGTTGCGCGACGCACGCTGCATGATGACTGCAACCACTCTGCAACCGCCAGGTTTTGGAAGTCGCCAATACATGAGTGCTTCCACAGTCGTGTCGATGTCATGAGTTGGCGGTAGTAGCAGACCGCTAGGTTCTAGATGGTCTTCCGACGCTTCAGGGGCTGTCGGAACAAAATTGTCGTCTACGGACGATGGGACAGGCCATATATATGCATACGGGCCGAAACACTGCTTGAGATCTTCGACGCGCCTGACGACCACCCCTGGGTGATGGGAGATATGTCGCAGCCCTTCTGGCAGCGTTTGTTGAACAGAGAATGTTGAATTGGCTTCCTGGACAGATTTTGATCTTTTGTCAATCAAAACCCGATTCAGGGTGATCCGAATCCCGTCGGAAGAATCTGAAAGATCACCTTGAACAAAAGGAATCGATTTCGGCGAGGCGCTCAGGGGGGCTACTGTAAGCGCAGTTGTGGGCAGAATTGGCCACAGGGGCGGCCGCCTACTGTCTTTTCCCCAAACAGAATCGAATGATCCTCACGTTACAGGCGCTTCCATCCACTCAAATCCAAATAAACCACGTGGCACCTGTGAAGAATCTGGTATGTGGCTGTATGCTGTCGCCTGACCGATTTCGGGGGTGCACAAGCCGCCATCCTGACGATCACAACGATGTGCGGAAGGCCTCTAACGCACCCCTGGTGCATTTTTCGGAAACTCGTCGATAACAGCTGTCGAAAACAGAAGAAATGTCAATTGTTAGACGTTTCTCTGTCCTTTGCGCATTCCGCAGGTGGTCGTGGTGGGTCCCAAGATAGGAGAGACTGCGCTGAGTCCGCTTCTGGTGTAAAAACGTGTAGCTATTGGCAGGAACTGCCCGAAGCAGCGGTACTCAGAAACCGGATGGTTCGATCCAAATCGGATCGTATGATCCAGTCGGGGGGATAGACACTAGCCCCAGGGGTTCTTATTGGTTACTGCCCTCAGAGCCGACGGGATTTAGCCCCGTCGGAAAGCCCAGCACAAGATACGGAGCGGAGCAAAGAAGACACATTACAAACGCCTGGATCACAGTGCGCGGAGTGCACGAGAACGTCGAAAGTAACGCAAACGCAACGCTGATTGTTCGAAGACGCAGGATGACCCCAAAACATACCCTCATATACCCTCAGAAGCAAGAAGTAAGACGTGCACCATCCGGACCCCCGAACGCCACAATGGGGGGACCGGTACCCAACGGGCCACGTTCTCAGGCCCGGGCATCTAGTGGCCCCTGCCCAGCATCCTCGACTACCCTTCCACTGGAAGAGGACCCCCGCCCGTCTCGGGGCGGAAGGAGAAAAACCACTAAGACTTCCTAGATCTCAGGTTTTACCCAAGACAAATATCTCAAGACCTAGCCCAAGATCTTTCAATTTTCCCGGATAGAATTCGTGTGGAATTTATCCCTGGCCGAGATCTTATCGCGGTCCGGCTTCCGCTTGGATTGCGGAAGCTTCCACAAGCTTCCCGGTCCGTCCAGAGGTCCCGGGTACGAGCAGACGCGTGTCTCCCTCGGCTGTGTCCGGCCCCTCAATGGGTACCGTTCGGGCGCTCATCACCCCGCACCTCCCCAGAGGGGTCGTTTCGCGTGTGGCCCTCGGGCTCTCTGGACACCCGCCGAAGAGGGACAGCACACGCTGCCCCTCTAGGGGGTGTTACGTGGTTGTTCGCGACCCGACCACGGTTCTTAGCGGGGCCCGTGTCACCCGCTGACAGGGGGTTTCCCCCACAACAAGGAGCGGTATTATCCATCAAGGGCGTTTGTAACCATGAGCACTGACAGGGAGAAATCCACACACCCCCCGTCCGCACGCACCTCCTCCGCCGCCCCCCCACAGCCGCCGCCCGTCACCCATGCGACTACATCATCCAACCGGTGTCTCAACTCGTCGCTTTCAATGGCGAGCACGTCCGTGACGTGGAGCACTCCATCCTACTCCCTCTCGCAGCATCATCCCAAGTGTCGGAGCGTGTCCCCCTGCCGCCGCTCAAAACGCCGCCAGCGGCTGCACTTTGGCGCGGACAAGGCCCTTGGCGACTTCCACCGAGCTGGCGACTCAGTGCACGCTGGGGGCGGTGAAATTGAGGTGGGGAATGGGGGGGGGGGGGGCTGTGCCCCCGTCGTCTCTTTCGACGACCGATCCGCCGCACTGCTTTGGAAGCATCGAAGGAAATGTCAGGCGGGTGGCTTTATTTCGGCTCTCAACGGCCGCGGCAGCGGCAGGAGCTACCTTCGGAGACCGCATGGTCTACTCGGGAGCTGCAGGTGGCCAACATTGCTGCTGCGGACGCCTTCACTACATTGTTGGCCGAGAAGCCTCCGCTGGCGGCCCCCACCTCGAGACCGACGCGGCGTTGCTGCCGCGGCCCGCGCACCGAACATTCCGCGCGCACGTCGACCACGTCACCCTTCGACCCCCCGCCCGCCATTGGCACGGAAGGAAAGGAGGGGCGAGCGGCCACGTCCGGACGCGCCTTCACGACTAATAGTGGGCGTCTGCCCCTCCCCCGCCCGCCCCCGAGCGCTCTGCCACCAGGGTAGTGATCGAGCATGCGTGCGCTGGCTTGGAGACCCGCCACTGCACTCAGTAGGTGGCGCCGCCTGTGGTGACGACGAGCGCATGGGTGCGGACTTCAACGAGGCCGCCCGGCCGCGCCAGCGGTCACGCGCGAGGGGGGATCCCCCCGACGCCCTAGACGGATTACACGCCCAGAGCCGTTACCACAGCTCCTGCAAGGGGGTCTGGAAGTGCGGGCGGGGGGAAGGAGAGCGGTGATAGGAATTGAAGGCGGAGGTGAGTCGGAAACCCGCGCGGGGCTGGCGGGCGCGGCGGCGGCCGCCTCTGCGGCTGCCGTCCCCGCCGACATGTCGGCGCACCGACCACCGCGGCAAACGTGTCAGATGGCGCGATAGCAAGCACGAGATCGCCCTCCCTCGTGGTCGTGTGGCCAATGCTCGCCCGCACGACTGGCAGCGGTCGCCCTTACAGCGTAAGTTAAGGGCCTAATGCGCCCTCCCCCTCCACTACCCACATCCTACATCGGTGTCCCCGAACGTACCTCGCCTACATGTCCGCGGCGGTCGCGCCGAGCACTTCCACACCCTCCCCCCAATTGGTCGCACAGTCGCGGCAGAGGGCAGCACAGCTGGCGGCGGCCATCGCCACTATCGCCTCGTCAGGCAGTCGCACGCCTCAATTGGCCAGCGGAGAGAGTCCTGCAGGAAAGGGGCGGGCACCACCCGCGCTAGATTTTCGTGGCGCGGGTTCGTGCTGTGGGGTTGGCGGCGCGGCGGATCACCGCCGGCCGCACGCCCGATCTCCTTCCCCATCACCACCCGGTGAGAGGCGAGATGGCGCCGCCTCGCCGGCCTCCGCCGACTTCGCGCCGCCATCACTCTGTTGCACTCCATCGGCGCGGCGAGCCCCACCCCCTCCCCGAAGGTCGTCACGGCCCCTGCCGCCAAGAGTGGGGCGGGGGCCTGCGCCAGTCACCACCAGGCGTTCCCGGCGGCGGCGACGGGCGACGCCACCAGTCTGCCACCGCGTCTTCAGGTCCGTAGGGGGGGGGGAGTTGAGCTACGCGCACTCATTGTTGGGGGAACGAGGGCGCGCTGTACTGTTGGCGGCGGGACGGACTGCCGCCGACGGCACGCCCCCCCCAGCCCCTCCCCACGACTACCCCGCGATCGGAAAGGGGGTGCCGCCTCGACGGCTGCCGCCGTTTTTTCTCGGCCGCCGCTTTTTCGCCCGCCGTTGACCGGGCTGTGGGATTAATGACGTTGGTTAAATAACCGGTAAATTGCGACCGACCGTAGACGCACGATAAAGCGAACACTATCGCCTTTGAGGCGAGGAAGAAGAACCTTTGTTCGTGCAACATCCGACGGGGAGCCGGGGGTGCCGACGACGGCGAACCCCGGTCCCCTGATGCTGTTATTACCAAACGGTAACGGGGCGGGGTCGATCGACCGAGCGATCGTAAAGATCGAATATCCACCACAATAGAGACGATAAAAGAAAGGACAGATATGCAAGACGGAAGTAACCTCCCAAAGGGCGAGCCACAAATCAGTTCAATCCTCCACGTGAATACTGACCAGTCAGGGGGGCTACCGGGCCCAATATCATACTATCAAGAAGATCATCGGCGGTCGTGCCCTAGGTGAATTTTTGGTTCCTTCTTGGCGACACATTGGCGACACACAGCGGTCGAGTGTCGCCATCGTGTCGCGCAGGGGGGCTAACTGTGTCGGAGACGGGAGCACCATGGGAGCACGCCGGTAGCGGATAAGCATCCGGCCGTGCCGGATACAGGACAGACTTACGCACGCCTCGAATGCACTTAAGAGCGGATTTATTGAGCATCTAACAAGTCGTGTATTGATGCAGACTTATGGAGACTTATAGCACACTTGAAACAACTACGTATCTATGCACGCGGACTCCTCAAGTGCATTGCATCGAGAACGCATTAAGAGCACGGGCAAGTCACGTCGCAGACGTCGGCCAGACACACTCGTCATGTCTGTCCGAATGGCCCACAGCGTCAAACGAGAGTCGGTTAGAATGATTACAGGGACTCCCAGACGCAGTGAGAGGGACCCGAGGATGCAATAAAAGATGCAGGTCATGATGTGGCCACCGAGCACGCGACGCGGGCATCGAAGCCGGGCACAGGGCAGCAGAACAATGAGCCGCGGGTAACGGGCCGAGGGTTGTCTCGTTACCCGTGGCGCGCGCACGACGCGGCGGGGGCACGGCGGTCATGGACCCGAGGATCTCGCGCGCGACCTGCAGTCTGCACTCTTGACCGCCGCGAATGATCCGCGCTGGCATGAGGTCCCGCGACCGCGCCGGCTCCGCTGCCGCGCCCACCCCCATTCCCACCCCCACCCCCACCCCCACCGCCAGCACAGCCACCGCCACGACATTTGGCCCCGCGACGGTGGCCAACGCCGCCGGTGACGCCGCCGCTGCCGCCTCCTGGGCCGCGAGGAGAGCATCCGCCGGAGCCCGGAAGAGAGAACAGTCGCAGTTTCCCCCGCCACAGCGCGCGCCGTCGCCGGCGTGACAAAAGCGGCCCCAATAGGCGCCGCCGGAGCGCGTCACCGGCAGCGGGCGCCGTCCATACTGCCATTAGTCTTGCCGGCAGAGCCGCCACCGTAGCCGTCGCTGCCGGAGAGTGTCATTGCGCACCGCCACGAGTGAAACTGGCATGCGCGGGAGCATGCCGGCGGCGGCATCCCCCGGAGCGTCGCAGCGGCTGCCATCGCTGTCGGCCCTACGTCAGCGACCGCCGTCGCTGCCATCACCGCCGCTTCCGGCAGCACCCACTGCGTGCCCCACGGCCGACGCCTCAGCGCAGCAGCGGGCACCAGCGCTGCTGCCAGGTCTTCTTCCGGCAGTGCCACCACAGCCGCAGCCGGAGCGTGGCAGCGTCCACCGCCGCCGTCACGGAGCGTGGCAGCGGCCACCACCGCCGCCACCACCGCCGCCACCGCCGCCACCACCACCACAGGTGGCGGCACCGCCGCGTTCTCCACGGCCACAGCCGCACAGCGCGGCGGCGGCCACCGCCGCCGCCACCGCCGCCGCCACCGCCGCCGCCACGGAGCGTGGAAGCGGCCACCACCTCCGCCACCGCCGCCGCCACTGCCGCCGCCACCACCACCGGTGCCGGCAACGTAGCGTCCTCCACGGCCACAGCCGCACAGCGCGGCGGCGGCCACCGCCGCCGCCACCGCCGCCGCCACAGAGCGTGGCACTGGCCACCACCGCCGCCACCACCGTCGCCGCCCGAACCGCCGCGGCCCCCACGGCCACTGCCGCAGAGTGTGGCAGCGGCGACCGCCGCCGCCACCGCCGCCGCCACCGCCGCCGCGGTCGGGCCTGCGTGCGGACCGACGCAGGACAATGACCGCGGCAGCTGCCGAGAAGACGAGTACAGGACTAAGGCGGCTATCGTGGCCGCCTTTCCTGCAAAGAGGAACAAATGGGCACGCGACGCTCACACAACGCGGACGATCAAGAGCAGAGTCCAGCTCGTGATACGCTGGTTAGTGAGCGCACAGATGCACCCCAAGCACCACCACAGATGACCAGTAGTGCAAACCGACACTCTCCTACTGGCGACCATCCCGCAGGATCAATAGTAACACACCTCAAGCAGTCCTGCGGCGACGCTTGGCAGATCGACCGCGGCGGTCGCCCGCCGTCGCATCCGACAGCGCGGAGTCGCTCGCGCCACTGGCGTCGTCCATCGACGATGCTGTCTCGCGCCGTCTTCTTGCCAACAGCGACTCTCCCGGGACGTCACTGTCGTCCTGCAAGTGCTTCCGTCGACGGTCGGCACGCTCGTCGGCCGACGAGGACTCGATCTCGTTGACCATGGCATCCTCGTCGTCCGTCTCCTCGTCGATGCTGGGGTCACAGATGAGGTCGATCATGACCCGCACCCGCTCAATCCTTGCCAGCTCTTTCGCAGAGGAGTCCTGCGCGGCCGTCAGGTTGAGGCTCTCCCGCTCCGCCAGCTTCTCCCCGTCTTCCCCGACGTCGAGATTAAAGTACGTAGCCCACACACAGCCCGAGCGGACAGCGTCGCCGACGAGGAAGTCAAGTTCGTAGGCGAACACCGCGCGGTGCGACTTATGGTGCGACTGCTGGTCCTTCTGGACCTGCTTAGCGCCAAAGGCCACGTTCATGAGTTCCATGAGAATCTGTGTTCTTGGAGCACATGTGAGTGTGAGAGAAGGAACGGCATGCAATCGATCGATGGCGGGCACGGGAGAAGACAAGGAGAACACAAAACCGCAGAAGGGTCAGTACGCGTCGCAGGCATCATCCACAGGATAGACAACATGCACCGAGACGAAGCAGCCGAAGCAGCCCCAAGCTCTGCCCAGTCTAAGGATGGGGATGCACACGGACCTTAACAGATATCCACGCGAGCTGCGCTCTCGTTGCAACCAACCGATCCCCATCGACTTGTACGCCAGAGCCCCCATCCTTTTTCTCCACCCGCACACGGCCGGGCGTCGCGTCCGTCCTGCCAACGTTGTTCTTGAAGGCTCGGTACGCCTCGACAAACCCCTTGCGGCCGCGCACCGTCATCAAGTAGCGGCGGCCGCGGAGCCACCACTTCGCCTTGTCCGACTTGGTGGTCAGAGGCGCCACTGCCACCCCATTATCGTCCTCTTCTCCCGTATTCAGTGGCGCGTCGAATGCGGCGCCCGCCGACCACGCCTTCACCACTGTCCGCCCGATAGAGTGGTGGACGTTAGAGCGCGCGCGACAGCAGATGCCTCGAATGAGGTCGTCAAGTCTGACACGGCGCTTGCGTCGCGCGGTCGCGGGAGCCGGCGGCGTCGGCGCTATGTCATCAGCTGCAGCGGCAGCTGCTGCGGCGCCAGCAGGTGGCCCGGTGGGCGAGGTGGCCGCGACGGGCGTGGCGACTGTCGGCGTCCTCCCCTGTTTCGGCGGCAGGCGCTTGGTGAGCAGCCATTTGGCCTGCTGCTTAGAGCACCCAAATGTGCGCTCGATAGCCTTGCGAAAAAGCACGGCCGAGTCGGCTTCGCCGTGGTAGACGTCGTCAGCAAAGGATGGCCGGTTCATGTAGTGACGCACACGGTCGCGCACAGCGTGGCGGATCGCCGCGCGGAGCAGGAGCTTCTCCTTCAGCGTCTTGGCCGCCTCCCACTCCGGGGGGACCGTGATGGAAGCAGGACTGCTTCCACCACGAGCGCGTCCACCGCGACCTCCGCCACTATGGCCCCCATCGACGTCCGGACCGGCGCCAGAACCGGCAGATGGGAGATGCGCTTGTGTGGGCGACACGCGTGGAGGTGCTGTCGACGGTGGCGCTTCCTCTTCGTCGTCCATTTCATCATCGCCGTGATCAGGGGGCATTGACACAGTGTTGGGTGCTCGGCGCTGCGGCAAGGGGAGCTCCTCTTCGCGTGCCGCCAGAGCGGCACCTGCTGCAGTCGGGGGTGCCACTGTCCTCCGAGCACGAGGGCCCTTGTGCACCGGGACGCGCGCAGCCCTGGGACGGTCCGGACGCGCGACCACGAGCGCATCTGTGTCCGCGACGACGAGGTCGATGTCGACGCCAGGGTCGGTATGGCCACGTCCGGGGCGGTGACGTCCTCTACCCCGTGTAGACGCGCCGTCGCCCTCCCCGGTGCTCCCGTCCCCGTGAGCGGCCGCCACCGGAGCCGCGCCGACGCCACGCGACCCGCGTCGCGTACGCCGAGCGCCGCGCTCCTCCGTAAACCAGCGCTGCCGACCAGCTCGCATTCGGTCGCGCTCCTGGGCCTCCAACGCAGACTCAGCCGGCTCGTCGCCGCTTCGTAGCACGCGTCGTGCGCCTCCCCCACCGTGTGCCGCGTCAGTTTCAGTTGCTCTGACTGCGCGCGGCTGTTGCGCGTCGGGCGGACGATGAGAGCGTCCCGGCCCATCCGCCGACGCACGCACAGGCGTTGCGGCCGGCCTCGTTGCTTGAGAGTGCTGGCCAGCGGCCGCACCACTGCGGCGTGTGACGGCATCAGTCGAAGCCACCCGACGAGTCGCAGCAGCCTTAGACGCACGTGCCCCCCGAGTACCGCTGGGGCCGGCAAGCTCCTCGTTCGCGGCAGCGGTGGCCGCCCGCGATCCACGCGTCGTTCTCCGCGTTGGTAGTCCCGCTGCCGCTGCAGCCGCCGCCGATGATCGAGTTGACGGTCGCGCTGCAGCCACGGCTGCTACGGGGCGAGCTTCCACGGCCGACGCGCCCGGCGCGGCCACCGTCGAGGCCTCGTTGTCGTCGTAGATCACTACAGCCACGCCGCTACTCCCAGGAGGGGCCATACGCCCCACAAGCGGCCTTCGGGAAGCCGCCAAAGACCGCGTCCAGGGGCGCGGGCGGACTTTTGGCTCTGCCGCACTGTTGACCCCAACCAGCGTACCCAACAATGGGCGCACAACAGGCGCCACGCCACTGTCGGTGACCGCCGCGTCGCCCGGCACGCTCCCAGATACGCCGGCGGCAGCCGCCGCGCCACGTCTTGAAACTCCCACGGCTGCCGCCCTGCTGCCGCGTGCGTCTGCCGCCGCGCCGTCGCCGGCGTCGACGACGTCGTGCGCGCCGCTTACGACGGCCGGCGCCACCGTGTTGCCCACCGTCGCGGTGTAGTCGTTGTGGAGGTGCCCTTCGCACCGAGCAGTGCCGCCAACTCCTCCGTATGCAGCGCCGGGGGGTGCGCTCGGCGGCAGAGGTGGCGCGCTGCTGTTGCCCGGCGCGGCAGTGCCGCTGCTTTCGACGCCGGGAACGTCGTAGTCGGCCACGCTCCTCAGTGGCGGCGTGAGCTGGCCGCCGTCCACCGCGGCCTGCGTGCCGCCTCCACCGCCCGCACCAGCGGCCGCCGACGCTCCGCTGACGACACAAGCCAGGTCGGTGGCGTATCCCGCAGAGAGGTTGGTGGTGGCGAGAGCCGCTGCCGCCGCGACCGCAAGGTCGTGCAGCTCGGCAACAGCGTCCTCGCTCAGCGGCAAGGGCGACGACGCAGTGGCGGCTGCTACGGGATTGTAGTCCGCAGCTTCGGCGTGGTCCCCGTCGTGGTGTGACGTCGGGCCAGCCGCAGAGCCCTCGTCGCCGTCACCAGTCCGCTGGAGTCCCCCGACAACGCCAGCACCAGGCCGGTGGCGTACCCCTTCGCGTGCGCCGCCCAGACCCGCTGCAGGCGGCGGCGCGCGAGAGCCCAACGACGCGACGACCCGGCCTGTTGGCCAAGCACTGCACTCTATGCCGCCAGAGAAAACTAAGGGGGACGCGAAGTGGCCGGAGGGGTCTGGGGGTGGTGTAATCGGCAGCCGCCCGACGGCGTCGCCCAGCGTGTCGCCACACATCGCTGCGATCCAGGCCCCTTTGGAGGGCAGGTTGAAGCACCACCTGGCGCAGACGGTAGGAGCTCCTAGGGACCTTACTAGTCGGCAGGCTGGGAGTGCGAGAGGCCAACGTGATGGGAAAACCGGGCCGGAGACGGGTGCAACTCAGCCGTGCGGGAGAGGGCGGTAGAAGGCGTGCAAGAGAGAGCGCCAGCATGGGTCGATCCCGGGAGACGGGCCCATGGAATGCTCTGTGGAGCACTGATGAGGGTGCCGACACAGGGCCCGTCGTTGGCGCACCCCTAGAGGGGTGTTGCCGCATCGTGCGGCTGCTGCAGGTCTTGCCCGACCGAGCACCAGAATCGCGGCCTCACGGGTCCACCTGCGGGCGGCTTGCTCGCGACCCCTCAACCGTATCTCCCTTGGGCCAACAGCAGGCAAAAACGCCCAGCGGTGCGAAGAGATCGTGGTCTGCGTCTTTCCTGAGTTGGTCGACCCTGAGTGGCTGCTTTTTTACCTCCCCCCAGTGGGGCGGTCGCATGTCAAGAGAGCAGCCCACTCAGGCGTACCTTACGAGTGGGGCCCACTCATTGGCCAGAAGGCACGGTGTCAATCAGATCTCGCGCGTCTTCACCATTTCCGAAGTATGGCACTTTGGAAGTCTTGAGACTCGATTGTGGGCTGGTCGGTGGCTCTGCAAATCACTGTGGAAGTCTTGAGACTCGATTGCGGGCTGGTCGGTGGCTGTGGAAAGCAAGGCAGCCAATGGTATCCATTCGTGAGAGGCGGATCAGCAAAGCCTCAGACTGACCGTCGCTGTGAGTAAGGTCGTGCATCCCCGACTTCGCTCTCCCCCCCTCCGTGAAGCGCCGTGTGAGGCACGCAAGTCGGTGCATCCTGCTTCTCTCGTCGACCTACCCTGTGTTTCGTCGGGCTTCGGCGGGGGTCACACCATCCGGTGCATCCGGGTGGCACCGGGGTCACGTTCGGGTCGACGGGAGAACGCCGGCGTGGCCGGGACCGCGCGTCTGGCTGGGGTGGCTCTGTCTCAGCGCAGGGGAAGGACGCTCCTCGGGGGCTCTGATGCGAGGGGATGCTGATCCGTACCAGTGGCGCCGACGGAGCGCTGCGGCGAGGGCGCTCAGGCACCCACTCGCACCGCAGGGGCGCCGGCCGGGCGCATCTTGTCGTTCGGGGGTGGCGTCGGAATGCCCGTGACGAGGGGGGGGGTGGAGAGCGAGAGAGTATATATACCCTGTCCCCAACCAGTTCCATGTCTGCACACCTCCTTGTTTCCCCCCCCCCACAGCGTCGCGTCGCCGTCGGTGGGGCTCCACCTTGTTGTAGCCTTTTGCGTCACCGCTGCCCGTGTGCCGCAAGCAGCCGGCTCCATGGGCCGTACCAAGACCCCTGCCACGCGGAGCGTAACGCCCGAGCCCACCCCTACCCGCGCCGGCAAGAGCGTTGCGGGTTTGAAGGGCCTTGGTGGCCAGACGCGCGACGGGCCCCGTATGAACGGGTTGGCGCCCGGCATCCGCGCCTCCCTGGCGCTGTCAGCTGCGCGCAATGCTGTGCGACTTGGCAATGCTGCTGCTCGCGCACGCTCGGCGGCGGCCGGGGCTACCGGCTCTGCTGGCGGCGCTGCCGCCTCCTGTCGCGGATCTAAGGCGTTCGTGCAGGCGGATGCGGCGCGCGCGGCGGAGCAGCAGCAGGCGGTGCAGCGATCTCATGACGCCACGCACGCGCCGCCGGCTAACCCAGCGGCCGGCGTGAAGAGGGCGCACCGCTACCGCCCCGGCACCGTCGCACTGCGGGAGATCCGCAAGTTCCAGCGGTCCACCGAGCTGCTCATACCTAAGAAGCCTTTTCAGCGCCTCGTCAAGGAAGTGGCCCAGAACTACAAGACGGACCTGAGGTTCCAGTCTACCGCTCTCGTTGTGCTACAAGAAGCCGCTGAGGACTACATTGTCGGCGTGATGGAGGACAGCGTCTTGTGCGCCGTTCACGGCGGGCGCCAGACGCTGATGGCTAAAGACATGGCGCTCGCGCGGCGCATCCGCGGTCCCGAGCGCGTGTGATGCGAGGTTCTATGTCAGGGAGCACACCACTTGCATGGGGTTCGTATGCGTGACAGGCGTGGCGCTAGTTTGCGTGTGCACACATCCTTGTTCATTTTTCTCGGTGCGCCGCATGGGCGGTGGTCGTGATGGGACATAACATAAATAACACTGCGACACGCGTCCGCCAACCGTGTCTGGCCAACTCATATGCTTGTGGAGACATGCTTTTGGAGATACTAATAATACAGACGCACAAGGAGTGAAACAGGAACAAGCACACGTCGAGAGAGGACGCCCTCGACGGTGCACACTGCCGCTTCACGGCGGCAGAACGCGACGGCGTCCGCAGCCATACTGGTGGCCGCGGCGGCTCGCTCGCGGCGGCAACAACGGCGGCCGCCGTGACGGTAGCCACGGCGGCACGCCGGTGGTTGCCGCGGCCGCCGTGATGACGTCGCCGTGGCGCCTGTGTCGCCAGCATCGGCAGCGGTGGGCCACAGTGGCCTCCGCCATGATGGTCGTAACGGCGGCTCGCCGGCGGAGGCCGTGGTTCCAGCGGCGGCAGCGGCGGGCAACGACTGCGGCCGCCGTGTTGGTGGACGCGGTGGCTCGCCGGCGGTCGCCGTGGCCGCCGTCACGACGGCGGCGACTGCGGCCGCCGTGTTGGTCGCCGCGTCCGCTGCAGCGGCGGGCAGCAACGGCGGCCGTCCTGTTGGTGGCCGCGGCGGCTTGCCGCCGGTGGCAATCACGGCAGCCGCCGTCACGGTAGCCTTGGCGGCACGCCGGTGGTGGCCGCGGCCGCCGTGATTACGTCGCCGTGGCGGCCGTATGGCCAGCGACGGCAGCGGTGGGAAACAACGGCGGCCGCCGTAACGACGGCCGCAGCGGCTCACGAACAGTGACCGTCGCGGAAGCGGCTCGCCAACGGTGGCCGTTGCTGCAGCGGCGGGCGAGAACGGCGGCCGCAGGGTTCGTCACTTGGGCGGCACGCACGCGGTGGCCGTGGAGGACACGGCGGCCGCAGTGGGCAACGATGGCGGCTTGGGCAGGAGCGGCAGCAGCAGCGGCCGGCGCAGAGCCGCCACAACCGATAGCAGCTTCTGCTACGCTGGGGGCCGCCGCGGCTCACCGACGGTGGCCGTGGCAGTAGTGGCGGGGTACGACGGCGGCCGCCGTGTTTGTCACCACGGCGGCACGCCGGCGGTGGCCGTAGCAGAGACGGTGGTCGCGGTGGGCAGCGACGGCGGCATCGGCAGGAGCGGCAGCGAGAGTGGCCGCTGCCCCGCAGCGGGTGCGGTCGTGGGGGCACCAGCGCCTGCCGCGGCGCCTCCAGATACGGGGGCTACTGCCTCGCTCCTGCGGCTGCCTCGCAGGCGCACGTGCCACTCCCATGGTGGCTGTGTGGCCGCAGGGGCCGCTGCAGTGGCATCTGTGCGGCTGCAGGCGGAACGCGTCGTGATGGCCACAAAGGCGGGGGCTGCTGCCAGACACTCCCGAGGCTCGTGGGTCGAACGGGCACATCCGCCACGAAAGGGCATCTCAAGAGCACCAAGAACCAGGCGACTGCTGGAGGCTTGAGGGGCCCGTCGCGCCCACACGAGTCGCGCCGATCCCCCAGATTTTGATGTTCCCGTTGAGAGTGCGTGATTCGTGGCATTCTTATTTACAGATTGCGCAACGTCGCGGGTCTTGCACACTGTCGAGACGCGGCAAGGAGACACGCGCCGTGCCAGGAGCATTTCTGGGCGAGCGGGCCGAGAGGGGGAACGGTTGCAGCGTGGCGTCCTGTGCACTGCAGGGTCGCATGCCCATCATTTCCGTGGGTGGTCGTGCCGGCCACGGTGACGGCATCTCTTGGCGTGGCGCACGCATCTGTGGGAAAGGTGCGCAAGGTTCCCGTCCCCTCGCGCATCGTGTGGGAGCTGAGTTGCTGACGCCGTGCTCCTTCGCCACGGCGTGGTCCCTCGTTCACGACGTGCCTGCCACTCGCGTGCACGGTGATGGCGCCGCATATCCGGTGCCCGTACATGACGTGCAGCAGGACGTTTGCTGTGCCCAATGGACTGCACCGCCACATCCAAGTGCATCACCCTGATCATGTTTACGAAGCCGACGCAGTGGCCCTCGGCACTGACGAGGGGGCTGACGACCCCGAAGACGACGGCGGGAGCGTCGTCGACGCCGGCGGCGGTGCCGGCGCCTTTGGTGCCGCAGGCGATGTCCCTCCTGGCGACGTCGACGACGGAGATGATGCAGATGCCACTCCACACGGCGGCGGATGGTCGTCCGGCAGCAGCGCTTCGCCGAGTACCACGGACGACGAGTGTCCACACGATGCGAGGACGTGCAGCAGCGACTCGGCTACGAGCCAGAGCGACGAGGACGAGGGCTCCGACGGCAGCACGCCGGTCACGGACTCGGACGAGGAGTACGAGTTTGAAGAGGACTCGCCGGCTGGAGACAGCCCCGACGAGGACAACAGACCCAACGTCAACACCGTCTTTGTCGAGTCGTTGCGCGTGCAGGCGCCCGTGGAGGTGTACGGTGAGATGGACTATGGAGCCTCCCTGAGCGGACGGGTGCTCGAATGGTACCACTCACTGCAGGACGCGGACCGCGCCAAACCGGTCTTTTCCGGTCGAGACGACATCGGCGACCTGCCGCGCTTTGACACGCCTTGTTTGCGGCGTGTGTTCACTTACGCGTGCACCGCCAACGGGGCCGGGCTCGGCCGTCAACAAACCAACGACTTTTACGCCGTTCTGCGTGCCGTTGAAGGTGACGCTGGTGGCGAAGAGCCGCTCGCCGAGCGGTTCCCGAGCAAAACGGCCTTTTGGAAGGCTATCCGGAACGAGAAGCGGCGGACGGTGGAGGCGCTAGGGTGGCGGTCTGTGCCTATCGTCATTGCGGACAATACGTACCATCTGCTTTATCGCGACGCCCTCAACGTGGCGCAGCAGCTGGTACTGCACGCGCGCGCTGAACAACTGCAATGGGGTGCGAACGGCCCTGACGACGCTGACGTCAATGACGATCACGTCTGGTCGGGGCCCTTCGACAGTGCGGCCTACTTTGACGCATGCAACGACGTGAGGGACACGCTGCCGGAGGGTACCAAGGTGTTGGGCCTGTATGGCTACTCCGACAGCACGGTACTGACTGGCACGGGCGGTACGTTGACCCTTGTTCGGTGTGTCGTCGATTGTGTGCTGCTTCATCCGACTCCTGCGCGCCCTCGAGCCCAGAGTGCAATCCCCTCACGTTTGCTTCACACGAGCTGGTCATACGTGCGACACGTCCGCCCATGCCGTGCACTGACGTCCACGTGACTGTTTTGCACACGAAACTGCTTTCTCTATGCTCCTGTGGCGTCCTACATTGCTCAGCTGTGTCGGCGTACCCCGTGCGCCTGTGCGTTGCAAACATCAAGACGGATGACGTCCATTGGGTGACGGTCGGCTACATTCCGATGGTGTTGCGAAAGTACGAAGCCGCCGCGACAAAGAAGTCGTCCGCTACAAAGGCCGAGTTGCTGCAGCGCTCTCTGTTTCTCATCTTTCGCCGCTGCATGGAGGCCTCGCATACGGGGTGCAGCATCAAGCTGGCGGACGGTACGGCAATACCCGTGTCACCTCGCCTGCTTCTATACGCGTGCGACTACCAGGAGGAGCGCAACCTGCTCTCGCTGAAGCAATACGGAAGCAAGCACGATTGCACCCCATGCATGGCCGACTCGAGCTCTTTTGCAGGGCGGACGGGCATCAACCAGCGGAGGCGGGACGTCACGGGGACTGTGACCGCACAGCTGCGCGGCGCGAGCATTCGTGCTCAAAGCGGCAACACGGCGGAGGTGAGGGCAATTGAAAAGACGATGGGTGTCCACTGCCGTGTTCCCGCTTTGGCAGGATGGGCGGGTCTCGGGTCGGGGCGAAGGCACCTGTACCAGGTCACCGGCTTCGACCGCCTGCACGTGCGTTGCCTGCTTTGCTTCTTCCTGCTCCCCTTTTGGGCTGTCTGAGCTGGACAGGAGTGCCGTGCGCGACAGCATAACATGCCGCCTAACGCCAGCTGGGGCCGTGCTGCCTGGGCTCGACAGCGCCCTCACACTACTCGGCTGATTCGCTTGCATCTCCCTGGTCGTGCTTTCCTCGCCCCTGCTCGGGGTACCAGCAGGTTGTTGACGTCGGGCTATGTCGTAGGATTTCGAACGAGGTCCACCTCTACGCGGAGTTGGTGGACGAGGACGTCGGCCTGGTCGAGGGGGACTCGGGGGCATCGTTACGCAGCGCCAACAGTCGCTTCATGTATGCCTCTCGTACAAATCCTGTGCCGCATGTCACACCTGGGTACGTACCATAACGCTGGTAACGATCTGAGGGTGCAGCCCGGTACAGATGGAAGCGTGCGCGGGGCTGCTGCGACAGTATCGGTGCCTGCGGTGCGATTGCGCTGACACGGGTGCTGTCTCATCTAATCCCATGTTTATGATGTGGCATCCTATATGCAGGTATTTTGTACCCCCTGATCAAAAGCAGCCGACGTTGCGCGGCGCCGAGCACAGGCGCGTCGTACACTTCCTTCCTTTTGCTGTGTGCGGGATCCTCGGCGCCGCCTCCGGGCAGTGGAACCACGAAGTGCTCACTTGGGCAATGTGCGAGCTCGCGGCTCTGGTTCGGGACGTGTTCGGACCTGCCTGCCTCGGCGAGGGCGTCACGGTCCGGCGTGCCCGGCAGCTGACCGACCGACTGACGATGTGGATGCACAGAGACTTTCAGGGCTTGTTTGGCCCCCTGCACACACCCAAGCTGCACCGGATCCTCGCGCACGTGCTCGACGAGCTTCGCCTTCGAGGCAACCTTCGCGTCGGCGACACTGGCGTCAACGAGGCGAAGCACAAAGGCGTCAAGAGTGCGTACAATCGCACCAACCGTGGGAGGTCAGAGCATGCACTGCAGCTCCTCATGGCCGAGCAGGTCGCGGACGTCTTGAACTGGGCTGTACACGATAATGACGCCGACGGCACGGACGACTGTATCGCCCCGAACGATGAAGGGGCGGGGGATGGTGCTTCAGCTCCTCATGGACCAATCGCGCCACCGGTTGCGCCTGCTGGTGCCGGTGGAATGGGTGCGGGCCCCACTGTGGCCGCTGTCGCTGCAGACGCTGACGGAGATGCCCCCAGGCTCCGTCGACACGGTGTCCCTGTACGCGTCGGTGTCCTCCAACAGGAGCGTAATTTGGGGGGATTGGCAGAGTGCCTCGAGCTGCGAAACAACGACGTTGTCACTGTCGCGGACGGGACGTACCTCACGCGCGGCGCGGTGCCGCGGCGCGGCGGCGAGCGGCGGCAGATTGTACGCGGGTCCCAGGCCTACCTCGGTGCACCGTGGATGGATTGGATCGAGTACAGGTCGGCTCACGGTGTCCGTCGAGTCGGCCGCGCCCGCGTCGTTGTCACGGGGGTCGAAAAGCGGCCCGTGCGCCTGCTGGTGGTCGAGCGCGCACGCAGCGTCGCGCCCGTCGCGGGCTGCCCGTTTGCGGCGTACCGCTGCACGAGATTGCGCTTCGATGTGCGCGACGTCGGCGTGACCCCCGTGCTTGAGTGCGTCCCGGTGAGCCGTGTGCTGCGTGTGCTGTGTGTCGAGCACGACTGGGTGGACTGGGTTGGGAGGCATGGCTTGGGGGACATGCCGAGCGCCGTCCCTACAACGAGAGAGGAGGTTGGGCGCGCACGTTTCTTTACGAACGCCTTTGTCAACATGTAAAGAGCACGCAAGCTGCCTGTCGTTGTTTCACAGTCTGTCTTCGCGTGAGGTCCTACCTCCCACACCATCGCGCTTTAATACTTGCCGCTCTTTCCCAACACGAGGACACCGGACGGACGAAAGAGCCGCCGCTGTGGCCACCACAGCTGCGGCCGCGGCCGCTGTGGCCACCACAGCTGCAGCCGCCGGCCGCATTGCGATGGCGGCCGCCGCGTCGGCGCCCTCCCCCGCAAGGCTTCTGGGCTCGCCGCGGCGCGGGGGGGCCAACGCGGGGCGCTGCGGCCCCTCCCATCGACGGCGAGCACCGACGCTGGCGACAATGGCGGCGGCGACGCGACGCCCGTGCGCACGCCGTCGGGTCGTCGCCGACGCGCGCACGGACCGCCGGGTACGCAGCTGCACGGTCCGGGGCGCGCGGCGTGCGGCGGCGCCGCGGCCGACGCGGCGCCCGCGGCCCGCCGTGCGCGCCGCGACCGCGCCGCGTCACCCGGCCGTCACCGCCGCCGACGCGACGCGACCGCGCCGCGTCACCCGGCCGTCACCGCCGCCGACGCGCCGTCCCCGACCGCGCGTCGCGACCGGCCAGGCACGAGGCGACGCCGACGCGACCGGCCCGTCGGCGGGGGCGACCCGCCGCCCGTCTGACCAGGGGGGGGGCCGCGGGCACCGACGGCCGCCCGACCGGCGGCGCCTGCCGGGCGGCGCGGCGCCCCCCCCGGCCCGCGTCGCGCAATCCCAGCAGCAACCCGCCGCCGGCGGTCACCGCAGCGCCGACCCCCCCCCCCGCAAGTAGTCGCGGCAGACGAGCGCGGGCACCTCCTCCACGCGCGTCGCCCCCTCAATCTCAATATCATCGTCCGAGTCGCCCGCCGGCCGCCCGCGGACGCCGCCGCCGCCGCCGGCGAAGCGCGGGGAGAGGCTGCCGCCGCCGCCGCCGCCGCCGCCGCCACCCCCACCGCTGCCGACGCTGCCGCCGCCCGACGAGCGGGGCTGCAAACCCGCGCGGCGGGCCCCCCCCTTCCCCCCC
>ENA-ORXC01000799-ORXC01000799.1-marine-metagenome-genome-assembly--contig:-NODE-799-length-20554-cov-84.563315_pt1 | contig 20554 bp, 12 predicted proteins | sample MGYA00237865_ERZ511478 | MGnify/ENA metagenome assembly ERZ511478 | reverse complement strand
ACGTGTTTTTTCCTGCGCCAAGCGAGGCATTTCAGGCGCGTCCATGAAAAAAGACCCACTGCCACCGTCAGATACCGCTACTCACCTTCGGGGAGCGTTTTAATGGTTGTAGTCAGTCCCTTTATCCGATGTGTTAGAAGCTGTTCTTTCATTGCTTGATAATATTCTGCCGAAGCAACTTCAATCCCTTCCACACTTAAACCACTTTGGTTCATCGCACGGGCAACAACAGAAGAACTAAGGAGTGCTCTGATGAAGGCAATGAAGAATAGGAGCGTCAGTACGCTCATAAAGTACGCCCCGCAGTCGGGACCGCCGCATAGTAAAATCATAGTATTTAATTTTGTTAAAAAAGTTGCCAAATTGATATTCGGGATAATGAACTCATAAATCAACAACGGGTCTTAGAGTTTCACCTACTCTTCCCCATAAAAAACCTAACTGTAATTCAAAAGTATTACCTGCAATGGCACCATAACCATCTATGCCAGTGTCAAAATTAAGCCCGAAATGATACCGATTCGTAATTACACCGCCCAATGAAAAATTCATGTGATTAGTGCCATCCAGAGACTGATTGCGATAGCCAATGGCTGCCCATGGTTGAAAAGCATCCGATTTGGGCGATACATCAAATTTTATATTACCGCCAATTTCGATAGGTCCGGTTCCATAAAAACGAGATAACAAAATGGGCTTTATAGTAAGCACATCGCTAACCTCCCAATTGTAAGAAGCCATAAGGTTGTACTGTTGCTCACTACGAGATGAAGTGTTCTGACTATTGATATTTTTCCCGATAAAAAACTGTGAAGCACCGTCAAAGAAAAAGTCATCAAGTTGATATGTAAAGCCAAAACTAAAACCGAGATTACTTGAATTAAAATCACCTCCAAGAAGTAATTCATCCTCCATATCGCGCACATTGGCATTACTCAAATCCAAACTTGTATTGTTGAATCCCCCGTCTATGCCAATTGAAAGTCGCTGAGGCGTGTTGCTATTATCAAAGTTAATGTGATAGGCATAAGCGAATTGTACACCCATATTTTTGATAATGTGTACATTCTCTTGATAGGCGGTGATACCAATTCCATGATTATATTTGGGAAAACCTATATCAGTTGTTAATATTTGTAATGAATGCTCGTTGGGTATTGCTTCCCAAAATTGCTTGTGACTCAAAAAAGTCCTTGAATTACAGGCTTCGTCATTTTCCGGAAAACCCGCCCTTGCAGGGTTCAGTACATAAGGATTGTTGAGGTATTGAAAAGTATAGGGATTTTGGGCTGCGATAAAGTTGAATACGCCCATGAGCATCGTAAGGCAAATTATATTTTTCATTATTGTTCTATTTTGTGTGATTAATTATTGGATTTACTCAATACGGTTATCATACCGCTACATGAGGGGCAAATTGCATTTGGGGCTTCTAATTCTATTTTGTAGAAATAGGCTGCATTGGGTACTATTTTCCCGCCACTTGCTCTGCCGTTCCAACGATTACTGTTATAGTCATTGCCTTCGTATTGAAATATGAGTTGATTGTGTCGGTCAAATACGTAAATACGGTAGGTTTCTTCATTTGAAGGAAAGCTGATAAACCATTCGTCATTATGACCGTCACCATTGGGTGTGATGACATCATACACTATAATTTCTTCTTTCGGGCGAACAATGATACTCGTCGCTGCCATATTTTCACATGCTCCGTCATTTACAGTCACATTATATTGGTAATATTCAGCTTCGGGAAAAGCTAAATAAGGCGGTGTGAATAGAGGATTAGCAATACCGGAATTGCTCAAATAATCTTCAGGTAGCCATTGATAAGTTACACCATCAGATGCTTGTAATTGAATTTGCTCCCCTTCATAAGCAAAAATGCTGTCTTGCGAACCAATAGACGGCAAAGACAAAACTTCTATAAAAATTTCCTGAGAACTATTCTCACAACCATTCAAATCGGTTACTGTAAGTTGATAAATGCCTGTATATGTCGCATCAACAGGTGAAATAGTTAGTGATGTGCCTGAATTATAATCTACATTGGGCGTATCCCAAAAATGCTGATAACTATCATTGGGATTATCATAAGTAATAGTGAGCGTCTCGCCCTCACAGATTTCAGATATACTGTCAATTTTCGGCATGGGAGGCAACTCGTCCACCGATACATTTACAATGGTAGGTTCACTCACACAATTATCAAAACGTGCTTCAACCGTTACGGTACTGCCAGATATCGTCGGTGTATATTCAATACTATTCCCTACACCAAGTAATGCACCATTGGCATACCAATGTAAAGTGCCACTTCCGGTTGCTGTTAATATGGTAGATTCGCCCTCACAAACACTAACATTAAGATTTGTAACGACAGGTGGTTCAAGTTCCTCTACAACAACATAGACTTCTGTAATATCACTTTCGCAGCCCTGCCGTACTTTTTTCACATAATAAACCGTGTAATCGGAAAGCGCAGGTGTCGTAAATAAACTCCCGACATGTAGAAGGTTTATCGTCAGTGCATCAGCATACCAGTGGATTTGCTCATTTGCCAAAACGTTTGTGACTTCAAGCACAGCATTTGCTCCTTCACAAATCGTGTCTCTGCCTATAACTATTGGTACATCCAATTCATTCACAATGATATTGATTTCATCTCCTACCTCGCTTTCACATTCACCGTTGAAGGCAAAGACCTGATAAACAACATCCTCATAAATCGGTGGTGTCTGAAAGTCCTCTCCGACAAATACGACCTCCCCAATTTCATCCTTCCAAATCAATTGATTTCCACTGGAGTTGGCTTCCAATAAAATAGCTTCTCCTAAACAAATAGAGTCCGGCTCCATGGCATTGGGTGTATCGGGTATTGGAAGTATTTCGATAGTATTGGAAAGACCAGAGGGAGTAGGGGTATCAGTAATAGCACATTCACAAGACCCTGTGGTAACACTTTCAAAGGTATAATAAGCCGTATATGTACCGCTTTCAAGTGAGGTCAGCTCAAATTCATTGGTGGTAGAGGTCATCTCTACACCGCTTGGTGTTTGCAATGTGTAAGGTATTCCGCTATCCGTAGCGATTTGACAGCCGGAAGATAGATTGGGCGTAAGAGCAAACACCACATTGGTTGCTCCCTCACAAAGCGTTGTACCCGATACTGTGAGAACGGGTTGTAATCCGTCGCATTGCGCTTGTATTTGTGCGTATGCGAACAGGAAAACGATAAAAAGAGTAATTTTTCTCATGTGTATTTATTTTGTAATTAGCATGGTTTTAGTGTCAATTAATTGTTGGTCAATTTCGAGGCTATACGCATAGATACCCGCAGGTAAATCAACATCTATTTCAATGTTATTTTGTCCTGTAAATATTTCATACTCAGCCACTTTAACACCTTGAATATTGTGAACAATAATGTGTGCGGTTCGGAAATCTGTATTTATGGAAAAAGGAATGGCGGTTTTTCCTTTGTTTGGATTGGGAATGTTTTGATAAAGAATATTATCAGAATCTACTGTGTTGGTATTGTTGTCTTGTTGAATGGTGGCACAACCTTCCGTACAAATTTTACTTACCATATCTTCTAAGCGACTCATGCGTTCTTCGAGTTCTTGATTTTCTTCGGCTTGCGCTTCGATAGTTGCTTGTAAATCTTCCACTTCTGTGTTACGTGCTTGCCTGTCAGCGATGAGTAAGGAAATGAAACCGTTATAATTCAAGGATAAAATACCTTCCTCATCTTCATACACCAAATTCGGATATACTTCTTGCACATCTTGTGCAATAAGTCCGTATTGTTTTTGAGTATCAAAATTTTTCCCTTGAATGGCTTTATATTCGTAGGTGGAAGGGCGTAGTAAATCAAGTTTTGCGATGTCATCCGACTTGATTTTCTTTATGTTTTTCTTGAATTGTTTATCAGAATAAATCAACATGCCACCTAAACGCGATATGCCATTTACATCCAATTTATAATCAGGCGAGTCCGTGCCAATACCTACATTTCCCGTAGTACCAATCCCCGAAGATGAACTAATAAAAAGCGTTGGCAGGTTGCTACGAAAACCAATAGCAAGTGAATTAGACTGATGATTCCACAAAGGATGTTGCGAAGATAAACCCGAACCGATGACCATAGCACGGCTTGCCGTTGCGCGTAGATGTGAGCCTATCGTGACGGCACGTACTCCCGAAGTAGTGTTATAACTTCCAATGCTCCACGCTTCGTCACTGATGACTTTGTTACCCAAGCCCAATGCCATGCTATGATTTCCATTGATACCATTGAGGTAGCCAATGGCTTTAGCGTGAATACCTGTAACATAGTTTTGAACACCCAAACCGATTGCCGCGAAGCCGTCCACAGAATTGTCTTTACCTGCGGAAAGTGCATATTCGCCATTCACCGAGTTGCTGTAGCCGAGAGCGGTTGACCAATTTCTTGTAGTGACATTCTCGCCACCTGCGAGGAAAGTACCGATAGCTACAGACTCATTTTTAATTCCGAAAATGGCAGTATAATTATTCGTGCAAACATTCTCAAAACCCGCTGTAATGGAAGCGCGACCGCGTGATTGATTGCTATAACCGAGCGCAAGAGCAAAATCTCCGTCAGTCACATTTCCCTGCCCGATGCAAGCGGAAGCAAAAGTATTGGTTTGATTACCAATGCCTACAAGGAAAGTGTAAGGAGCTAAAGCTAAATTCTGAGAACCCAAGACCACAGCCGCAGTTCCCACCCCTTGATTACGGTCTCCAAAAACCACTGAATAAGGCTCACCATTAATAGAACCATAACCACCTACCAAGCTAAATCCACCATTATTGATGTTTTCGCGTCCGGTGACGAGGGAGTAAAAAAGGTTGTTGATATTATCGCGTCCGCTGACCAATGCTCCCCGTCCTCTGTTGATGTTTTCCGAGCCTGATACATTGGAATTTTGAGCGGTTTCGGTGTTTTGATTGGTACTACCGGAAACTGTCGCACCGTCTGCAAAATTGATATTTGTATTGCCGGATACGGTAGCTCCTGTTGCGTCATTTTCATTGCCAATACCCGTTACCAAATTCCCTTCACCTGTGCTTGTGTTGTCGCGTCCACCGATGCCTGTGTTATCGCCTGTATTGGTATTTCCTGTTCCATAAAATAAAGCTGTGTTGCCTGTGTTTTTGTTTTCACGTCCTGCACCGATAGCGTTATTGCCTTCGTTTTGATTATCAAAACCACTGACCGTAGCTTGGTTGCCGATATTCTCATTTTCTGCACCGCTGATATTGGCACTTGCGCCTTCGTTTTGGTTGTTATTACCGGACATTCCGGCACTTTCACCTGAATTGACATTGGACGTACCGGATATAGCCGCAAAATCACCTTCATTCTCATTATTCGCGCCTGTGACGACTGCCGCCGTGCCTTCATTTGGAGCATTATTTTGTCCACCGATAATGGAGGCTGCACCGTTATTTTCGTTGTTTGAACCGCCTACTACGGAATAGGGCGCAGTATTATCATTATTCAAACCACCAACAATACCTGATTCGCCTGAATTGCTGTTGCTGTCTCCGCTTATCATTGTATTTGCGCCTGAATTATCATTTGACAGACCAAATACCGCGGCATTTGTCGCGGTAGTATCGTTTACAGATTCACTGCCGGATATTATCACATTATTGGCGTAATTAATATTTAATGTCCCGGAAACAATCGCTTTTTCACCATAATTTTTATTTGAAATACCGGAAATAATACCACTCAATCCGTAGTTTTCATTATCCGAACCTCCGATAATGCTATTTGCATTTGCATTAAAATTACTTGTACCAAATAAGGCGGTGTTCGCCCCTAATGCAGTATTTTCCTGATTTGTACCGCCTGTAATAGAGGCATTTCCTAAATTCAAATTATCAAATCCGAAACTGATACCGTCGTTACCTTGATGTTCGTTGTCTTCACCCGATAAAAGGCTGCGGCTGCCTGTCATGGTATTGCCACTTCCAAGTAAGAAGTTTTCTGTGCCTTCGTTGGTATTGCTCAATCCCAACACGCCGGATGATTTACCACGATTAATGTTCATCTCTCCCAACAGTATTGAGTGACTGCCGATATTCAAATTATCGAAGCCGGATACAATGGAGTTAGTATTGAGTGAATCCAAATTACCCTCACCGGAAATGATGTTACTGACCGAAGCATTACTGTAATTACTGCGTCCGGTCATAAAGCTGTTTTCGCTACTATTGACGTTATCTACGCCGCCGACAATCGTATTTTCGCCGTCTGCGATATTATCCACGTTAAAAGCAACACCTGACACACCGTAAATCTGATTGCGAAAACCCGCTGCAAATCCTCCTTCAGCCAAAATAACATTCTCGTCACCGAAGGCGGCGGATGCTCTACCCGGTACGAGTAAATCTCTACCATGTGCAAAGCTGAGATAACCCAAATTTTGCTCATCCCATTGATTGCCAGTGACTTGACCGCCTCGTGATGCACCGATGTTGGCATAGTAGAAATAGCGGAAGCCGGGTCCCGATACATTTAAGCCAACTTGATTGAGGTCGCGCTCAATCACGAAGGCATCGCCATAAAGGTGTAGTTTGGCAAGTGGAGATGTGCCGATACCGACATTTGCATTGATGTGTGTGGTGTCGTTTACCGTAAGTTTACCACCGATATTGGCGTAACCGAGTAAGTCAAAATTACCGTCAAAACGGGCATTGGCAGATACAAAAAGTCCGGCACCGATATTGGCAGTCGCGCCTGTATAGACATATTCGCCTATACCTGTCCAACTATCATTTGTGGTATCTTCTTGTGCAAATGAAAAAACGCTAAGTGTAAGGAGTATTATCGTGAATATGCTTCGCATGATTATTGATTTTTTTTTGTAAAAATGACGATTTGAAAAATCGTTTTACGTTTACTTTCGTAGAACCAATCGCACTACGGCGGTTTTTTCGTTATCATCAAAAAATTGTAAATGATAAATGCCTGACGATAGATTCCCGATGTTAATTTGGTGCGGCGTATTTGCAGGGAGATTAAGCGTTGTTTTATGATGAATGACTCCTTTGGCATCCAAGATATGTAGGCGATTGAGGGCTTTTTCGGCAGTGAAATTCACTATTCCCTTGCTTGGATTTGGAAATACATTTATCGAAAATGCACCGTTGATATGCGTGATATTCGTGTAAATCAATTCAATAATGCCCGTTTGTATTTCCTCCTCACAACCATTTTCATCGGTGACACGGATAGTGTAATTATCGCCTTCTTCTACTTCTTTAGTTTGCCCGGTATGTCCGTCTGGCATCCAGAGATAGGTGTAATCCGGTGTGCCGCCCGAAGTATAGACTGTACCAACTGTATGGTCGCTATTAAGTCCAAAGACCGCTTCTAAAGGTGCATCGGGAATGTCATTGATATAAGTGTTTTCTACCGCTGTACAGCCGTTGGTATCGGTGACGGTGAGGCTGTATTCGCCATTGGTGATACCTGAAATGGAGGCATCGGTACTGCCATTGCTCCACTGATAAGTGAGGTTGCCTGTACCGTTTTGTACATCAGCGATAATTTCGCCTATGCCTTCGGCGCATAAATCCGGTGTATCAGTGAGCGTGACATCAAGCACGCAAGCATAGAGCGAAACAGCAATCGGATAGATATTATCGGATTCCATGACTTCCGCGATTTGCCCATTGGCATCGGTGTGGATGATGATATAGGCAGCCCCTTCCACAAAACCGGATGGAATTTGGACGACTTCGGTAGCTGTGTATGCTTCTCCCGGCGCGAGATTGCTGATGTATTCGCTATGTAGCGGCTTATCTATGGGTATGCCATCAATGACATCATCGGCGGAAAGCCAGATACGCACATAATGACTCCCCGCTCCGGCTTGTGTATCGGTGGCGGTGTTTTCGGAGGTATAGGTGATAGCGACGCTACCGCCGAGTTCGAGTAGCGACTGCGGGACTGTGCCGGAGGCTTCGAGATTGGGCGCAGTCATGGTGCTGAGTTGATAGACTTCTACTTGTCCTACTTCATTGAACTGCCATGTTTCTATAACTCCATTGGAGTAGGTGCGCTGCGTTACTCGTCCTTCCTCCGAATAGCTGTTTTCTATGCTTTGGGCTTGGAGGTGGAAGGTGAGAAGGAGGAATAGGTATGTTGTGTATTTCATCGTTGGAATATTTCAAATGTTGAAATAATATTATCAGTTAATTCTACCGCAGCTCTCTGAAAATTATTTTTAAAATGATTAAATGCTGGACCGTCTGTCTCCCGTACTAACTGTCCAACATTATGTATAAGAGTTTTATCTTTAACAGTTTTGTAATAAGTACCTATGTTCTTTGGCAAGTTTTTTACATTATATATACCGATAGCCGTATCGACATTGTCTAAAATCTGCCTACTTTCAGGAGGTAAAACCCCCTGTGAATAATTTATATTTGACGTACCGATTAGTGATAGCTGCGTGTAGTACATCGACTTTTTTGAATGCATAATTGCGTTGTCAAAAGACGTGGCTATTCCCGGAGTTGCAGCGAGGGTTGCACCCATGGTTGGAGCTGCGGTGGAAGCAACTGCAAGAGTTCCAAAACCTGCTAAAGCATAATCTGGAAGAGATCTCAATAGTTCCTTATCTGCTTCCCGAGAATATTGCATACAGAGGTTTACTGCTTTCTCTTGTGCTCTCAATGCTTCTTGTTCTTGAAGGTGAATTGCAAGATACTTATCTATAGTTTCATAATTCAGACCATTTGCATCCACATAATTCACCGGATTCCCCCCCGCATACGTATAAAGATTCTCCGCCCAAATCGGGTCTTCCTGCAAAAAGACAAAGTTATCGTGGTCGAGGTATCGCTCGCGTACATAGGAGATATAATCGGTTTCGTGCATCACGCCGTAGGCACCCATAAAGCGGAAGGGATTATAGTCGGCTTCGAGGGTGTTGAGTGTAGTGCCGTAGGTGCTATATCGGTACTTATGGGTGATGTCTTGGTCGTCGTCTGTGAGGGCTGCGATATTGCCGCGATAGTCGCTGTGGTAGTAGTGTATCTCGTCCGTATCCATGTCGATACGGGCAAGGAGTTCCAAGCCGTAGATGTAGAGGTATTTGGCAGCCTCGCTATCGGGTTCGCTTTCGCCTATTACGTAGCCCATGCCGGAGTTGTCCCACCAGTAGCGAGTGGTCGTACCGTTGCGGGTGGCAGCGATGCGCTTATTGTCAGGAGAGTAGTAGTATTGGGCATCAAGGCTACCGTCGTGGGCATGAAGACTGTCTAATTGATTGACTTTAGTATAGTCAAAATCGTAGCGGTGGCTTTTAAGGCAATTACCATTGGGGCTGTATTCAAAAGGCGAGGTGATACCTGTGATATTATCTGTATGGGTATCAATCCGATTTTCGGGTGTGTAGGAGTAATTGATATGCTGTGGTTCAGGCAATACATCCGCAAATAATGGCGGGTCGGTTTCATTGTCAACAAAGCCGCGTTGGTCTCTTTCAAGGTCATATACCAGAAAGGCTTGCTGCATGGGCATTCGATACCATGTCTGCGAAGTTGACCTTCCGGCTTCATCGTAATCATACCATTTTTCTGTACCATTTGGCAAGATGATTTTACGCGGCAAGCCATCTGCACGCCACTCGTAACGAAATTCGCGTCCCGTCCAGTCACGGACTTTGGTAAGGCGGTCATTTTTATCGTAGAAATATTCGACTTCAAAGTCATTCGGGTAAATGAGTTTGATGATATTGCTATTTTCATCGTACTCGTAACCTACGGAGTATTCGCCGTCTATGACATCGGGATAGTGTTGTGTATATTGGAGTAAGCGGTCAATATCGTCGTATTCATCAAAGGTCAGGCTATCGCTACTCTCAACTTCATGGTGGATTTTGGTGGGTCGAAATCGCTCACTATCCGAATCGTAATGATAGCGCAAGAAACCGTCTGACTCCAATTGGTCATTATCGTGGTAGAGGTATTGAAATTCGTCGTCGTTTGGACTGGTATAGACATCCAATAAGCCGCTATCATGCCATTCGTAGGTACGAGTGCTATTGCCGAAAGTCTGTGAAATCAGCAAATCAGTATCTTCGTCATATTCCATTTCGGTAGGCTCGTTGAGGCTATTGAGAAACTCTTCGAGCATGTAGTTGGCGTTATAACTATTTCTCGTAATATTTCCCTCCGGGTCGGTGACAGTTTTTACGAGGTCATTTTTGTAGTATGTGAGTGTGGTAATATTGCCTTCCGGGTCTTCTACTTCTTCTGTACGCCCAATGTCATCATAGTCAAATCTAACGGTGTTTTGAAGGTGGTCGCGGATAGTTTCGGGCAATCCGGTATCAGGGTCATAATCTATGTAAGATTTGATGTTGGTGGGTGTCGTGGTTTCAGTCACCTGCCCGAAGTTATTATATTTGGTTTCGTATTCGTAGCCCTCAAAATCACGTATGCGGAGGGGATTACCGTAAGTGCCTTTGTCATATTCGGCAATGCTCATGGTTTGCCATTCTCCCCTACATTTGCGGCGAAAATTTCTGAGAAAATAATCGGATGTATAAGTCCATTCGTGTTGAATACCAACGGAAGGAATACGCAACTCGGTAGGTTGCCCGATTTCGTTGTATTTGAGCGTAACATCCGTACCCGATTGGCTGATTTTGCTTGGTAATCCGGGAAAATTACCACTTCCGGTATAGTCATATTGGGTGTCAGTCATATTCCCGTCTGACAATTTACTTTCGGAATATGTGGTGTAACCTGCACTATTGCGGTCGGTGCGATATTCATCATTTGCGAGTGAGGTGACGGTACTTTTAAATGAACCAACTAACTCGTCATATTCCTGTCCAATATTGACTTCCTGATTGGCAATGCTGCCATCCAATATTCGTGAACTTCGTAATTTACGACTGTCATAATCGTTTTCAATAATATTACCTTTGGGGAGGATGATTTCCTCAATTAGCAAACGATTCATGCCCGTACCGTAGCTGTAAGATGTACAGTTGGGGTCGGGATTATTGTCTAAGCCCAAATCCTGAAAACAAGTCAAACGCCCTTCTTGGTATTCAAATTCAATACGGCGATTGCCGTTTAAGCCCGGTCCCAGAACGCGCTCAATACAATCAGGCTCATCTTGACGGTACTCAAGCTCCAAAAACCATTCGGAGGGGTTCACGCTGCCTTGTACGTTTGTCAGGCGGTGATGTTCTTGGTTGGTGTTGGGGATTGGTTCGTATTCGAGCGTGGTATAGACATCGTTGAAATCGCGTACTTCTGTCCACCACCATGTACTTGTATTGTTTGATTGTTGTTCGTAAGTAAAAATGGTTTTACCAATGGTTTCAATGGTGAGTTTATTGAAGTCATTGGAGGGTGTAATGGTGTATGTGAGTCCGTCCGTTTCGGGAAAAAGTAGGAAGCTACTACCTGACTCCACGATTCGCCAGACATCGGGGTACATACTGCCCGGCGCGTAGTACAATAGTTGATTCGGAATATTCCAACCATTTTCCGACCAACCATCAACGAATTTGAAATAACTACACCAATTGTGATTCCACCCCTTTGTACCGAAGGGATGACAAGCATAATATTCGTCGGGAATGTTGGTTGCTTCTGAATTATAGAAATGCGTAAAGGCGATGTTCATTCCGCGATTGGGAATATTGAATGAAGTATTGTCAAAATAGGTGTAATTTCCGTCTGCCAGACTTGGGCGTTCATGGAAATTCGCGTAAGTGTAGTGACTTGGGAAAAGGAAATTTTCGCTGTTGCTGAATGTGGTTACAGGGTCGCTCAAAGGCTCATTAGTCATTGCCCGATGCAACATTAAAATCACTTGATAGCGCAAGGCAATATCATTGAGGTTCCAATTGTCCGTAGGCAATAAAATATCAGCATTTTCGGCGGCAGTTTCGTAGCCATCCGGTGTATGGTTATCTACATCTATATCGAAGGCTTCGACAATAGCCCGCAGCATTTCAAACACCGTCACCTGTTCAAACGGTCGAAAATTGTAATAAATACCCTCAAATGGCGTGTTCCCCATATCGTCACCCTCATAAGCGAGATAGGTCATAAACTTTCCAAATCGTTGAAAGTCATAGTCGCGTGTGAGGTCGTAGAACGGAACAGGATATTTGTCGGTGTAAAGCGTTGCCGGAAGGTAATAGTAACCACCAAATAAGCCATAAGTGGTATATTCTGCAAGGTCTTTTCGGATTACAGGGTCGTTAGGCAACATACCAAGCGCATTATCCGCACCATAAGAATCCGGGCGAATGATGCCCAGTTCGCATAGGTTTTGAGCGGCTTCGTACAGGTCGGGTTCGGTAACTTGGTCAATGTCGGTAATGTTGCAATCGGGGAAATATTCAAGTGGCGTTTGGAAGTAGAAAGTGTCGGAATGAGTTGTATTGCCATCTTCCAAATGTGCCTCAATGTACCAATAATAGCACTTATTAAATTCAAGCTCAATATCAGATGTCAAAGTAAAAATAGGCGGATTATCCGAGATGTTTTGTATTGAATCTTCGTCCACTATCCCTACTTCACCGATTTTGAATGTATAATTACTCGCGATAGACACGCCGCGAAAACGAAAAGTCGGATAAATGGTAGTCAGTAATTCACAAGGTTCTTGGAAGCGACTGCCCGGGTCGAGGAGTTTTACTTTATCGGTATCGTAGAGGGTGTTGTCAATTATATTGACATAAAATTTGCGGTTACAGGGTGTGCCAATACGTTGTTCAGTGCCTCCATACTCATAGGTGACGACAAGGTCGTATTCGCCAATAATAGCGTCACCTATCATGTCGGAAGAAAACTCGACTTCGATAGTTTCTCCAACGTCCATAGCGTGGTAGCCTGCATATAGTTGAATATCCTGCGGGTCTTCAAGCTTGACCATGATATTGGCATTGATAGCCTGTCCCGTATGATTTTGTATTAAAAAACGGTCTTCGGCAATACCAAACTGTGGAATGGATGTACCATCCAGTCCGGGTGTAAATACGAACTGTACGCCTGTGGGCGGTGGTGGTTGGTCAAAACTTGGATGTACGAGATAAGCCTGAGCATTTACGCCGATAAGGTCGCCGTAAATTCCGACATATTCGCATCGGTAATTCCAAGAATGGACATTGACGGTACAATCTTCGTCGTTGATTTGATAGACTATTCCCATTGCACCAAAAGTATCAACCGTGGTAATTGGTCCCCACCATGCGATTGCACCGATTACAGGCACAGACGAAACCATCCACCCCTCTGCCTGTAACCTTTCTGCCCAAAATTGAGAACTCCCCAAACCGCCTGCATAAGCGTTGTTAATGTAAATATCGCCCTGCATTTCATTGAGCATCCATGCTACGAATGACGGGCTGCTGTTGACAATAAAGTTGTTGTCATCAGCTTGGGTACAAGGAAATTCTATTGAATCATCGCAGTCTCGCGCATCGCATATCGTGTCATTGGCGTAAGGGTATTCGTAGGGATTCGGGATGACTTGTGCATTTAGAGGCGTGACCACAAAAACACACAGTAGTAATATTGTACGGTAAACTATATTCATGGCGATTCTATCTTTATAATAAAAATGATTGGGATTGTCCTTCGATTTGAGATAGATAGCAGGGCGATATATCCTCTCCATTGAGCCTGTATTTGTGAAGTTACAAACACTTTTTTCTGATATACAAAAAGCGACGCGCCAAAAAAAGCCGAAAATCGAAGGCTTTAGAGCTATAAAAGTGGAGGTGTTATAGTATTTTTGTGTTATAAGCCCTTGATTAGATATTCTTTGTAGTATTTTACTCCACTCTCACTAAAGTTGAAAAAATCGGAAAAATGGAAAAAACTAAACTAATGGAGCTATTGAAGTCACTCTCCAAAAAGTATCAAAAAGAATTACTGCGATACCACATTAAGATAGAGCCGAAGCATCAGGAGGCAAACTATCTATTGAAGTTGTTTTTCACTAAATTCAATAGCAGCTCGAAAGTTATTGATAGAGAGAAAGTTGAAGTTGCTCTGAAACAAAAATATCCAAAATCGAAAAAACGGCTTAATGACTTGACCAGCGAACTCACTGATTTCGTCAATGATTTTCTACTGATGAAAATATTGAACAGAGATAGTCTAATGGGTAGTATGACTTTGCTTCGATATTATCATGAGCATAATCTGGAAAAAAATTATAATAGCTATGCTGCCAAAGTTCAAAACATACTTGAAAGCGAGAGAGATAATGAATTTCATCACCACAATTATCTGCTTATCCAATTGGAGGTCATGAGGACTAAAGATAACCGAAAGAAAGCAATCTCTCCGGCAGATATTGACGAAGCACTTGAATTTTATTATCTGGAAAATAAACTTCGTCTTGCCTGTGAGCAGGCAGGAAGAAGTAACATTGTGAATGCTGCTTTTGAAGGCTCTAAAGTGAAGTATCTTTTGGAAAAAGAATATGACACCATTGTAAAATCGCAACTTGTCAGAACGTATATGTGGATATATCTAATGATTATCGGGCGAAGCGATAATAGCTCCAACAAATTTTATCAAAAAATTCAGGCTGAACTTGCCAAGGAATCAAGAAAAGGCATTGAAAAACATACTCTTAAAGCTATATATGAGTATTTGATGAACGAATGTACATTTCAAATAAACTCCGGTAGTCTGCGTTATGCTATTGACTATATATTATGCGTAAAACGAATTGAAAGAACGGGTGTCTTACTCAATGGAGAAAAAATTTCGCCAGTACTGTATAAAAATTTTATCAATATGAGTTTGATAGCTCAATACGTAGCAAAAAATAGAAACCTTACATATACCTACTCGGTTCTTTCCTTTTGGTTGGACGAATTTGAACGTAAGTATCGTTCAGAAATTAATGGAGAAAATGCAGAAGCTATCGGCAGTTATTGTAAGGTGTTAAGGCATATTCACGATGGTGCGTATAAGGAGGCAAATAATTTGTATAGTGCTTGTTTGAATACACACGACTTTTATCACGATATTGCTTGTCGGAAAATGCAGTTGCAAATTTCCTATGCAACTTACTTACCCCAAAACAAGCAGTTTATCATATCTCGCATTAGTGCTTTCAATAAATTTATTTCCCGAAATGAAAAACTGACTGAACAACGGAAAAAGGCTTTACTGGCTTTGTGTCAATATCTACGAAAGATGTTGAATGATGATTACGATATGACTTCAAACCAAGACCTTTTAGAAGACATGAAGCATAACTTGCCTAGCTCTGATTATATCTGGTTTGAAAAAATAATAGAAGGGAGAACATCATAGATATTCTCCCTTGCCCATCTTAACTGTATCAGTCAGATGCCCTATTTCAAATCAACATACCCTGTAAATGTGCTTCCATTTTTGGTAGATACTTCAACAAAGTAAGTACCAACAGGCAGTGATTTGAGTGAGGTACTACATTTACTACTGTTACAGTTACTCTCAGTATGCACCAGTTTTTGTTCGGCATCATAAACCTGAATTTTCGTAACAGGATTATTACTGTTGCCGGAATCTGTCCTCAATACTTCATCGTGCATGACGATTGTACTGTTAGGAGCATCCAAATAAGTAGCCTCAATTGATTCACAAGTAATCTTCGAGGTATCAGCATAAGCCGAAGAGTTGATTAATAAAGTTCCTGTGAGGAGTGTAAAAAACAAAATGATTTTGAAATCCATAACAAATTTCGTTAAAAGTGTTATGGAAGAGCTCTTCCGTGAATAGGATCACGTAATCCGATTAAAACGTTTATGATGCAAAAGAGCAGAAAGCATTTCAGACATGTCGGACATGTCTGGGACATATCTGAAATTTCTGCTTTGTCCGACTTTCTGGATTGCGAATACTGCACTTAATCACCTGCTTATCAGTTATTTGCGCCCAAATTGTTTTTGCAGACTTTTTATAGCATAAATTTTTAGCATTTCTTGATTAACTTTGTGTCATAGTTAATGTGGAGGAAATTTGAGTAGATGAAGGCACAACAAAAACCGAAAAATGAAGAATTTTAAAGTAGATGATAACTTGATAAAAGCTGTAAAGGACAAGCTATCGGAAGACCCGTTAAAATACAGTCATACGGTATCCCAAAAGAGAAGATGGATACCCAAGCTCCATGTTATTCTCCATGAATTTATTGATAAATCACTCAATGAATTTGATGCTTCATTAGCGAAAAACTATGAGCAGATAGACAGTAAAAGTGGTTATTATTTTGATGAAAAAACTTTGAGACGAGGAGTATCAGGAGAGCAAAGTGCTAATGCCGATTTGATAAATGTACTCGGATATTATGCCTATGGAGAAGACTGGAAAGTGAAGCGCGAGAAGATGTTCCCTCTTTCTGGTGATACCACGGGTAATGACGACACCCGACAAATTCCCAAAAAATATCCTGCCTCTTATATTTTAGCTCTGTTATTCGGAATAGGAGGAATTATAGCCGTGTTGTTATTATTTCAAATTCGTTCATGTTCTACTCCTATAAAGCCACTCACAATATGCGAATGCAGCATAGAGCAGATACCCTTAGAATCTTATCAGATTGATTCCATTGAATATAGAAGAACAAGTGAGGCAATTAACTGGGATGATGACAGCCCATTAAAAAATAGAATCAGACAATTTGCCAAAAAAGGCTTGGAGGGTGAATCAACCGGAGTGTTGGAAGAAGAAACGCAAAAAATTATACGAGAATTAAAAAGCCAATTCCCTGACCATGATGAGATAATTATTGAATTGCAATCATTCAGGACATATTACTGCGTGATGGACGAGACGATTTGTGAGGCTCCTCATTTTGACGATAAGGAGAGGTTTGACAGGAAAGAGAAAAATTTTCAGATGTACCGTAATGAACTTTCCCGAATCTTTAGTGAAAAGAAAGCACCAGAGAAAAAAGAAGAAGTAACTAAACCCAAAAAGATTAAGGTAGTTAAGAAAGACGATTTTTCTGTTTCCGGGATTAATGGTAATAACTCGTTGCTCAAAAGTATTCAGGAAGTGACCGGGCTCGTTCAAACCTATTCAGACAACCGTAAATTTCAGATAAAGATTGAAGCAGCAGAAGCTCCTATCCCAAAAGATTCCAGTCAAAAATTGTACTACGTTCCACCATGTTATCTCAAAGTACTCATCAATGAAGCGGAATGCTGTTGCTTTGAAGAAACAAAATACCAATTAAAGGGTATGCCATATATTCCGGGCAATAAACTCAACGTGGTCAAAAACAGAATGAAAGAACAAATCAATGATTTAGTGGAACAACATCACATCGAAATCGCACAAAAAATCAAGGCATGTATAAATATTTAATCATTATTTTCACGCTCTGTTGTACTGGATTATCCGCTCAAAAGGCTTATGAGGGGAAGAATCTGATTGTCTATTTCTCTTATGCTCCGAGTCTGCAAATTTCGCAACAAGATACTATCCAACGGGTACTCAATAGCATCAAGGGCTCTGTTCCCGAAGATTTTTTTGACAACATATACTGGCTGAATGAGATTGAAAAAGCTACGCAGAGTCGCGATTTATTTGTTGAAGTATTAAACTCAACGGATGAATTGGGAAATCAGGAAATAGTCATCTCCAAAGAGTTTTCAGTTCTACTAAGTGAACAGCAAAAACAGATTATTGGTAGCGATTACTTCCTATTTATCGAAATCGAAGGCAACTCCAACCGCCGACAATCTTTTACATTTTCATTATATCCGATTGCGTCGGGCAAGATAGCACAGGGCGGTGTTCGTAAAACCGTCGAATTACCTACAATACGGTTTGGAGCAGAAAAGGAAACTGCTTCGTGTATTTACGATTTTTCGACTTCGGCAGATAAGGAACTGACGAATACTATCAAGCGTCTATTTAAAGACATCGCCAATACGCCCTCTATTATCAGTATTGAGGTAGATAGTATGCCTTATATTCCAAAAAATGAGGTTGTCAGGGGTTTAGGTGATACGATTCATTTGAGCGTTTGGGAGTCTGACGACATAGATAATCTTCGCTCGGACTTTAGCTATCATTGGAGGCAAATCAGTACAGATGGTGCAGTAAACCCTCCGGGTGAAATGCAACTTAGTTTTTCGGAAAATACACCCGAACAATATATCAGCCTGACAGTGACGGGAAACTACTGGATTGGAGTAAAGATTTACGATGGTATTGAGTATTCCAAAGAAGATACTGTAAACATTGAGATTATTGATATTCCCAAGCTTGTATTTGTCCCGCCTTTCCCAAAACAGTATGAGAGAATAAGCTATCCTCAATATCTTCTTAGACCTCGAAAATTCATGCACCAAAAGGTAGATTTTTCCGTGACATTTGATTTGGCAAACTATCCTGATGAAGATTGGGAATTAGAATCAATGGGCGTCCGTTTTCGGAAAGATGGATACCCGACAAAACTCACAGAAAGTCCCGTAAAATTGAAAAGGCTTTTTAACCCGGATAATACCCAAACATTAGAATTTAGCGGAAAATTAAATCGTAAAATTTTAGCAGAATACTATTTTAGAGGTAGCTATAGGGGCGTAAAAAGTAATTCAGAGTGGGTCAAGGTCAAGAATCCGTACATTGTTGGTTTTGAAGATGTAAGTATGGGTTTTGGGACTTTTTTAAACTGGAATGCGCTTGGAGAACTTAATCAGGATGCAATAGCATTTCCCTTTGAACTTGCCATATATACTCCCCTGTTTTATTCACCCGCTTCCTATAATTATGTTGCTTTTGGGCTAAGTTTAATTATTTTTACTGATAGTCCGGCAGAAGATTTAGCAAAAAAAAGTGTGTTTGAATTATCTTTGAGAGTAAATGCCGGACAAAGAAATAAAAGCGGAAAAAAGAAGCTCATTAAGGAAAGTAGTTTCTATGGTGAACTCAATTATCTCACAAAACCCGTACCTACACCGACCAACGAATCTGACGCTAAAATCGGATTGAACCTTTTTGGAATGAGCGTTGATAGTAAACACATTGGATTTGAGTTAGAACTCCTGAATTTTTACTTTGATGTCCATAAATTAAACAATGTTTTTTGGAGTCCTTCTGTTAAGATAGATTTAGGGCCTATGATTGAATCAGGACAATATCCTGATTCAATGCTCTATTAATAATCCTGTACTTTTCAGTTTATGCATCTATTATATTTACAGCATCGTCACGGTTTATCTTGCCAAGGAAAGACCACCCTTGCTAATCATATATTTCAAAACCCCTTACAAGGCTAAGGGTAAAATGAATGCTTTTTTTCGACAGAAGAAATCTCTGTTATTTGAGAATATATCTTTATGTAGAAGTGCTTTGCCAAAATTCCATTTTTAGCGTATGATTGAACGGAGTAATTTCACAGTACAAACTATCGTGTACTTTGAAATTTTGAAACTTTTTTCTTTTAAAATTGTATCTTTACTAAAATGTGATTCTTATGGTTAAACAGCTCATAGACAGTAGAATTGTAAGTACGCCAGACGTTTGTGGCGGACATCCTCGAATAACTGACACTCGTGTCCGAGTGGTGGACATCGCTGCTTTGTATAATGCAGACAAAAGTGCCGAAGAAATTTCCGATGAATACGACTTGCCAGTTTCCGACGTAGAGGCTGCAATGACATATTACTTTGCCAACATTGAAGAAATAAAAGCTCTGTTGGAAAAGGATGAAGCCTTTATTGAACAAATGAAACGTCGTCACACCTCTAAACTTCCCACAGTCTAATCGTGGCGGAAGTCAGGTATTATCTCGACGAAAATATCGCTAAATCAGTTTTGAAAGTTTTAAGACGCAAGGGCATTGATACTGTCTCTGTGAATGACGTTGGTATGCGTACCAAAAGCGATATTGAACATATACAAAAAGCCCTGGAGTTGGAGAGAGTCATCGTTACTTTTGATAAGGATTTTGTCATACTTGATAGCGATGGCGTAACACATGCTGGAATTGCCTATTTTAATAGTCAAAAAAACAGCATAGGAGATATGATCAACTATTTAGAACTACTCCATGATGTGATGGATGCCGAGGAAATGTTTAACCATGTTGAGTATTTCTAAGTTTGTTTTGATGAATTTGCTGAATTTTTCAGCTAATAACTTTTGTACGACGACACCCCGTTCTTTTGGAATGGGGTTTTATTTTGTCCGAGTAATTCCCTCATAAAATGTCTGATAAACATGGCGTGATAAATTTATGGCGGTCTCATTTTTTGTCATAACAGGACATTCATACCCCTCATTTACATACCCAAAATCCCCTCCCCCTTTAGCCTCCACAAACTCCACATGTCGCGCCAACCGCTGCCTAACAACCTCATCAATAAACCCCTCCTTATCAGATAGCGTTTGAACAATCGTATCAGCAAGCCCCTCATCAATCTCAAACCCAACCGAATGACGCCCCGCCGCCATAACCGCAAGCGAAGTCGTACCCGTGCCGACAAAAGGGTCTAAAACCACATCGCCCTGCACCGAAAAC
>ENA-ORXC01000798-ORXC01000798.1-marine-metagenome-genome-assembly--contig:-NODE-798-length-20568-cov-3.151384_pt1 | contig 20568 bp, 18 predicted proteins | sample MGYA00237865_ERZ511478 | MGnify/ENA metagenome assembly ERZ511478 | reverse complement strand
TGTTCGTGCCGCGCCGTTTGACGAAAAAGAATGGCGTCATCTATCCTGCACTTGCAATGCCAGCCGTGCTGAAGGAATTTCCAAACACAAGGTTAATCTATGCAGGAAGCGGCGAAGCGTTGTCAGAAATCAAGAAAATTGTTGCTGAAAATGGACTTGAGAACAGCGTTGACCTGCTTGGTGCTGTTGCGCACGACAAGGTGAAGGATTACTACGCGCTTGCCGATGTCGCGCTTGTGCCGAGTGTCCACTCAGCCGGTGTTGAGGAAGCGACTTCGATTTCCGCCCTTGAAGCGATGGGATCCGGTTCACCGCTGGTTGCCTGTGCAGTTGGCGGCTTGAAGGAAATCATCGAGGATAAAGAAGATGGCCTGCTCGTTGAGGAGAAGAATGTCCAGGAGCTTGCGGAAGCGATCATTTTCTTATTGAAGAATCCTGAAAAAGGTGAGGAGTTCGCCGCGAAGGCTCGCCAGAAGATTGAAGATGAATACTCTCATCTTGCAGCGGCTGAGAAATATGAAGAAATCTATTTGAGCGCTTTAGGCCGTAAATAGTTTTTTGTGAGCATGATTACTGATATGATATAGTTTGAAACTAGTAAGGCGGGCATTGTTTCGCCTTACTTTTATTTAGGCTGTTTTTTAAATGAAGGTTGGAGCTTTGATGAAAATTCTTTTATAGAAAGTGACTGAAATGATATGGCAGGATTGAAAAAAACGGCCATTTGGATCACCCTCCTGGCTCTGGTCCTTAAGCTGTCAGGTTTTTTGCGGGAAAGTATCATTGCCAAAGAATTCGGAGCAAGTGAATACACTGATGGCTATTTGCTGGCTTTTTCTTTCATTACGCTCGTAGTGGCGATGATCTCCGGCGGTTTCAATAATGTATTCCTCCCTATGTACATGCAAAAGCGAAAGGAAAACCCGGAGAAGACAGAGCGGAATGCGAACGGCATTTTGAATGGCACTTTTTTAGTATTCCTTGGTGTGACCCTCGCTGGTTATTTCCTCGTTCCTTATATTGTGCCGCTGATTTATGGCAACATGACGGAGACGACCGAACAGGTTGCTGTTGAAATCACTCAGTTCTTTTTCCTGTTCATGAGTTTGATTGCGGTCAACGGGATTCTGGAGTCTTATTTGCAGGGACGGCGGGTGTTTGTTCCGACGCAGGTTTCTAAATTGCTGGCTACCTTGATGGGTGCAGTTTTTGCGCTGTTGTTCTCCGATCAATGGGGAATCTACAGCTTGGCATATGGTTTCATTTTCGGAACCTTCCTCGGAATGATCATTCAGTTCTTTTTCCTTTTTAAGAACGGGTATAAGTGGCAGCCGACTGTGAAGGTAGAGAAAGCCTTTGGCTCAGCATTCCTGGTTTTGTTGGCGCCGGCATTGCTGAATTCGGTGGTTGGGCAGATCAATATGTTCGTGAATAAGTCGTTTGCTTCAGGTACCGAGAGCAGGGCTGTTACCTACCTGAACAACGCTTCCCTGCTGGTGAGCATCCCACAGGCAATTTACGCGACAACCGTTGCGGCGATCATTTTTACGTTATTGTCTGAACAGGTGGACAATCACAAGAAGTTCCAGAGCACTGTGTTCATGGGCATGCAGATTACGCTTGTTACGCTGCTGCCGATTGCGGTAGGGCTCCTGCTTGTAGGCAAAGAAGCGATTTCGTTTGTTTTTGAGCGCGGCCGCTTTACGGCAGAGGATACACAGAATACGTATATTGCACTTGTTTATTATATTCCTTTGATCGTCACGCAGGGGCTGCAGTACATTGTATCCAAATCGATGTACGCCCGCGGCAAGACAGCGATTGTGCTGAGGATCAGTATTACGACGATTGTATTAAACTTGGTCTTCAACTGGATTCTTGTCGGACCATTTGGATATCCAGGGCTCGCGCTGACAAGCTCACTCGTTTCGATTTACTATTTGGGAGTATCGACATTTGTCGTCTATAAGGATTTTGACCGAGAAGAGCGTTTAAGGCTGGCCAAGCTATTTGCGAGAGTCATCCTGCCGACTGTGATCATGGCGGTTCCCATTTATTTGATCAAACAGTTCACACCGATTTCCGAACTGTACTCGCTCATCCAGCTGGGCATTTTGGTGCCGCTTGGAGTAGTGCTATATGCAGTTGGAATTTACTTCTTCTACCGAGAAGGCTTCAGGCAGCTGCTCGGGATACTGCGGAAGAAGAAAGTAAATTGATTTAGTTGTATTAGTTGTTTTAACACATTAAAGCGGTGGGGGTCAGACCCCCACCGCTTTAATGCACTAAAAAAGGAAGTGATTTAATGACTATATTATATATAACAGTTGCAGGCATTTTGGGATTCATCTTTCTTGGTCTACCTGGGGCAGTGATAGGCGGATTGCTTGGAATTGTGTTTGGTGCTAGTCAGTCCAACCATAAGAGGATTGTTAAGCTGGAAAAGGAATTGAATGAGCTGAAAAACAATAAGCATTAAACCTATAGTCCCTAAGTACATTCTCACAGAACGAAACTATATTTTCTCAAACAAAATAAAAAAGAATGCAGGTACACTCAATTACATCGAGTGTACCTGCATTCTTGTATTATGGCACTTTAATGCCTTGACCTTTCTTGCCTTATCTTACCGATGTGCCTAATCGAAAATTCAAGCAGGAGAACCGTCCCTCTGCTCACCGCTGCTCACTCAATCGAAAAAACAATCACTAGAACCGTCCCTCTGCTCACTTTTCTTACCTCGCGTATGGGAGGTCTTGGAGCATGTCTTGGCGGACGTAGACTTCGTTTTGGGTTGGTGAGGCTGAGTCGGATATTAGTTTGAACCAGTAGTATCCGTCTGTGTGTTTGACTGAGTCTAGGATGACGACTTGGGATCCTTGTGTTTTGTATTTGTACAGGGTTGTGTCACTTGCAATTCCTGGGCTTAGTCTTGCGTTAACACCATCGACTGTTGTTTCGGCGATTCGATAGCGGCCAAAGTCTTTTTTGCCTAATTCTTTATCAATTCTATACCAATGACCTGCTGCTTTTTCTCCCCAGAATGGATCGGCAGCATATTTGACATTGAAACCCCGTGCCTTATTTCCGAGTGCAAAACCGTTGGCATATTTTTGCGGGTAGTAATAGTTTAAGTTCATAAATGATTTGATCAAATCTTCAACTGATTCTCCAGGGGTATCATACCAGTAAGCAGCATCCGGATCACTATCTTTCGCATTGAGGCCAAATAGATTATTCCTTTCTTGCGCATAAGGGCTCATGCCATTGCCACTTTCATTCATGGATATCCCAAGCATCAGCAAAGCATTGACCTTGTACTTGCTTTCAGCATCCTTTAAGGCTTTTCCTAATCCGATTAGCTTACTTTTCCTTGTTGCATCTTTATAGTAAGCACTTCCGGAAGCTTCGAGTGTCGCTAATCGCTTAGCGATATATTGGTCGATTTCCTCAGCTGTATAGGAAGAGGTTGTTCTTGCATTTAAGTAGTTAAAATATTGATAAACTGGCTTACCAATCGGTTGCCCTGTTAAACTATAAAACTGTGCTCCATCCCAGCTATAATATTTTCCGCCCTTTACAAGGAAGTCAGGGGCCGGGCCTACAACGATTGGTTCTTCTCTATCATCAATCACATTATAAACCCAATGGACAAGTTCTCCAACGTCATTAACTGTATAGTAATTTCTATGTTCTATTAAAGGCAGCGGAATCAATATTACTTGACTCTGTTTTGTATAAAATGTTCTTCCTGCAAGGCTGACCTTTACATAAGTCTCAGTAGCATCAAGATACCTTAATTCCTGATGAGCATTAATATACGTAAACGCTGAAGCGCTAGAAAGTGACGGGTCGGTATAAAGTATGGTGATTACTGATTCAAGTGATGGTTTACTCCTTACTATACCAGCATTCATTTTCACTATTTGTTCATTCAATGTAATAACTTGATTTGATGCTGTACCCAGTGCGCTCTTAGCTCCACCAAAAGTAGAGAATGTCTGTCTGCTATAGTTCAGTTCATCGTTTGCATCAATTGTAGCTATCTTATAGCCTTCTTCTTTAATATCTCCTGGATCTTCAGGCAGCTTGTACTCTTCCATTTTATTCAACATTCTGTAAATAAAAGCAGCAGCTTCTTGTCTTGTTGCTGTTTTCCCAGGAAGAAATTTATAAGTGCCGTCTCCATTTGCAAGGCCATTAATGATTCTATCACTGGCATTTTTCGCGACTGCCGGCTTGAATTCTGTTCTGATCTGGTCTGCATCTGTGAATTTGAGTACTGCGTCTTCACGATTTAATTGCATATAAGTAAAGGCGCGATCTACCATTACAGCGACTTCCTGACGTGATACAGGCTTACTTGGCTCGAAACTAGTCGGAGTCTTCCCTGTTACGATTCCCGCCGCATAAGCACTATTGACTCCTGGTGCTACCTTGGATGATAGCGGGACATCTTCAAATACCGGATCCCCTAATGGAAGCTCTAAAGCACGTGAAATAAATGTGGCAAACTGTCCGCGTGTAACGTCTTGACTGGGCTTGTAAATTCCTTCACCATACCCTTGCATAACTCCCTCAGAAATCATTGCGCGCATTTCTGTCTCTAAAGTGGAGCCTGTTATATCGTCTTGCGCAAAAGCCGCTGGCTGATGTATCGTCAATAAACTGCCCATTGCCAAACCGAATGTCAGGATGAGCTTGCCAAATTTCTTCCTCATTTTTCTCCCCCTAGTAGTAATTGTCTTTTTTGACAACATTCTCTCTGATTCTACCAATTATTTTACAATTTTAGTAGATTTTCTGGTGAATTTTAAAAAAATGGTCATAAATTCCCGGTTTAAAAATTATTTCCTGTCTTAATATCGGTCTATCAACTTATGTTTTTAGAAAAATACAGCAAAAAGTCTATAGAAAAAGCTGGGATTTCTCCCAGCTTTTTAAATTTTACTAGTATGCAGAATTATAGATTGCGGCTGCGAATGTGGCCCGTGTTGCTTTTAAAGAAGAACCATATTTATCACCAGCAAAAATTGATGTCTTGTCGATTTGTTTCATGATTTGGATTGCATCATAAGCCCAGTATCCCGGCTCGATATCCGTATAGGCAACACTTGCTGACTGGATCCCTTGATGGCTTAGCTTGAAGGCTCTTTGGACGATGGCAGCCATTTCTGCTTTTGTCATATAATTATTCGGTCTGAATGTACCGTCTGCAAACCCTCCGATTACTCCCGCTTCCCTGATTGCAGCAATATCCGCCGCAAATTGATAGTTTGCCGGGACATCGCTGAACCCATCCAATGAAGTAGCTTGACGTTTCAGTACACGATTGATTATGGCAGCAGCTTGTCCTCTTGTCACAGGCTGTTCTGGCTGGAACGTGGTATTGTCGATTCCTTTTATTACGTTTTGGTTACTTAACGTCAACACAGCTTCATAAGCCAAATGTTCCTTAGGTACATCCTGATATTCACCAGGCTTTAATACTGCTTCTTTTAAAACTCGCTTTGCTCCGTAAAATTTTGGTCCCCAATAAGAGCTGTCCAGCGAATCAATTTTGATTCCTCTGCTTGTTGTAGCACTTAAGAATTGGTTATCTCCTATGTATATACCAGAGTGTGTAACACCTGCTTTATTATATGTCTTTTCAAAAAAAACGAGGTCACCAGGCTGAAGGTTTGCTCTTGAAACAGGCACCCCGACATTATATTGGTCAGCAGATATACGCGGCATATCGATACCGATCTCATCATAGACATATCCAATGAATCCTGAGCAATCAAATCCGCTTGGAGTCGTTCCTCCGTATAAATAAGGAACTCCTATGTATTGTTTTGCAATCTGGACGACTTGCTCCTGCTGTGTTGCTGCCATGGCTGATTGGAATGGAAGAATGGATACTAGTAATGTCGCTAAAATAAGCCTGGTTACAAACTTCTTCATTTTTACACCTCTGCCTCGTTGTTTTTGTGTTACAAATTATCAGAATTTGGTTCTATGTGACTATATTAGCAGAATTATAGTGTCATGACTTTTACGATTCTATTACATTTTTTTAACATTGGGTTATTTAGTCGATATTTTGGGTAAAATACTTAATTATCAAGTCGCTTTTGTTGCTAAGTAACTTAATGACTTCTTTCTGTAACAAACATGTAATGAGCGTTCCATAAGTTACCTCTCGACAAACTTCGACATTTTTTGATATAACTGTAGTACGTTAAGATTTTGGTTGGTAATCCATTTTCGGCGCACCAACAAGCCATTGACACCGGATTGGTAACCCGGTGTCCGACATCGATCTGGTAAATCGATGTCAGCATTCGACAAAAATGTCGAATAAAGAAGCCGCTCCCTGATTATTAAAGGGAGCGGCTTCTTTATTATTTCGGATCTGTAAAAAAATTGACTATTGATTTTCGTTCCAGGCGCTTCGCTTTTCACTACAAATTATTTCAAAGCACTATTATCCGCTTTCGACAGAAACACCGAATAATTAGACCTCAGCATTTTTTCATTCGGTTTGAAAGTTCCGTCTGCATATCCAGAAACGATTTTTGCAGCTGCCAGATTGTAGATATGCTGGTAGCCCGACATCCCGGCAGTCACATCCGCGAACCCTCCAACAGCACCAACAGGAAGATTATATGCCTTGGATATCATGATGGACATTTCTGCACGCGTAACACTGGCGTTGGGATTGAAAGTCCCATTCCCAAGGCCGCTGATGATTCCGCGCTCTAGAGCAGACTGTATGAAGCCTGAAGCAAAGCTGCTGCCCGGGACATCCGTGAACTTTGTTGATCTTTGTGTTCCATCAAGCTTCAAGGCCCTGCCGAGCATTGTAACTGCTTCTGCACGAGTTACATAGTTTGCCGGCTTCAAGTAGTTCGATGCGTCTCCTTTTAAAATCCCCTCTGAAAATAGGTACATCATATTCCGGCTGTACCACGCCGAGTTAGTTAGATCTGGAATCATCGGGCTGTTTAATGATACATCCACGATTGAGGCCGTCTGTTTTACCCCGTTCAACCAAGGGTATACCAAATACTCGATACCGCCTTTTGTTCCATAATCCCTGAAAAATTGACTGGATGCTTTCTCAGCAATCAGTTTTCCATCTCTGTAAATAGAGTAGGATTGATATTTTTCTAAAAGCGGTTGCATGTTTAACTCCAAGGAACCTTTTCCATCTGCAGTATAAGTGATTGGCAGCTGCGGAGTTTCAACCGGGGCAGTATCTGCCTGAACAATTCCAAATCCATAAAATCGGTCCCTGCCAGCCGTTCCAAGGTCCCGCGCATTCTTTTGCAGAAGAGAGCGGATCTGTATATTCGTGTATCCTGGGTATTTTTCTTTATAAAGAGCAGCAATGCCTGCAACAAACGGGGCAGCCATCGAAGTGCCACTCATGTTTCCATATCCGCCTGAAGGCATGGTTGAGTAAATAATTTCTCCGGGAGCAGATACCTCCACTTCATAACCCGTTGAGGATGTAGATGCCCTGCGATTACTTCTGTCAACTGACGAAACAGCCATTACACTTTCATATTTCGCTGGATACATAACCGTTTCATCACCGCCGCTGAATGAGCCCTCATTGCCGGCGGCCGCAATTACAAGAATGCCATTTTGATTGGCCTTATCGACCATTGCCTTGATTCCTAGATCAGAGTATGGTGTTGTCAGGCTCATATTAATGATATGGACTCCCTGGCTGATCGCCCATTCGATTCCAGCCATGATGGTGGAAGTTGTCCCATTCCCTTCTCCATCAAGAGCTTTTACCGCAAAAATTTCAGCCCCAGGTGCTACACCGACAATGCCTACATTATTATTTTTCGCAGCAATGATCCCTGCAACATGAGTCCCGTGTCCATTTTCATCTAAAAAGGATTGTTTACACGCATCCTTGCTTATTGATTCATCCAACGTACATTTTCCAGCCTTTACAGTGAGGTCCTCATGCGCTGAGTCAACGCCTGTATCGATGATGGCAACCTTTACTCCTTTTCCTGTTAAAGTTGAAGGTATTTTAGCTTTCACATTTAAATTAGTATGAGCCCACGGGGTAATTTGCGCGCTTGTCTGAAAATGATTTTCCTCGTGATAGCTTTTTAACAAACCTAGATTTTGGAGTGCTTGCAGTGCAGACTGCTTAATATTTACTGCAGCCGCCCCAACCATTTCGAATGTTTGAATGACATCGCCGCCACTGTCCTTTATCATTTCCAGGGAATCACCAGTTTCATAGAATACTATATACCGCCCCGGCTCTTCCACGATTTCTGCTGCAGCTGCAAAGGCTGACGGAACGAAAGTCAGAGCAATCAGAGCAACCGATAATAATAATCCAATACATTTTCTCATGCAAATTCCCCGTTTCTTTTTATAAAACCCTTGTCAGCTATGTGAAAGGAGCGATATTTTGCCGAATATAGAGGAAAAGGAGTCTATTAGCAGACTCCTTTTCCTATGATAATAAGTTAATATTATCCTATTTTAGTTTACATTGCTATAAAGATAGCTAACGTTATAACCTTTCGCCTTATAGTAATCAAGGATTCCAAGGTAGATTGCCTCGGCAGCTTCCTGGCGCCACCAAGAGGTTGCCAGCTTCTCATTATCAATCTTGTTATCGATGAACGCTAGCTCTACCAATACAGCAGGCATTGTGTTTTCACGGATTACATGGAAATTACCATGGTCTACGCCGCGATCCTTCAATTTCCAAGCTTCTAGCATGCGAGTTTGGATTTTCTGGGCTAGCAGCTTGCTATCTGAGGTATATGGATTTGTAGCAGCCGAATTGTAGTAATACGTTTCCGTTCCATTTGCCAGAGTATTAAATGAATTAGCATGGATACTGATAAAAGTATCTGCTCCCACATTTTTCGCAAAGCTTACACGCTCAGCCAGAGTCAGATAAACATCTGTTTCTCTCGTTAACTTGTAAGAAAATGGTGTTTTTGCAAGAAGTGCCTTCAGCTTCAAAGATGTATCAAGGACAACTGCTTTCTCAGTGATACCAAAGCCTGATGCACCAGGATCCTGGTCACCGTGACCTGGATCGATCACGATCATTTGAGAGAATAATGGATTAGGATTTGAGGCAGGCAATGGCTTGTTCATAAAGTCAGGATAAGTTCCCGCTAAATAATATCCATGCACAAGTCCTTCGACATTTCCTGAACGAATGAATACCCAGTCTCCTACTTTATAGGAAGCCTCTACTTTGGCACCGTCTGGTAATGCGTCAACTTTATCGAAATTTGTTGATGGGCCTGTCCTGACATTCAGGGTGTCACCGCCTGCATTTACAGTTAGCTCTCCACCAAACTCTTCTGTTGCATTAATACGGTATTTATAATTGATTGCTCTTGCTAAAAACACAGAAAAGTCAGCTCTCGTGATTTGGAGCTCATATCCGAAGTTACCAGGAGAAATCCCCTGAGCTATTCCTTTATCCATCAGCATTTTCGCAGCTGCAATGGAATCAGAGTAGCCGCCATACAAGAACGCCCTATTGATCAAAACAGCCATCTCACCGCGCTTCACTGGCTGGTCAGGACGGAAAGTGCCATCATTGTATCCGGTGATGATATTCTTTTCTACAGCAGATTGAATAAAGCCTGATGCAAAACTGCTGCTGTCGACATCCCTGAACATGGTTACTCGCTTTGTACCATTAAGATTCAGTGCACGGCCAAGCATAGTAGCTGCTTCAGCGCGGGTCACAATCTTGGTAGGGTTAAAATACCCCCCTGTTCCATTCACTATATTTCCATTGGCAAGGTATGTAATCTCAGCATAAGCCCTATGCGAACTATTCAGATCATAAAAGGTTACGGCCGCTTCAGAGCTTTTTGCTGTCATTGGCAGAATCAACAAGACAAGTAAAATCATGGAGACAAATTTCTTCAAAATCCGCCTACTCCCTTCGTCGTTTTTTTACATTTTATCACATGGAAGTGGTGCCTGAATCATCCAATTTATCTAGATACAGGTGCTGCAGGTGTAAAAAATTAGGAGATGATAGGCGGATTTGTTGATATATCAACGTTTTTAGCTTTGGAATTTGGAATAAATTACATGTTTCAAATTAATTGATTTTGGGGAAATAAATAATTTTGGATGGAATGGAAACTATTATGAGACAGATTTACAGATTTTTCATCAAAAATCGCAACTTATTGTCTATTAATATTTGGTGCTAGGTGTCTATTTTACTAGCATGAAAAATCCGGAACGATAAATAGCTCGTTCCGGATTTTAATTGAGTATGATTAATAATGCAGCTTCATCTGAACCAGGGAGTGAAGCATCCCCTATACCATCAGAAAACACCATCACTTTTTGCCCAACCTCTAGCTTTCTTGTTATGAAGGAAGGAATCCGTTCGGTGTCATAAAAGGTTCCTTTAAATTTGTAAATTCCTTTCAATTCCTCTTCCGTTTTCCCTTGGATGTTTTCCTCCGTATCCCTAACCAGCCAGATATCTTCATCAGATACGCTGATTATATAACCGGTATTTATGTGATTTGCTTCAGTGAAAATGAAGGCAGCAAAACCAAGGGTGGCGATTAATCCTGTGGTAATTAGTGTTTTTTTCATATCGTACCCCCTTAGTTTTTCGTGCCTACAGTTATAGTGTGGGCCAGAACCACATCTGGCTGGCCTTTCTCTTTAGCCTTCAGGACTGTTACTAATCTATATTTCCCTTTCTCAGAAATCATATCATCCAACATTTTATTATTAATTTTCTGATGGTAGCCCCCACCAGGACCAATGTATTCTGTTCTTCCTTCAAAAGATGCTTCTTTCCGAAATGGAACCTCATACCAGGCACCGTCAATAAACTTTTCCACGGTGTATTCAGGAACAGCTAAGAAAGTATGAGAACCATTATTGTATATTTCCAGGGACGAGAATTCAGGCGCCGGAATAACCGGATGCATCATCAGGGCTATTCTAAGATTGTTCTGCTTATCCTCACTCGTCAATTCTCTGTACTTTGATTTGACTTTTTGATCCGGTGCAACCTTTGTTTGCAAGGGTTCGTTATGTGAAATTGATTCTTGCTGTGATGTACAGCCGGTTAGTAAAAGCATTCTTGCCAGTAAAATGGTTCCTCTCTTCATACATATCCCTCCTACCTGAGAGTAGACGGATTTTTTCGGAAAAGGTTTTACAATTTTTAAGAAAGTGACTCTTGACCCGCTAAAAAAAGCAAGGTGACGGGCACCTTGCTTACTGTTAAACACTAGGTTGATTCTTATATGCCAGGCTGCTCAGCAGTTGATACGCCTGATAATATGATGGCTGATCTGAATATTTCACCATGCGGTCGACCATTCCGATTCCCTGGTAGAAAATCAGGCTTTGCCCTGGGAGATTATAACGATGTGCCATTTCGATGTATTGTTTAAAATTCTCTATTCCAGCATCTATTTGATGTGGACCGTACTGATCAATTTCAATATTGATCCCGCTTCCGTAGATTTGCGCGTTCAGAAATGCCCTGTGCAGGCGGGCTGGTGTGTCGGTAAGCTTAAGCCTGAAAGCATTTGGCTGGAGATAGGCGCCATCGAAGCCGTAATTTTTCCAGCGATCGAAATTGGATGAAGTCGCATGAGGAGAATAGATGAAGCTCATCCCCTTTTTATGGATTTCCTCCGAAATCTTCGTCACCAAAATCTCATCCTGAGGATGTCCCATTGTTTCACTCATCCAGTAGTAGCCTTTAAGTTCCAGGTTCGAAAATTCAATAAGCCTCCAAAGCGTCTCAACCTGATCCATATACCAGCTGACTAACTTCTGGCGCTCGTCCATGTTGTTAGGATACACCTTGCCATCGACACCAATGAATTCCCCTGTCATTTTTGGATAAGGAATGGAGATATAGACATTGGCAGTTTTATCGACATTTTTTGCTGATTCATTGAGATTATTAAGGACTCCTTCGTCAGCAAAGGTCTGGTTCATATACCACCACCAGTCCATATAATTCGAATCATTTTTGGCATGGTAGCCAAATTCTCCCCCTGGATAGCTTCTGCCCAGAATGATAAAGGTATCGAACAGAGTATCGGTACCGCCATCGGAGGTTAGGTATGATTTAAAGTATTCCGGTGTAAAAATGTTTGTGTTTTCCGCTCCATTATAAATAAGTGCACCATTTTGGATGCCGGTTTTTTCAAGCTTGCCCGGTGCCTCTGAGTAGGTAACCAGTGTATTGCTCACTGGATGTACAGTCGCTTTTGGATACTTTATGGCAAGGTTGATCGCTTCTTCAGCGTTTCTTACCGTATGAAGAATCTCGCCATCCTGTTTGACGGTATATTTGAGCGGCTTGCTGTAAATCCGGGAAAGGAACACCGAAAATTGCAGTCGGTTCACTGGCAGGTCAGGCCTGAAGGTACCGTCTCCATACCCGGTTGTAATGTTATTGACAGCGATCGCATCTACGTATTTATAATAAGGGTCGGTCTTTTTTACATCCGTAAAGGACGATTGATTCCCGCCTTCATATGCAAAACCTACAGCCAGCGCTTTAGCCATTTCTTTTCTTGTCAGCGGCTCATTAGGCTGGAATTTTTTCGCATTAAGGGTGAACATACCTTTGTTGACTGCGTAAATTACCTCTTTATAACCTCTTGTCGAAGGATTCATATCGGTCGGAATCAGCACCGGGTTTTCGAGTGCCGGTAGCTTCATGGCGCGCCCCATCATAACAGCGGCATCGAGACGTGTGATCGTTTTGTTAGGAAGGAACTTACCGCCGAAACCTTTGATGACTTCTTTTTCGGTCAAAAACTTTATATCATGATAGGCCCAGTGGCTTTGGGGAACATCGCTGAACGTTGTGATCAATTTGGTCGCTCCTGCCTTGTTTGGTATGAAACCGAGTAGAATGGCAAAGCTCAGAAATATGATTGTTACTTTTTTCATGGTGTATACCTCTTCTTTTACTGCGAATTTTATTGTCCAATAATGTATGTATCGTCCATACCTGTTAAATATTAACACAACTATAGGAGTTTTTCATGATTTTGTATGCAGCCTGATGAGGGATTTCATATAAAAAAGGCGGTTCAATAAGCTGAACCGCCTTTTTTATGAAATATATATGATTAAGTTTTCAACTCTGAATGATGTGATGATACATTTATATTTCCAGCTCGGGCTGAGCGCTATTTCTTGTATGTTTCAATAATGTATTTGGCTTCCATTTTACAGGAATAATCAAATTCCCTGCCATGCTTCGTCTGAAGGCTCTCAATCTCCTCCATTTGAGCTTGCGTTGGTGCTTCCGTGAAAATTTTGTTGATTACCTCATTGATTTTCACAGCTAACTCCTCATGAAAAACGGGTTCCGCCTTCATTTCATCACTAATTTGGCCGTACCAGGAAGCTGAAGTCTCGATATATTCCTTCCATTCCCTGATGAAATCCTCAACATTAAACTTATCTTCATTCCAGCCAATCCTACCCATATACTGCTCAAATGACGTAGTAATCGACCTGGAAATGCTTATTTTAATTCCAGAAGCAAGATCTTTAAACATCCTATTTAAGGAACCCCCTACACGTAATGCGATAATGTATTGCACTAAAGTATAACATAAATACAATACCACACTCCCCATAAAAAACACAAATCCAGCAGCAATAGTGAGCAGAGGGACGGTTCTTGTGCTTGTTTTTGTGAGCAGAGGGTGAGCAGGGGGACGGTTCTACTGCTTGTTTTTTAGAATATGCAGAAGAAGCGTCCCCCTGATTGGTTTTCCCGGCAAAATAAAAAGCAAATGACACCCAGATTTATGGATTGCCATTTGCTTTATTTATTTTAATAATGATTTCTTTAGATCTTCTTTTAAATCTGCCATGATTTTTTCCACGGTGATTTCTTTTTCATTCATACCCTTTTCATAAGTCTTCTTTATCACATCGAAAAAATGCTCTTGGTTAATATCTGTCATTTTTAGCTGCTGTTCCAATGGACGAACCTCCTGAAATCAATATCACTATAATATAGAAATCTAGCAAAATTGTAAATACATTTCCAATTATTCCTAATGTTTATATCGCGATTTTCATAACTAATAATAAACCAACAATTATACAAACTTGTCTCTGCCTTATTACAGATTGATAACAATTAACGAGCAGAGGGACGGTTCTTGTGCTTGTTTTTCACTACATGGCAGCAAATCACTTAAAACCCTTTGCAGTTCCTTCATTGATTTCTTTTTATTAATTTATGAAAACAAACTTTTTAAAGCGACTATATTTTGATTAATTAGGCTTGAATTAGGTTTTTATCTTTATGTTTGTTGCAGATTAGTGGTTAAACCACTATCTGTCCACTACATATTCCTCCGAAATTCAAACCTTAAACATGGAAGAAAAATTCCAATAAATTATAGCATTGCATACTCCTATTTGACGTAGTGGATAGAAGGAAGTTACATATAAACTTGGTTTAGACATTTTTCCTTTAAAGCATTAACGGGCTGGGGGTCTGACCCCCAGCCCGTTAATGCTTTAAAGTGTGTCATTTTTCACTGCTTTAATATAAGAACAACATAAGTACGGTTGTCAGTGCTCCAACCCAGATGGCAAGCAGGAAGCAGTATCCCATGATGTGACGGATATGAAGGCCAACGACGCTTAGAATTGGCAGTGCCCAGAATGGCTGTATTAAGTTGGTCCATGCGTCTCCCCATCCGACAGCCATCGCAATTGTCGCTGGATCCACGCCTAATGCCATACCTGCTGGAACTTGAAGCGGCCCTTGCAGTGCCCATTGCCCGCCACCTGAAGGGGCCAGGATATTGACTAATCCTGCTGCCCAATAGGTGAAGATATCAAAGGTTTCTTTAGTGGCAATTGAAGCCATTCCATCAATGATCGCTTGACCAAGGCCGGAACTGCCAAGTACTGCAATGATCCCGGCATAAAACGGAAATTGCAAAATAATTGGAGAGGTTGAACCTGCTGCCTCTTTAAAAGCCTCGCCGAACTGTCCCAGTGACCTATGGAAGAATAAACCTAATGATAAAACATGATATTAATAATATTTAAATCCAGGTCACGCCCATTTACGAATTCCGTGACCACATAAAAGAGACCAATTAGTCCTATGAGTATCCCCAAAACAGGGGTTCTTTCTAATTTGAGTGCAGGTGTATTTTCCTCAACACCCTCTGAGATTTTCTTCTTCGCCGGAACTTCCTTAGCAATATAAGGTTTTATATTTGTTTTTGGAGCCATTAGACATATGAGAATAGGCATCGTGACGAACAAGGCAAGAAAGATAATAATTGTAGACAAGCTAAAAATTGTTTCTGAAGTTGGTATAACTCCCATTACATCTGCCAGAAAATGATCCGGGGTAGCGACCGTCAAACCAATTGAACTTGATAGTCCTGCAGTGTACAAGACTGTAGGTGAATATGCAGCCGCAACCAATAGCGGGAAGTGAGCCTGTTGATTTCGCTTTCCCACCTCTCTTACAAATATTGCTCCCACGACAACCGCCAGACCCCAGTTGATATAATACGCGCAAGCTGAAATCGCAAATGTTAAAACATATGCTTTATTCGGGGTGCTTGCAAAGGAGGCAAGATATTCAAGCCCTTTTTTCACAAAAGGAACCGATGCCAATACCATACCGGTCAGCAAAAGAAGCACCATTTGCATGGTAAAAGCTAGATACACCCAGAAACCATCCCCGAATGACTTGATTAGATCAGCTGGTTCCGTAGGGTTGGTAAAAAAGCCTATGACAAAAACGAATAATGTAAGAAGGACTGCAATGACAAACGCATCTGGCAAATAACGCTGGACTCCCCTGGACAGACGATCTGCAACCGAAGATAACATCCTATCAATCACTCCTTTCTTTTTTATAAAGTATATTTTCATTCAGGCAAAAGATGTCCAAGTGTATAAGTAATTTCCCTTTAACGCATTAACCCGCCGGGGGTCAGACCCCCGGCGGGTTAATGCGTTAGTGTTTTAAAACACGTTTGGCGCCTACGTATTTTGTTTTCCAGTATTTTGAGTCCATTGATTGGATGGAGACTCCTTTTGATACGGTTACGGCAATGAATTTGCCTTTTTCCAGATAGATTCCTGCGAAGGAAACTCCTTTGCCATTTGTGTTAAAGAAGACCAAGTCGCCTTCCTTCAGTTCTTTTTTGCTGACGGCCTTGCCTGTTTTGTATTGGGCCAATGCAGTTCGAGGTAATTTAATGTCTGCGGCTGAGTGGTCAAAAACATATTGTGTGAAGCCTGACGCATCGAATCCTTTTTTAGGATCCACACCACCCCATTTATATTTTACCCCCTGGTATTGTTTCGCTACCTCTGTGACCTCCTGGCCCCATGAAACGCTTGCACTTGCGTTTTGCCCCATTGATCCTAAGAAAGCCAGAGAAGCAATTGCAAATATGACCAACCCAATAAAAAATCTTTTTGTTACTGCGCCCATCTTTTCATTCCCCCGATTACTGTATGTTTTGGTTTACACACTGTTAGTCGGAGAATTTTCCGGCTTCGTTTCAGTGAATCGCGCGACAATAAACTCAACTTCTTTTTACAAAATCAGCCTTTTATTCAATACTTTCCTCTATTCAATGAGGCGATTTCACCCGAATAGCTGTTTAATTCGACAAACTTCTGTTTCGCTCAGTTACCCACTTGGAAATTTGTAGAAACTTGTTTTGTTTATTTTTTTGAAAAAGGCGGTATAAGAGGAATACAAAAATGAAATCCCAAAAAAATACATTAAAAAAGGAGTGTTTTACATGAAGGTCAAAGCAGGAAGCTGGAGTATGTTAAGTCAGGAACAAAAGTTAATATTATTAGAGGAAATCAGCAAGAAGGGACGAAAGCGGAAAGACAATGAGGAATAATTATCAATATAAACAGGTGCCTGACTCATGAATTAGTAGTCTCTCGAATATCGAAGTCAGGCACTTATATTTTTGTTAATCAAATTCTGCTTCATTACAGGATACACTTTTACTTTTATCCAGAGAACAAACAGGACAAATGGAATGTTAAACAGCAGGCCCGCCAGCAGGATCGGTCCATAAAATACTGCCCCGATTACAATGACAAATGTGTACAGAAGCGGGATTAAGTAGACCGGTATAAATAATATATTCATGTAGGCGAGAGACATATAAGTTGCTTTAGCGCGGTTTGTATCCGCATCTTTAGCAAGCCCCCAGCACTCCTTGATCTCCTCTACAGTTCGTATAACCACATCAATGAAAATCCTCAACACCCTCACCCCTCATAAAACATTCCGAACCGAATTTGAAATCTACTGTTAGATAAATACCTTATACAAAATGCTTCAACACACTAAAGCAGTGGGGGTCAGACCCCCACTGCTTTAGTGTGTTGAAGTTTTCTTTTTATCTTTTGAAGAAGCCTACCATGATGGATTTGAATATTTCTTTGCCGGGCTCTTTACTGATTATTTTTTTATCCAGTATGCCTGATTTTAGTTTGCTGAAGAATGGGTCTCCTGCTTTTTGGATTGCTTCTGGGTTTTTGACGACGAGTTCTCCTGGTTTGGCGCCTTTTTTCACTTCGACATTGCCGTCGAGCACCAGGCCTTTAGTAATCTTCCGTTTCTCCACTTTGCCAAGCTCGTTCAGCACATAGACATAGCTTGCTTTCTTTGTCTTTTCTACTGATTCCTCAGGGACAGTTGCTGCGTTCACGACCTGATCGGTAACGACGGCAACCTCGACGTGCGTCCCTTTTATGAGGTCCGCCTGTTCATCTGTCAGCTCGACTTCATACGGGAAGCGGCTTTCAGTTTTTACCGATGGATCCTGCTCAGGATAGCTGGCGATGCTTGTCAAGGTTCCCTTTACATTCCCCTTGACCAGGTCCGATTTTACGAAGACCTCCATCCCCTCCTGGACTTCCTTCAGATCTTTTTCGGTAAAAGCTCCCTCGACTTTGGGGCTGTCTGAAATGATGGTCAGGATCGGATTATTCAAATCATAATTAATCTTCTTCACAGTGCCGGCCACTTCGCTGTTAATGCCAAGCTGGTCACCGCTGTCCTGGGAGTTTAATGTGTCGTCATATTCATCGATTTCAGCTTGGATCCTCGTTTTCTCACTCTTCTTATCGTAAATTTCTTTTTCGATCGAAACGTTCATAAGTTCGCTGTTGGAAGACCCGCCTGTATCAGATGTCCCATCACCTGTCACAGGAATGCTGTTATCTGTTGCTGATTCAGATACGGATAACAAGTACTCCAGCTGCTGGATTTGTTCGTCGATCAAAGCTGCTTCCCTTACAAGCTGTTGCTTCTCCATTTCGAGCTTGTCCCGCTCAGCTTCATTGCCGTCACCAGCATATTCGTACAAAGGACTGCCGACGTCAACCGGGTCGCCCTCTTTTACCAGGAAGTTCTTAAAGCCCCCTGGAGTGTCTTTGTAATAAACATGATGTTCCTCGACAGGAGTAACGACTCCCTCCGCCTGCAAGGTTTTCGTTAGGCTCTCTTTTCCGGTCGCTGTCCACTTGTTTATATAAGAAGAGCGCACCGCTTTGCTGTCATCTTTTAATGCCAGGTACAGATTTCCCGTTATAAATAAAACGCCTGCCGACATTAAGATCAGTGATTTCTTTTTCATCAGTGCACCCCCTTATAGAATTTTTTCAAATTGGATGAACGAAAACAGCGCCGAGAACAGCCAGAATATCAGATTGATTCCAATTACCAGCAACAGGACAATCCCCCGACGTTTCCCGGTAAGCATTTTGATGTACTTGTATTCTATAAAAATAGCCCAAATTTTGAATAATGTAATAGCTGCCAGAAAATAGATGATGAAGTCCTTATTCGTTATGTATTGTGCAATTACGCCCAATGAAAACGGTGAGGAAGTTTTAATCAGCCCCAGCCCCGTTGCGAGCGGTATGTTGATCACTTTTTCCAAAAGAAGAACAGGCATAACGTATAGCTGGACAGTCACGAACTTTTTCAGCTCAATATCTGAAAAGGTCCAGAAAAATAATGCCGGAATGAAAATCATCGCAATTCCGTAAAACAGGCCCCAAATCAACTGCCCGATCATGAACAGCAGTTTTTGAAGTTCATAGTTTTCCCTTGAAACTGCAGTCAGGTTTTTCGACAGATATTCAGAACCGATGCCAAAATAAGCACTAATGCCAAAAATCAGTCCGCTAAGCAAGACCAGCATCACCGTATTCTTCCAAACTCCAGGTACATACTCTGAATCTCTTAATTTATATGTATATAAATCAGGATAAAAAAGGCCGCGAAGCACATGTATTCGGTTCATCTTATGTCCCCCAGATTTTACTTGTATAGTTCATTTTATATGAAAAAAACCAAAAACCAAAATGAAAACCGCCGAATTTTTGAAGAATTACTAAAAAATTGTCAAAACAGGACGATGGTCACTACTCTATTCAACAATATCGAGAGTAATCCCTGCATTTTTTAAATTGTATATCCCCCTCCTCTAACCACCTTTTTTTGGGTATAATAAAAGAATATGTTTTTTTTGGATTGAATTTAGAATTGCTGCATGAACGGAGGAATACCTGTGGCTGTCATACCTGATCACCAGGCACCGATTTTTAAAGAAGCTGCCGCAAAACTGAATACGATGCTGAAATCCGAGGTCGAGGAGGATGAGCGCCTCGGGCAGAAAGGGCTGATGCTCTATCGCCAGGGGACGGTGCACCATCTGAAGTATATGGTGAAGTCGATCTGGGCGACGGTCCAGGACGTGACCCCGGTTCGTGTGTACATAAATATTGCAGATCCTGAAGAGAGCAGCTGCACCTGCCCTGCTAATTCCTTCTGCCGCCATCGTTTGGCTGCGTTTTTTCAGGCATACGGTGATGTCTCGAGTGTTTCGGACTGGGTCGAAGCCTGGCGCAAGCCTGCAAAGGAGCAGCTGAACGCGGAAAAATGGGGACTGCAGCGCGCGAAGGATCTGGTAAAAAAGGATACAAGGGCTGGACATGATTACGACAGCTGGGCTGCTTCCTTTCGGGAGAGCTTCGAGGAAATCGTCAAGGGCCAGGGCGAACCGAAAGCCTATGTTGTGCCTGGATTGTTCCGTTCCTATATTCGCCGCGTTGAGGTATCCGCTCCGCTGGAGGCCGTTTGGAAAAACCTTTATTTGATCGCTGCGTCGGTCCATTCCTTCAATTTGCTCACAGAACTGGCAGGCGAACTCGGACACGATGAAGAGTCGACAATGGACCGCTATTACCGGCCGTTGTTCGAGGATCTGTTCAATGATGCTGAAGAATACGTCGAGCGCCTTGCTTATGGGACAATGCCGTTTTCGTTTGATACGTTTTTGGAAAAACTGAAGGAAGAAACAGTCGGATTGACGGTGCCCGATGCTTCGGTTGGCTATGACCGAATTGATTTATACCGTTTGTTATGGGAGAAACTTTTTAAAAATGGAAGCTGGCGTGATGCCGAGCGGACGCGTCTTGAAAACTTTGGCGATGACAAGCGCGACCTGATCGAGGAAGTAG